>Ga0302326_10002774_pt1 | contig 42181 bp, 40 predicted proteins | sample Palsa_T0_3_FD_202264 | JGI IMG/M metagenome (GOLD analysis project Ga0302326, IMG submission 202264) | Peat permafrost microbial communities from Stordalen Mire near Abisko, Sweden - Palsa_T0_3 | ecosystem: Environmental > Terrestrial > Soil > Palsa > Peat permafrost | place: Sweden: Abisko...
CTCCCGCCGGCTCGCACTTTGCTCCGCGAATTGCACCGTCGGCGTGAACGGCGGCAGGGTGAGATCGCTCGAGAATTTGCTTTCGCCGGTCTCATTCAGACGAATTCCCGCGGTCACATCCCATCGCGCACCCGTCTTCCAGTCCAGTTGTGCATATTGGCCGGCAAACATTCGGCGGTCAGAGACGAACCCGAATTCGTTAACCGGCAACTGCGTAGTCGGCGGCGGCAGTACCGAGCCGTTAAGCGGCACGGTATAGGCGCTGTTGCCGTTCAGCGTGGGCTGGCGCCCATAGCCGTACAGCAGATCGGCCCCGATGGTAAGCGCAACGTCGCCGAACACGTGGCCAGCCAGGTGCGTGTCGAAATAATCATCATCGATTTGCCGATTCTGATCCTGCGTGTCGGCGCTACCGCTCAGATCTGGATGCAGAAAGGCGCGAATGTCGTCAACGTGCGAGTGAGAGACTGACGCGAGAGTGTCCCACGTCCCCCAGAGCGTCGGCCGCGAATAGCCGATGGCCAGCTGATATTTATTCTCGTTAAGCTCGGCGTTTGCCGGATTGAAATTGGCATTCTGCGGCGTCAGGGTCGTGAGCGCCGTGCCCTCGCGGATGACCGGGCTTGGCGGCACGTCGCGAACGATGCTCAGGTTCGCGTCGACGCGCAACTGACCTGTACCCAAATCGAGCGCGCCGCGATACAGGAGGCGCCCATCGGAGACATTCTCGCGTCTGTCGGCGAATCCCAGGCTTTCCCCGGAAGCGGCGAACGATTGGTGAAAGTCTCCCCATTCAGGCAGCGCGAACGCGGCCGATCCGCGTGCTGAGCGATAATTTCCAACCGCAATCTCCGCCGCATCAGCCGCCTCACCTGCCGGGTAATGTAGAACCTGCACGACCCCGACAAATGATGTCGCACCATACATGACGGGCGCGGCACCCTTTAATATCTCGATGCGCTCGACATTGGTTAAGTCCAGCGTTGTTATAGCAGGATTGAAGGCACCTCCCCATGGGATATTGTCGACGACGAGCAGGAACGCGTCGAATTCATGCAATCCCCAGAATGATGGGACGGCGCTCGATGGTCCAGCATCGCCACCCGCCGGCGACTCGACTCCGGGCACCAGGCTCAAGGCAGAGGCCATGTCCCACGCATCGCGAGCGAGCAGCTCCTCACCGAAGACCTCTGAGATGTCGTCAGGGAGCTGGCCAAGCGCCTCAGGGATGCGGCTCGCCGTAATCACGACGTCGCTCGGCGAGTCAGCGTGCACCGTGTTGTACGGTTCAACGGCACCGGATGTGTCAGCAACAACAAACAACAGCCCTAAAAGAATGCGTCGCTGAATTTTCCGACCTCTCACAACGATTCGGTCAACGACCCATTTATGACTTTGTTGGCTCGTCCCCAACGAGCACCTGTCGCATTCGAATAATTGTCAGATACCCCAAATTACGGGTTCATCGATCATACATGGGAAATGCCTTGGCGGTCCTTTGGATGGTAGGCGCGAGTGGGATCGAACCACCGACCACCACCATGTCAAGGTGGTGCTCTACCACTGAGCTACGCGCCTAGCGTCAATGCACGGACTCGATTGTACCGGCAACGCCTGCCGCTGCGTGCGCCGTCAAGGCGCTGAGGGCGGCGAACGATACCGGAGCTCAATACCGCTTGCAAGCACCCGGCGCGGGGTTAACGTCAGGATTTCGCGAGCCTTTCCGCCGCCTTCGCCCGCTTGGTCGTGCCCGCTCCCCCCGGCAGATCGTAGGACGCCACCACCCCGGTGGTGACCTCGAGCTCGAGCTTGCGCAACTGGTCGAGCTGATCGCGCAGCAGCGCGGCCTGCTCGAACTCGAGGTTGCGGGCGCGCCGGTACATCTCCGCCTCCAGGCGCTTGAGCTCGCGCGCGATGTCCCCCGAAGTGCGCAGCTTGCCGACGTCAAGCGCGGCCCCCTTGCCTTCCCTTCCCTTGCGCTCCCCGCGGCCCGAGGCCGCGCCCGCCACGCGCGCGCCCTCCATGATATCGGCCACCGGTTTGACGATGCTCCGCGGCGTCACGCCATGTGCGAGGTTGTACTCGACCTGCTTCTGCCGCCGCCGGTCGGTCTCGGCGATCGCGCGCTGCATCGAGCCGGTCATTTTGTCCGCATAGAGAATTGCGCGGCCGTGCACGTTGCGCGCGGCGCGGCCGATGGTCTGGATCAGCGAGCCTTCCGAGCGCAGAAAGCCTTCCTTGTCGGCATCCAGGATCGCCACCAGGGCGACCTCGGGCATATCCAGTCCTTCGCGCAGCAGGTTGATTCCAACCAGCACGTCGAAGCGGCCCAGCCGCAGATCGCGGATGATCTCGACGCGCTCCACGGTTTCGATGTCGGCGTGCAGGTAGCGCACGCGCACGCCATGCTCGTGCAGGTATTCGGTCAGGTCCTCAGCCATGCGCTTGGTCAGCGTCGTGACCAGCACGCGCTGCTGCTGCTCGACGCACAGGTGAATCTCGGACAGCAGGTCGTCCACCTGCGTGCGCACCGGCCGCACCTCGACCTCGGGGTCCACCAGACCGGTCGGCCGCACCACCTGCTCGACCACCTGCGAGGACTTGCGCGCCTCGTAGGGTCCGGGCGTGGCCGAGACGAAGATCATCTGCGGTGCCAGCCGCTCCCACTCCTCGAACTTCAGCGGCCGATTGTCGAGCGCTGACGGCAGGCGAAAGCCGTACTGCACCAGCGTCTCCTTGCGCGATCGATCGCCGCGATACATCGCTCCGAGCTGCGGAATGGTCTGGTGGCTCTCGTCCACCACCAGCAGCGCGTTGGGCGGCAGATAGTCGTACAGGCACGGCGGCGGCTCGCCGCTCTCACGGCCGGACAGGTAGCGCGAGTAATTCTCGATGCCCGAGCAGTAGCCAACCTCCTTGATCATCTCCAGATCGAATAGCGTGCGCTGTTCGAGCCGCTGCGCCTCGACCAGTTTGCCGTCGGCGTGCAGCACCATGAGCCGCTCGCGCAGCTCCTCGCGTATCTGATCCATCGCCTGCATCAGCCGGTCGCGCGGCGTCACGTAGTGCGTGCCGGGGTACACGGTATAGCGCGGGATGCGCCCGACCAGGGCGCCGGTCAGCGGATCGATCAGCGACAGGTTCTCGAGCGTATCGTCGAACAGCTCGACCCGCAGCGCATCGCGGCCCGATTCGGCCGGGAAAATGTCGATGATGTCGCCGCGCACGCGATAGGTGCCGGGCTGCAGATCCATGTCATTGCGCGTGTACTGCATCTCGGCCAGCCGGCGTAGCAGCCGACGCTGGTCGATGCGCTCGCCGCGCACCAGGTGCAGCACCATCGACAGGTAGGCCTGCGGATCGCCGAGGCCGTAGATCGAGGACACGGTGGCGACGATGATGGTATCGGGCCGCTCCAGCAGCGCCTTGGTGGCCGACAGGCGCATCTGCTCGATGTGCTCGTTCACCGAGGAGTCCTTCTCTATATATGTGTCGCTCGAGGGCACATAGGCTTCGGGCTGGTAGTAGTCATAGTAGGAGACGAAATACTCCACCGCACTGCGCGGGAAGTAGTCCCGAAACTCGCCGTACAGCTGCGCCGCCAGGGTCTTGTTGTGCGCCAGGACCAGCGTCGGGCGCTGCACGCGCGCGATCACACTGGCCACACTCATGGTTTTCCCGCTTCCCGTCACGCCGAGCAGCGTCTGGTGAGACAGGCCCGATTCGAGTCCCTCCGTCAGGTGCTCAATAGCCTCCGGCTGGTCGCCGGCCGGCTTATAATCTGCTTGCAATTCAAAGTGATTTGCAGGTTTGTCCATTCCTTTCCATGCGCCGCGTTGGTCGCCGCCAGGCGAATCCCGTACTATAACCTCCACGCTGATGTAACGACGACTGTCCATGTCTTCAAGGGGATGCGTGTGTCTGTAACCGTTTCGCGGCGCGCCCAGCGCGTCAAGCCCTCGCCCACGCTGGCGGTCACCGCGCTGGCCATTCGGCTCAAGGCCGAAGGCAAGGACATCATTGGCCTGGGGGCCGGTGAGCCCGATTTCGACACCCCGGTGCACATCGCCGACGCCGGCGTTGAGGCGATTCGCAGCGGCTTCACGCGCTACACGAATGTCGAGGGGGTCAACGAGCTCAAGGATGCGATCATCGCCAAGTTCAAGCGCGACAATGCCATCAGCTACGAGCGTCCACAGATCCTGGTGTCCTCGGGCGCCAAGCAGACCATATTTAATCTATGCATGGCCGTGCTCGACACCGGCGATGAGGTCATCATCCCGGCACCCTACTGGGTGTCCTATCCCGACATGGTGCTGCTGTCCGACGGCGTACCGGTGATGCCCAGCGCCGGGCCCGAACAGGGCTACAAGATCACCCCGAAGCAGCTCGCGGCCGCGATCACGGCCAAGACTCGCCTGGTGCTGTTCAACAGCCCGAGCAATCCGACCGGCGCCGCCTACACGCGCGCCGAACTGCGCGCGCTCGCCGACGTCCTGGTCGATCACCCGAGAATTCTGATCGGTACCGACGACATGTACGAGAAGATCTACTGGGCTCCGGAGCCGTTCGTCAGCCTGCTCACGATCGCTCCCGAGCTCTACGATCGTACCGTCACGATCAACGGCTGTTCCAAGACCTACGCCATGACCGGCTGGCGCATCGGCTATTGCGGCGGTCCCAAGGAGATCATCACCGCCATGGGCACCATCCAGGGCCAGTCGACCTCCAATGCCTCCAGCATTTCGCAGAAAGCTGCGATCGCCGCGCTCAACGGCAGCCAGCAGTGCGTCACGGAGATGAATCGCGCCTATAAAGAGCGCCACGACTACGTCGTGGCAGCGCTTAACACGCTCCCAGGCGTATCCTGCCTTCCCGCCGCCGGCACCTTCTATGCCTTTGCCGACATCCGCGGCGCGATGGCCAACCTCGGCCTGCGCGATGACAACGCTTTCTCCGAGTTTCTGATCAATAAGGCTGGCGTCGCCGTCGTCCCGGGCGCGGGTTTCGGAGCGCCTGGTCACATGCGCCTGTCCTTCGCCTGCAGCAAGCAGACGCTCGAAAAGGCGATCGAGCGCATGCGCGCGGTGCTACCGCAGGGTACGCAAGCGCAGGCCAAGACCGCCTGAGGTCGCGCGGGCAAGCTCCGTAAGTCCTTGACGAGGCGGCATCGCGCCCTGAGAATTCGCGCCGCCCGCTAGAGAGCCCATCCAAGCGTCCCCATGTGGAGCGCACCGTCTACTCCCCGGTAGCTCAGTTGGTAGAGCGTCGGACTGTTAATCCGTTGGTCGTTGGTTCGAGTCCAACCCGGGGAGCCATCATTTATACCTATAATTCAAACCATTAATAGTTAATCCGCTTAACCAATAGTTTCGGCCGGCCGATCTTTGGCACAGTTTTGGCACAGTTGAGCACGGCGGTGTAGAGTAGCTTCGTCGCGCGCCAATTAAAGGTGACGTCGTGCCAACGATTCGCGTACGTGCTGGACAGTTTCAAGTCCAGGTCCGCATGAGCGGCTTCCCGACCCGCACCGCAAGCTTCCCCACGCGGCGCATGGCTGAGCGCTGGGCCAAGACCATCGAAGCCGACATGATCGAGGGCCGGCATTTCCGCAGTGTCGAAGCCCGACGCCGCACGCTCGGTGAGACGATCGATCGCTACATCGAGGAAGAGATCCCGAAGAAGCGCGACGGCAGCACCTCCCGCTCGAACCTGCCCTGGTGGAAAAAGCACCTCGGCCACCTGAAGCTCGCCGACGTCACCCCCGCCATCCTGGTCGAGCACCGCGGCAAGCTCGCCCGTGAGACCTTTACACGCGCAAAGCCCGGGTCGGCGCGCACCACGGTCAAGCGAGGTGCTCTGCCCAACCGGCACACTCGAAGCCCCGCGACCGTCAATCGCTACTTGGCGGCGCTCAGTCACGTGTTCACCGTGGCACGCAAGGAGTGGCATTGGGTGTCGCACAATCCCTTCGACGGCGTCGGCAAGCTGCAGGAGGGCCGCGGCCGCGTGCGCTTCCTTGCCGAGGAGGAGCGCACCGCCCTCCTGCGCAAAACGGTCAAGGATCCGGTGCTGCATACCTTCGTGGTGCTGGCGCTCTCGACAGCAGCACGCGCCGGCGAGCTGCTAAATCTGGAGTGGCGGGATGTCGACCTCAAGGAGGGCCGCCTGTTGCTGCGGATCACGAAGAATGCGACGCCGCGCACGGCCTGGCTGCACGCAGAAGCCCGGCGACTGCTCACCGAGCACGGCAGGATTCGACGGCTCGCCGAACCCCGTGTGTTCGTCAGCCCGACCGGGCGCCGGTATCGCTATGACAAGGCTTTTCAGTCGGCTTGCGATGCGGCGCAGATCGAGAGCTTCCGCTTCCACGATCTGCGCCACTCAGCCGCTACCTATCTCGCGCGCGAAGGCGCCAGCGAGCAGCAGCTCAGGGCCATCGGCGGCTGGAAATCAGGCGTGGTGAGCCGCTATGTGCACCTGGCGGCCACGGAAACCCGCGACGTCGTACAGAAAATGAACGAGCGGATTCTCGGCAAGTAGGTTCGCGTCCGTCAGCCGCCTGAGCTCGCGCGCAGCAGTTCCTGATAGCGCTCTGCGTCGACCACGATGCGCCGTCCCACGCGGCGAAACGCGTCCTCCAGTCCCCGCTCGTGCCGGTGACGAAACAGCCAGCGCCAAGCGTGCACGGTGCTTGGATAGACGATGCCGGCGGCCCGCAGGTTCTCCAGGTCCGTCAGCGCGATGAATGTTGGCGTCGCGGCCATGAGACAGGGCTCCCTGCGAGCCTCTGAAGAGTGTGATGCCGGCGTCGCCGTCACCCGTCGCTCGTATCTCGTTTCGGCCTTCTCAAGCTCTGGAGACTCGCGAACATGCGTCGCGCGGGTGCAAGGCGACCGTCGCGAAGCCGTCAGTGGAAGTTCGATCTGATGTTTGCTCGTGGACATAGCGAAAATCTCCGGAGCCCGGCCTGTCACCTCAGCGCGTCCGCGGCTCCTGCGCTCGCGCCCGAGATCGAGTCGCCTGCCGCAGTTGCAACGCGAGCTGCGCATCCGTCGAAAGGGCCGGTGGCATGTGCCGCACAAACTCCTGCACCTGCGCGGCAAGGGCGCCCTGCCCCGCGGCGACGAGCGCATCGACGGTGCTTTGCCAGCCCGATACCACCGCCTCTCGCGTTCTGGCGAGCTCCGCCTGGCCTGAAGGCGGCGTGAGCCCTTGCCGGAGCTGATCGGCGATCCGCAGAAGCCGCGCCTGCAAATGCCGCGACGCACCTCGCTGGATTGCTCGGTAGATTGGGTCCTTGAACGCGCCGCGCGTCTGGCCGCGCACCGCACGCTCCGTCGCGTTGGCGGCCACACCCTGAGCCCGCAACTGCTCGGCAAAGCGGGATCGCCATTCGCGCAGCGTAGCCTTTCGAATGTTCAGGCGCTGCCCGCGTTCGCTCTGCACTTTGACAATCAGATGCACGTGCGGATGCTTCTGATCTGTGTGCAGGACGAAGGCGTAACGATGCTGAAGCGCGAACTGCTCTCGCGCGAACCGCCGTACGGCCTCCAACAGTTTGTCGGGCGGCGTTCCCTGGGGCATCGAGAACACGACGTTGTGCACCAGCTTGGAGGCTTGACGCCCGGCCTTGCCGCGGTAGGGCTTGGCGTTTTCCGTCGCCAACATCTCCAGATCCCAGTCGGTGGCGAGCAGACGTTCGCTCCCCTGGCCCTGGACTGGACGGCCCTCGTCGGTCTCGATCTCGAGCTCGCCCTGACGGTCAACGTACCGCAAGTGCGCCACGGCGCCGGCGACACTCGATGCCCCGCCGGAGACTTTGACCATGACTTCGGGCACTCGCCGGACCGTACGGGCCAGCTGCGCGATCTGCTTCGGCGTCAAAATGATCGACCGCTCCCCGGGTCCTCTTCGCGCAAAACCGCGCAGATCGAGTAATGGACCCTCAAAGGCCCGATTACCGGAGTTCATCAGTGTGCCCCTGCTGCCAGCTGACGAGATTTGCCTTCATCAGGCCTCGGGTGTGGTCCCGCAACGCCTCGCAGGCGCGCACGATCGCGAACAAGTCCCCGCGTGTCGGACCCGATCGCTCATCCCGACACGGGAGTAAACCAGCGGTCGTGTTCAGATTGCTTCGCAGCGCAGCGAGCTCAGCGGTCATGGCCTTCAGCGCCGCAAGCTCCCGATCGGGGAGCGGTGCCAGTCGCCTGAGATGTGCGCGGACCAGCACCGATACGTAGGTCGATGCGGGCATCGCACGGGCCGCAGCGCGCTCTCGCAGCAGGACGCAGTCCTCGGGGATCAGACGAACGGTAATTCGAGCCTCACGCGCCCGGTCGGGCGCGGTGAGCGAAGCTGGGACCTCTGTGGCCGTCGCGAGAAGCTGCAGCACTAATCGCCTGAGCAGCGCCGATTCCGACAGACCGAGATGGCAGGCGGCGGCCGAAAAGCGCTCCTTGGCTTCAGCGGCAATCCAAGTGGAGAGATGGACGCAGTTTCTCATGCCGCAGAATTTGAACACATCGAGCGAGCGTGGAATGGCAGCGATTCGCTCAAAATTCATCGAAACGTTGTCAACATTATCCAACATTGACCCGCGATCGCTGCGCAAGATTGACCAGGGGGATCCGGTCGGTTTCTAAGTGCGATTTGACGTTCACGGTCTCGACAGCAGCGTAGTCAGTCCGGCTGGAGGTCGGGCAGATCAACCGCGTCTCTTGGAGCCGTAGCTGTCACTGCCGGATTCGATGACATCGCAGCGGTGCGTGAGACGGTTGGCATCTCCACAAATCGATCTTCTTGGCCGCTGACACCACAACGACTGGACAGTGCCTCCGAGGTTTGGATCAAATAGCTGCCGATAAGCTATCCTGCAATCCGCTCACAATTCAGCGAAATCAGACACGCGCCGTACGTCCGCCTCGCTTTTTGTCGCGACCTTCAGATAAATATTTGACGTATACCCATCATAGGATGCCCTGAAAAGTTATCGGACGCGGACGTTTCGCTGAGGTTCCAGAACTGCGATACGATGGCCGGTGCCCCCGAACTTCTGGGAGGATTGCGAACGAACTGCAGGAGCGGCTGAAGGTCTTGGGAATCCAAGTCGAGCGCGTTACACGGCGTTGTAACGGCGTGGACAATTGGCCTGTGGGAGTACCGTCTGGATCGCCGGGACCGCAGCCAAGGTGAAGAGAGCACAGGAGCGCGAGTCGTTGCGGGTGGCAGTGAGTAAAGGTGGCATGACGATCGTGAAGATTCCGACCTCCGTGGTCGACAAGCAGATATACGATAAGATACGGCGTCTTGCTAGAAACACGCTGGCGGTACTCTTTTGTATTGTTGCCCCTGCTCTCCTATCGACGCCCAGCATCGCAGCCTCGATTGCGGTTGCAGGGAAAGATGCCGGCAGAGGAGCCTCTAGGGCGGTCAAGGAGCGCTGCATAGATGCGGTCTCGGATTTCAAGATGTCCGCGGAGACATTCCTGACCGTTGTTGGTGATGGTTCGAAGCCGCTTGGATTCTGCGGCGCGCTCACAGTGTACTTCAGCGGCGACATAGACACGCAATCTATGGCCACCCTAAGAAAAATCGTTGATCTCGCGTTTTCTCGCCTCGCTCTAAGTTTTGTCGGCGTAGAGCTAAATTCAGATGGGGGTGACGTTTGGGAAGCTCTGTCGTTCGCCAAATTTATTCGGGAACATGGTCTGCGCTATATGGTGCTGGACGTGCCCGAAGGCAGCCACTGCTACAGCTCTTGCGTTTTCATTCTGGCCGGAGGCTTTCAGCGAGGCGTCGAGGGTGATGTTGGTATTCATAGGCCGTACTTCACCGACGCCAGGGTTCGCGAAGAAGGGTACAAATCGATGCAGCAGGCTTACGATGCTTTATTTGTGCAGCTGAAGAGCTTTCTTATCAGTGTCAATATAAGCGATCGTCTTGTCTCCGATATGTGGCTTGTGACGTCCGACAGACTACGAGTATTAACGGACGCGGAACTAGACCAATATGGTCTGTCTTCAAACGATACAGTGTTCACTGAGCTTCAGAATGCCCAACTTAGATCTGCCTGCGGTGAAAGCGCGCCGGCAGAACACGATGACTATCTCAAAAACGTTCTAAATCCATGCGACCGCAATGGCATTTACGACTACAGCTGCATCAACGAAAGAGGACGTAAACACCCATATTGTCACTGCATTGCTGAAGCCAATCCTAACTCAGGTTTTATTTGCGACTAACTGTAGGTGGGAGACTGAAGTGTCTGGATTCTTCGCTGTCGCATTTTCTCGCTTCCTGCGCCCATACGTTATCGACTGGGCGATCGCAGGCCCTAGACGAAAGTTCAAGGCACAGCACCGCCAGGAGCAAATTGACAGGCTTGCTGGAGGCGCGGACGTAGATGCTGCCATAGAAGCCGCTCTAGATGCTGCGGAGGCGGCGTGCGAAAGGTTCTGTCACGAGCACCCTGGCGAAGCGCGGGCCATCCTTGACGGCAAAGCTAGCGCGGAAGCTAGGGACAGCTGGAACGCGCAATATCGGGCCGTTGAACTCGCTGCCTACAACGACGCGCTCACCGAAGCACGCAAGGGAAGCTCATCGGAGTGAAATGCTTCCATGCACATCCCCACATCTGACGTCGACGTCGAATTGCACGAACCGCTCGTCTTCCGGACAACCAGCGCCGACGTGTATAGGAATTCGCTGGAAACCGGCACTCTTTGGCTCCGATCCGATCAGTATTATCGCGAACTCGAAGATAGAATCCGAAATGACCAGTTGGAAGGTGTTAGCAGTGGAACTACATCGGTTCCTCTCAGAATACGGGCTGGCGGAGTGACCGTTCAAATACGGGGACTTGGCGCGATTGGCCAAGTGGTCACGCCTCATTACTTGGTGTCCTTACACGGTACGAGCATTTCGACGGCACAGCGCAAAGAATTTGGGGGCTATACCTTCGGCGTACGAAGCTTGTCTCGATTGAGCACCGATGTATTGTTTCAAGCATCGCAGCAGATCAAATGCAGCGGCTATCGGTACGGTCAGGTTTGCTATCAATACACCGCCCTGACAATGTCCTTGTTTTCGAACGGCGCTGCAATCAATCTTGGCGGAAATCCGCCTTTGTGCCTCGGCGCACTGAACACAGATGCACTGCGAAAGCGGCCGGTCGTGCCATTCACTGAGCAAGATGAGTGGAGAATCGTGATCTTTACTGACGGCTATTTGGGCAATGATGCGGCGGCGCCGCTAAAAATCTGCGTTGCGCGGTCTCATTTCTATCCGTACCTCACTGCTGACGGCCAAGCGTGAGTGCGTCATTTCCATACGGAACGGTCACCGGGAGCGTTCTGACGGCAAAACTGACGCGTTTGAGGAGACGTAAAGGAGACAAGACCAACGCGACCGCCCCAAGGCATTGATTGAAAAACCGCCTCGTGCACAGTCGGTCCAGTCCAATCATCGCCGCAACCGAGAACGTGCGATTCAAACTTCTTCGCATATTCCTATTCTCAGGCAGCCGCGTGCCGCTCAGCTTCCCAACCCCGACAAGCCAACAGCACGTAGCGCGGCACTTCGTGCTCGCCGCTGGCGTAGTAGGCGATCTGCCTGCGCGACAGACCGAGCGCCTCGGCTGCTGCCGTCAGCGAAAGCCCATTTCGCCAGCGCCACCGAATAAATTCGACGGCGTCAGCGCGGCCGCCCTGCTCGAGGCCGAGTTCCAGCAACCGAGCGGCGCCGATATCGATGTTCCCAGGCCACGCCACGCTGTGACCACCCTCTCCCACGGAGGCGCGCGCAAACACCGCGGGGTCGCGCAGCGCCCGCAGACCCTTGAGTCGATGCACGATGTCTCGGAGATCGACTGGCAATTCCTTGCCGTTTACCCACTGAATGCGCAGCGCGTACTCGCCAGCGAGCTTCGCACTGGCAACGCGTACCTGGCTCTTGCTGTCCTCGCTCATGTTTCTTCCTCCTCCGAGTACTCGCGCCACCGCGCCAGCAATTCCGCTCGGTTCGCGGCAGCCCAGGCGAGCGCCTCGGCCGTGTCCCGTGGGTCAGCCTCTCCATCCCGGAGTTCGAGCGTCTCGATGAGATGGATGGCCTCTTCATCGGCGACCGTGATGATGTGGAAATGCGGCGGCGGATGATCGGCAAAGTACATCGCAATTCGAGCTCGGCTGAAGCGCCTGACCGTAGGCATGGCCTATGCTAGTGCATGACCTGCACCAGTGCAATCAGTGCACTATTAAAAGCGTGATTTCTTGGCACAGTTTTGGCACACCTCTCGCCTCAAAACGCCACAAATTGCCGCGACACAGCACCACTAAGTCTTTGAGTTAATTGATGCTGCGGCGTTCCAAGAGGTGCTCCTCAGCCGCTGTTAATCCGTTGGTCGTTGGTTCGAGTCCAACCCGGGGAGCCAATTGTATAAATATTATATAGTTATATAACATATCCAAAGTGTGTTCTGTGGTTTTAGGTAGCGCGAACGTAACGCATTGCGATCCCGCCCAATCAAAGGGTCATTTCTGCCGCCTTATTGGTCAAGTGTCGAGCGAGATGCTCGGTCATAGGACCGACAACTTGGCTATTTCGATGCTCGATGCCCAGCCACGAAATGCGAGACTGCTGCTCAGACGCCAACTACCGGAGGGCCAGGTATGGAGCAGACCGATCGCGTAGACCTCAGGGAAGGCGTTGCCGTTGACGATCTCGAGCACGGCAAGGTCGTGAGCGGACGCGTCGGTGACGAAGACGCGATTCTGGTGGCATCCGGACAGGATTACTTCGCCGTCGGCGCTGCGTGCACCCATTATCATGCTCTGCTCGCAGACGGTCTCATCGTTGACGACACGGTCAGATGCCCTATGCATCATGCCTGCTTCAGCTTGCGTACCGGCGAAGCCCTGCGTGCACCGGCGCTTGACCCCATTGCTGCCTGGCGTGTCGAACGCGTGGTGGATAAGGTATTTGTTCGAGAGCGGCTCCCGCCTCCAAAGCGGTCCATTGGATCGGCCACAGCATCGCCACCAAATGCCCCAACCTCTGTGGTCATCGTTGGGGGCGGAGCTGCCGGGTTAGCTGCAGCTGACATGTTACGGCGCGAGGGATATTCCGGCCCTGTGACGATACTTAGCGCCGACGACACGCCGCCGTATGATCGTCCTAATGTGTCCAAGGATTTCCTGGCGGGAACCGCCCCAGAGGAATGGATGCCTCTTCGAGAGGTGAAATATTACGCCGAGCAAGACATTGATCTCATGCTTAATCAGCGCGTTGCGTCGATCGATGTGGCACGCCGCCTCGTGCGGCTGGGTGACGGACGAGAACTCGGCTTTGGCAGTCTACTGCTCGCGACGGGCGCAGACCCAATTCGTCTGGAACTTCCCTCGACGGCCGGCGCGCGTATCTTCTATCTGCGAACCATTGCCGATTGTCGTGCGATCCTCGCGGCGCTCAATTCGGCGAAGACAGCCGTTATCGTCGGAACAAGTTTTATTGGACTCGAGGTTGCCGCTTCGCTACGCGCCCGGGGTATCGAGGTGCACGTCGCGGGCCTCGACCGAGTGCCATTGGAACGCGTGCTCGGCCCGGAAGTCGGCAGCTTCGTGCAAGCACTTCACGAACAGCATGGCGTCACTTTCCATCTCGGGCAGTCGGCGACTCGCGTAGACGGGACGCAGGTAACGCTCACCAATGGCCGCACCTTGCAGGCCGACCTCGTCGTTCTCGGTGTGGGCGTGAGGCCGGCCATTGCGCTCGCCGAGACGGCGGGGTTGACGGTCGATCGCGGCATTACAGTCAACGAATACCTCGAAACAAGTGCACCTGGCATATTCGCCGCCGGTGATATTGCACGATGGCCCGATCCTCACTCGGGTGAGCGGATCCGGGTGGAGCACTGGGTCGTAGCGCAGCGCCAAGGACAGGTCGCGGCGCGGAACATTCTCGGTTCGCGTCAGCCATTCGCTGCAGCCCCATTCTTCTGGAGCCAACACTACGACGTCGCAATCAACTACGTCGGGCATGCCGACAAATGGGATGCCATCGTAATTGAAGGAGCGTTGAGTTCTCACGACTGTGCGGTGAGCTACCGTAAAGGCGAACGCACCCTGGCCGTCGCGACGATCGGTCGGGATTTGGCCAACCTGCGAGCGGAACGGCTGCTTGAAGCACAGGTGGCTCCCGTCGGAGCATGAGCGCCCGACCGGGGCGTCCCTTTTGGCGGAATCAGCGCCATGCCATCTGAGTGGCACTGTTGAGTGCGGATCGAGTCGCGCCCGAGACATCGAGCGCCGCTGCAATGATTTGGCCGAATCGGCGACACGATCGACAGAAGTGGCTGGGACGGCCGCCTATGATGCCACCGGGCAGGCGGCGGAATGCCTCAGTGCCAGGAGCGCCATGACGAACGAAGCGACATCTACCCGACAGGCATCGAGCCTCGATTTCGGCGCCGACGTACGTCGTGTCAACGAGCCGGATCGACCTCCGCTGGAGCGACTCGCGCGATCCTACGGCGACATGAGCAGGCGTGCGCGCCTCGTACTTTCCCTGACACTCGGCGCAAGCCGGCGTTCGTTCGACGTGTCACTTCTTGGGCTACTGCGCGAACGCCGCTGCCTCCTCATATCGGCGCCCGCGAATGCGGACAAATCCCTGATCGCCGTCGCCCGCGACTCGACGGTATCGTGCCGTTGGGTAAACCCTACGGCAGCGTTCGAGTTCAGCGCCCTGGTCGCAAATCTACTGTTTGATCCTGTTCCGATCGTCGTGCTGGCGGAGCTGCGCAAAATCAAAAAGCACTCTCTGCGCGCTCAGCCCCGCGCACTCACTGCCCTGGGCGCCTCACTGCGGGCGCCCGAACCCCGGCCCGCGATCATCACGGACTTGAGCCTTAACGGCGCGCGAATTGGCGTGGGCACCGCACTGACGCTTGACATCGGCGCGCCGCTCGAGCTGAGCCTGCGACCGCGACTGATTGATCGTGAGATGATGCTGACGTTACGCGGCTCGCTGACCCACCGGCTCGGGCAGTGCGACGCGGACCATCCAGCTGTCCACTTCTATGGCATACAGTTCGAGCGCCCGGACGACCAGAGCGCGCTCGTGCTGCACACGGTCATACAGGAGCGGCTCGTCATGGAGCTGGACTTCGTCTCCGCACTGCTGGAAACGAGCCGCTGACGCTGTATAGCGCGGCTGCTCGCACCCACGACAGCCGAGCCGATGGCACGCAGCGACTCGCAGCCGCTACTTAAAGTGAGCTCCGAACCTGATACCGAATTCCCGCGGAGCCTCCGGCGCCTTCTGCATGTCGGGCGCGGATTCGGCTATGAATGTATCGTGGTACGTGTTCGCACAGTTGCTGCACCAGAGCTGTACGTCATACTTGCGCGAAGGCGAGTTCCAGATTAGCGCAGTGGCGATAAGACCGTAGGCCGGTTCGGGGTATTGGCCGTCCGGATCCCAGTTAAAGCTCGAGGTATGATAATAGTTGGCGCTCCAGTCGATAGAGCCACGATCGCCGCTGAATATCACATAGTCGAATCCGACGTCTCCAGAAAACGTGGGCGACCTGATTGTCGGCTTGCCCGCTGCATTGAAGGCACATTCGAGGCCGCCTGGCACGAGGGCCCCAGGCAGGCGCTCCGGGGTTGGTGTGCAGGTTGCTGGATTCTGGAGGTAGGTGATGGCTCCGGGGAAGCTCTGATAGCGCCCGTGTAGATACTCGAAATTGAGATCCAGTGTCAGCTTGTCGGTCACCTTTTCCGAGAGCGTGGTATCCAGGCCGTAGATGCGCGACCCAGCCGCGTTGGTCTCGACAGCGCTGCCGCCCTCGATGACCTCGACCTGCTGATGTTTGTAGTCGTAATCGAAGGCCTCCAGGTTGGCGCGGAAGCGGTGGTCGAACCAATCCGACTTCAGACCCAGGATGTAAGCGTTGACTTGCTCCGGAAGAGCCGGCGGTGCACCCACGGCAAACAGCCCAAATCCCCCGCTCTTGAATCCGTGCGAAAAGGACACGTAGCCCATGACGTCTTCGAGGAACTTATGATCGAGGACGGCACGGTACGTCGGCTCGTTGGCGTTTGCGTGCGTATACGGATAGGTCGTAAAGAAGGTATTGGCGACGCCAGGGCCTGTCTCAAAGTAGCTGGTCGAGATATTCTTTATGCGATCCGCGGTCTCTCGAGCCCCGAGCGTCAGATTCGTCCCGGGAGCAACTTCCAGCGTCGCATCGTAGAAGCCGGAGTAAGAATCCGTATAGTTTGTCCCGGTGCCGCTATAGAGCGGAAAGGGCGTTATCGTAGTCAGACTTCCGCCGGTGACCTGCCCGCTGGTGAAAAGGTCGATTTCGTCGTTTATTTTCAGCAAGTAGATGCCGGCGATCCAATGAAATTTGCGCCCCCAGAGCTGCGCTCCCTCTGGCGAAGCCAGATGGATCTCCTCGCTGTACTGCTCGAGAGCTTGTGGCCATCGCGCATCGTTGTAGTTGAGAGGGCCGCCGCCCTGTGAGTAGGTGGTGTAGTTTGTGACGTCGCGCGATGCGGTGATGCTCTTCAAACTTGCCCAGGAAAAATCCTGGTTAATCACGAGCGACCAGGTGTCGATGTGGCGTTCCTGTCCGGAACGCCCTGGTCCATAGGGTGAAAATGGATTGTAGCTCAGAGTGTTGTAGTCGCCGGCGAACGTTCCGTGATCGGCGGAAAGCGTACCTGGCTGGACCGTCTGATTCAGGCCATAGTCGTAATTGTCCCAATAGTGGTCAAAGGACAGCAACACCGAGGTGCCTTGCGCAGGCGTCCACAGAGCCTTTGTCCGCACTCCATACTCCTGGCCCAGATCTACGTTCTGGCCCGTCGTCAGGTCGCGGCCCCAGCCCAGATCCTGCTCGCGTGAATGAAAGGCGACATTCACGGCCAGATCTGGGCCAAGTCCCGTCGTACCGTAGGCGTTGGTCTCAATCGTTTGGTAATTTCCATAGCCCGCCTGGAGGTCCAACGCCGGATCAGCTGTCGGGTTCTTCGTGGTAATATTGATTACCCCGCCAGTGGCATTGCGGCCGAACAGCGTACCCTGCGGCCCTTTGAGCACCTCGACCTGGTCAACGTTGTTGAATGAGAGGACGTTGCCCGCAAAACCATCGATGTAGACATCGTCAACATATTGCGCGACTGCGTTCTCGACGCCCGGTGCCGCAACAGTTCCCACGCCGCGAAGATATAACGTCGCCCCGGTGTTTTCCCGCGAAGTCACCAGGCCCGGTACTTGCGTTTCGAGCGTCATGTTGTCCCATACGTGCGACTTGAGCGCGTCGTCACTGTTGAGAACGTCTACCGTAATCGGTACGTCTTGAAGCTTCTCGGTCCGCCGCTGCGCCGTCACGACGATCTCTTCCAACTCTCCGCTCTGGCCCGGTGCCGCGCTTGCCCCTTGGCTCTGTTGCGCGAATGTCGCTCGACTTCCAATCAGGCATGCGGACAAGACGGATAGCGTCAGAATCGTGCGAATAGTTATCACAGCTGGCCCCCTTTTTACCCACTCAAATCCACGTGCGGCTGCTTCCTCAGCTCGCTAGGCGCAGCACCGAGCCAGACGGGCTGATGCGCTGTTGTAATCGACGGGGTGGGACTCTACACCATGACTGGCAATAATGGCAACGTGTGCATACAATAATCCAGCAGCAACCGCGAACGCGCTCTGATAAGCCGGCTTTGATAGCTTCTTCTATGGATACGTGTGCCGGCACGTGGCGCGACGATGGCGTACTAGACCCGCCGTCGCGGCCACCGAAGGCGCCTCGTATTGCCGGCTCCGCAATGCAGCACCCTTAGGGAGGGCCTTGATTGTTTTACCGGCGCCCGCGAGCGACTCCTCGATCGCCGCCGCCCCGGTGACGTCCACGTCGCCTCTCATCCCGTAATCACTCGCTGTAAGCACTCGGGTGCCGCTGCACCTTGGCGTGGCCGACGACCGGCGGAAGGAATTTCCGTCCCGGGGCAGCAGCGCAGCCTGAGCGCCAACTCTAGCTGACAGAATGTCCCGAGGAGATCAGGTCGCTGTTAGGTCCGATCGGCACCCCCTTGCGCAATGGCGTGCATTCTGCGGGAAAGTCCTGTGAGAACTCAGCGCCGCGGTCGGCAAGCATGGCCAGAAAGCGATCCAGTTGGCGCATGGCACCCGTCGGCAGGTCATGTAGCACAATTACGCTCCAGGCTTGCAACGCACAAGTTTGCAGTGCCGGCTCCATCCACGAGTCAGGCCTGTCGCGCTCCGGTGGGATACAGGTCCAGAGCACACAGGTAAATTTATTTTCGACCAGGGCGTCCCACGCGGGATCGTTCAGTAAGTGCTTGCCGATTTTTCCCCGCCCGAATGGTCGAAATAGTCGTTCCGCGCCGCGCAGATCTCCGAGAAGCGCGTCGGTCGCGAGAATCTCATTTACCGCGTCCGTCGGCCGATCCAGCAGGCCAAAGGGGACGGAATGACTATAGGAATGATTCCCTAACCGATGGCCCTCGCTGAATGCACGAACCGCCAACACGCGCCGCTCGGGCTCCGCGAGATTCTTTCCCAGGAGGAAGAAGGTCGCCTTCACCTCATGTTTCGCCAACGTGTCGAGTACGCCCGGCGTGACCGCCAAATCAGGTCCGTTGTCGAAAGTTAAGGAAATTTTCATGGCTCTAGCAAACTTCCGATTTCGTTCCCGGTCATTTGCCGGCGATTGGCGAATTTCGGACCTCCGCTCAACGGATCACACGAAGCCGCGTCCCGATGGTCAATCCTTGCACAATTCCGCACACGTGTACATACTTTCGCCCGAGCAAACCTTTCGAGCTCCCGCAGCGGCCGCACGACCGGCGGCGCCGAACACCTCTCCTTCCTGGAATCAAAGCGACATGAGACTCGCCACTTTTTCGACCAACGATGTACCTCGCCCGGGGCTGATCGTCAGCGATGGCGTGCTGGATATCTCGTTGCACCTTGTCGGTGCACCGCGAGACATGACTGATCTCATCGCGAACTGGTCGCAGTTTCACTCGAAGCTCGATGCCATTTCGCGCACTCCCGCCGATTTCAAGCTTGGCGCCGCGAAGTTACATCCAGCGGTACCGCGGCCGCGAATGATATTTGCTATAGGTCTCAATTATGCCGATCACATCGCCGAGGCGGGACTCGAGGTGCCGCGGCATCAGATCTGGTTCTCCAAGGCGGTCACGGCGGTCTCCGGTCCCTACGATCCGATCGAACTTCCGGCAGTCTCCGAGCAGTTGGACTACGAGGGTGAGCTCGTCGCCGTGATTGGCAGGCGCTGTCGCAACGTTCCGCGCGAGCGCGCGAAGGAAGTGATTTTCGGCTATTGCGCGGGGAACGACGTCAGCGTTCGGGATTGGCAGATGCGCACGAGTCAGTGGCTTCTCGGTAAGTCCTTCGACACCCACGCCCCAATCGGGCCATGGATCACGATGGCCGATGCCATCGATCCACATTCACTGGACCTCCGGTGCCTGGTGAACGGTGTTAAGCGGCAAGAGACCAATACCCGACACATGGTTTTCGATTGTTATGCCCAGGTGGAGTGTCTCACCAAGGTGGTCACGCTGGAGCCTGGGGACTTGCTGTTCACCGGAACCTGCGGCGGTGTGGCCGCCGCGCATAAGCCGCCGTGCTGGTTACGTAACGGTGATATCGTGCGCGTCGAGATAGATGGGCTCGGAGCAATCGAAAATCGAGTCGCGCCTGGTCCTACGAATACGAGCATCGTCTGAACGGCGCCGTCCTGATGTGGCGATGTAGAGCCGGGATGCACTCAATTGCCGACATCTGCGCATGATCGCGTAAGTGTCATACGCACACGTTGCCATATCGTGGAGCCCTCGCTATGATTCGTGTTGTCGATGCGAGCGCGTCGCTCGATGCACTGTCAGTGCGGGGACACCCGACCGACCAACGACATACGCCCGCACGCTAGCGCGCAATCTTGAGGATGACATGGCACCGAGGCGCTTTGAGAGCATCGTCGAGCTCAAGGATTTCGTCGGCCAGGAACTGTCTGTAAGCGATTGGTTGACGGTCACCCAGCCGCAGATCACAGAATTCGCCGATGCGACCGATGACCATCAGTGGATTCATACGGACCCTGAGCGCGCGGCGCGCGAATCGCCCTACAAGAGCACCATCGCCCACGGCTTCCTGTCCTTATCGTTATTGGCGCCACTCTTTGCATCTGCCCTCGACGTCGGTAAGACGAAGGTAAGTGTCAATTATGGCTTCAATCGAGTCCGGTTTACGGCACCGGTTCTATCGGGTGACCGCATTCGCGCGCGCTTCACTCTTCGGGAATACCTGGATCTCGATCCGGGAGCCCAGATCACCTGGAACGTGGTGATCGAACGAGCCGGTGGCGACAAGCCGGCGCTCATCGCCGAGTGGATCATGAGGCGCTATCCCTGAGCGGTTTGCGCGCCGGCCGTGGCACGCCAGAGTGAATGAGGTAGGCACGATGCGCGGACTAGACCAATACCAGCCGCTACTGCTGAGCGGATTTCTTGAGCATGCCGCTGAAACTTATCCACGAGTTCCGATCGTTTCGTGGAGCCACAATCAGCTTTTTCGGTACACCTATGCGGACGCGGCCGCGCGCGCGCGTCGCCTGGCCTCGAGCCTGCAACGTCGCGGGTTTGGCCTCGGCGATTTCATCGGTTCGCTGGCCTGGACTACACACCGGCATTTTGAGCTCATGTATGCTGCCCCGGGCATCGGAATGGTCTTGCACACTGCCAACCCACGGCTTTCCGCCGAGCACCTGAGCTACACGCTCAATCATTCCGAGGCGCGGCTGTTATTCGTCGATCCGGAGTGTCTCGCTCAGGTCGAGGAACTGGCGCCAGCTCTGTCAAAAGTTGAGTCATTCGTCGTAATGGCCGAGAGATCCGATCTTCCCGCAAGTCGTTTGCGCAATGTGCTCTTCTACGAGGATTTGCTAGCAGAAGGCGATGAGCGTTTCGCGTGGCCGAGTTTCGACGAGCGGAGCGGATCGACCCTTTGCTTTACTTCCGGCACCACCGGTGACCCAAAGGGGGTACTTTACAGTCACCGTGGCACTTATCTCTCGACCTTGGCGATTGCCGCGGCAAATGTCTGGGCCATCAGCGAGCTGGACACCATCATTATTCTGGCGCCGTTCTTCCATTGTAATGGCTGGGGCGCGCCCTTTCTCGGGCCGATGGCGGGCGCGAAACTCGCGCTGCCCGGCCGCGCGCTGGACGCGCGCAGCCTGCAGCGTTTCATTGTCGATGAAGGAGCCACCGTGGGACCCGCGGTGCCCACGGTGTGGCATGCGATCGCAGAGCATTGTCAGCAGACTGGCGAGCGCCTGGGCAAGCTCAATCGAATTATCTGCGGGGGGGCTGCCCCGCCGCTCGCGCTTATGCGAACGTACTGGCGCGAATTCGGTATCCGCACGGTACAGGTGTGGGGCATGACCGAAACGACGCATGCCGCGACAGTGTTGTGGACCGACAAAGACGTGCTATCTGGAAACGCCGAGCCGCGCGCACCGCAAGGTCGGCCGGTCTTCGGTACTGGCATCCGAATCGTCGACGACGATGGCGGGAATCTACCAAAGGATGGCAAGACCGTGGGTCATCTCCAGGTGCGGGGCCATTCGTGCGCGACAGGCTATCTGAAGCGACCCGATGTTGAGGTCCTCGACCGCGACGGCTGGCTCAAGACCGGTGATCTGGCGACGATCGACCCTGACAGCGGCCTGCGTATCACCGATCGCCTGAAGGATGTCATCAAGTCGGGGGGCGAATGGATAAGCTCCATCGACCTGGAAAACGCTGCCAGCAGCCATCCTGCCGTCGCCGAAGCGGCGGTCATCGGGGTGCCGCACCCGCATTGGCAGGAACGGCCCGTCATGTTTGTCGTAATCAGGCCAGGGCACGACCTCTCGGCTGAGGCATTGCACACACACCTCGCGCACACGGTAGCCAAATGGTGGCTTCCCGATGACGTCGTTTTTGTCCAAGACCTGCCGCACTACGCGACGGGAAAAGTCAGGAAGGATGTGCTGCGCACACACTATGCTGCCACTGCGTCCGCAAAAAAGGCTTCGCTCACTTGAGCTCTACCAAATCGGCGACTGACAGTTGATTAGCGGAGGCACGCGCTTCCTGGATTTGGCACGCGCAACTCGAAATTACGACGAATATGCGGCGAACTACTAAACCAAAGCTGATATTGCTGCCGGGAATGTTGTGCGATCATTCGTACTATGAACCGCAACTCGTCGAGCTCCAGAAGGTTGCGGAAGTCTCGATTGCACAGTACCCGACTATAACCACCATCGCGGAAATGGCGCAGATCGTGCTTCGCGCCGCACCTGAACGCTTTGCGGTAGCAGGCCATTCGATGGGCGGTCGCGTCGCTCAAGAGGTCGCTTCCCGTGCGCCCGCACGGGTCATAGGCCTTGGGCTATTTGGCACCGACTATCGCGGCATCCTGAGCGAGGAAGAACGTTCCGGCGAGGAGGTCCGGCGCCAACAATGGCTCGACATGATCGACAAAGAGGGATTTCATCACTTTGCGCAACAGTGGGCGCCTCGATTGGTCGCGCCCAGCCGGAGAACCCAGCATCAACTGATTTCAAGCATCGTCCAGATGGCGGAGAGACTCGGGCGAGCCGGATTGAATGCGCATTGCCAAGCCGGCCTATCACGTGCCGACTACAGTAATCTCCTGCCACGCATCGAAGCACCTACCCTGGTGATGGGTGGCAGCGAGGATATTGTGCGGCCGCCCGAAGTTCATCGGGACATCGCCAGCCGCATTCCAAATGCTCGACTCGCAATCCTGGACGGCGTCGGCCACATGATGTCGTTGGAGGACCCGGATGCAGTCACGGCGCACATGCTCCCCTGGCTCGCAAGTCTCCATGCGTAGATGCGCAAGGCCGATTCGTCCGGCTTGGACGTCGAAGGGATAAACGTCCCGCCGGAGATCCCTTGGTGGATCCGCTGTTGTCAGCATGACAACGTGTGCATAGTCACATATTATGGATACGTCTGCGGCACAATCAACATAGCGTGGATGGAATGAGCAAGGCCAAACTCCCGACTACAGGCGCGATCCTGCAAACGACCGTTGTCGGCAGCTATCCTCAACCGGATTGGCTGGTCAACAAGAGCACGCTGCGCAGCCAGCTCGTGCCCCGCGTCCGTACAGAACGGCTATGGCTTGCGCCGATCGAGGTTCGCGCAGAGGCGATTCAGGACGCGACACTGCTCGCGATCCGCGCCATGGAAGCGGCAGGGATCGACGTAATCACCGATGGCGAGACCTCGCGCGAGAGCTACAGCAATCATTTCGTTGCGGCACTCGATGGCATCGACTGCGAGGAGCCGGCGACCATCATGAGCAGGGTGGGTAATGCGACCCTCGTCCCGCGGGCCGTCGGCCCGATTCGACACACGCGCGCGGTGGAAGTGGAGTCGGCGAAATTCTTGCGGGCGCAAACGAATCGGCGCACAAAGATCACGCTGCCAGGACCGTTCACGCTCTCCCAGCTCACCAAAGATGAGCATTACCATGACGCCGCCGCGATGGCCTTCGACTTCGCGATCGCGATCAACGAAGAAGCGCAAGCCCTCCAAGCCGTCGGTATCGACGTGATTCAGCTCGACGAGCCCTGGCTGCGAAACGACCCCGCGGCGGCCCGTCGTTACGGGGTGCCGACAATTAACCGCGCACTGCAAGGACTTTCGATCAGAACCGCCGTGCATATCTGCTTCGGATATGCGTTTCTGCAACGAGGCCAGAAATCGAGAGTCTACGAGTATCTTACCGAATTGTCGGATGCCATCGCGGATGAAATATCCATCGAAGCGGCGCAACCCGGTCTCGATCTCGGCGTTCTTGCCGACTTGTCGGCGAAGACAATCGCCTTGGGCGTGCTGGATCATTCGACGCCGGAGGCCGAGTCGGTCGAGGTGGTGGCGCAGCGCATTCGCGCGGGCCTCGCGTATCTACCACCCGATCGATTGATGCCGGCTCCCGACTGTGGGATGAAGTACATGACGCGAGAGGTCGCCTTTGGCCGCCTGCGCAGCCTCAGCGAGGCGGCCGCGCGCGTCCGCGGTGAATTGTCTTGATGCCAACTTTCGATAACGCAGGCTGTCGGGGATGAAGCGCCGCACGGTCGCCGGTGCGGCCCTGCTTGCGGCGATAATCGCTGTTGGAACTCGGGCGGCGGATACCAATTGGTATTCGCACGGCGGCTCGCACGATGAAAGCAACTACAGCGTGCTGGCTCAGATCAACGCTCAGACGGTGGGACGATTGGGTCTGGCGTGGTCGTTGGATCTGCCCGGGGAAGTCTCCCTGGAAGCCACTCCGCTGGCGATCGATGGGCGCTTGTACTTTACCGGTAGCTCATCTGATGTCTTCGCGGTCGATGCTCTGTCCGGTCGAGTACTGTGGAAGTACGATCCGCAGGTGTGGCGCTATCGCCCCGAGCATCTGAAGCTCATCTGGGGCATCAATCGCGGGGTGGCCTACTCCAACGGCCGCGTCTTCGCGGGCACTCAGGATGGACGGCTCATCGCACTCGCTGCCGGCAGCGGCAAGCTGCTCTGGAGCGTCAAGACTGTTGCCGATAAATCGTTGCAGACCATCAGCGGGGCCCCGTGGGTGATCAAAGGAAAGGTGCTGATTGGCAACGGCGGGGCCGACTTCGGCGAGCGCGGTTACGTCACTGCCTACGATGAGCGCAGCGGCAGGAGGCTCTGGCGCTTCTACACCGTGCCCGGCGATCCGTCCAAAGGCTATGAAGCCGAACCCTTCGAGTTCGAGGCAATGAAGATGGCCGCCGCTACCTGGGGCAAGGACTGGTGGAAAATCGCCGGCGGGGGCGGCACGGTCTGGGACAACATGACTTACGACGCCGAGCTCAATCGCATCTACATCGGGGTCGGTAACGCCGGTCCGTGGAATCCGCGGATTCGCAGTCCGGGAGGTGGCGACAATCTATTCATTGCCTCGATCGTCGCGCTCGATGCCGACACCGGCCATTATATCTGGCACTACCAGGCCAATCCGGGGGAGTCCTGGGACTACAAGACCACCGCCAACATGATCACCGCGGATCTGACCATCGATGGCAAGCCGCGCAAAGTGCTCATGCAGAGTCCCACCAACGGTTTCTTTTACGTTATCGATCGCCTCACCGGCAAACTGATCTCTGCGGAAAAAACCGGCAAAGTCACCTGGGCCGATCACATCGACCTCAGCACCGGCCGACCCGTCGAAGCTGACGGCATCCGCTACGAAAAAGCCCCCACCGAGATCTGGCCGAGTCCATGGGGGACACACAATTGGCAGGGCATGTCCTTCAGCCCCCAGACAGGCCTGGTCTACATCCCCTATATGCAGCTTGGCGCGCGATTCACCGACGACGGAATGCCCCAGCCCGCCTCCCCCGAGCCAGCAGTCAAGTTCGGTGGTGTCTACCTGCAGCTGCTCGTGCGCGATCCGGAGGACAACACCGGCGCACTGCTCGCCTGGGACCCCGTCACCCAGCAGGCACGCTGGCGCGTACCGCGTGCGGCCTTGTGGAACGGCGGCGTACTATCCACCGCCGGTGGACTGGTTTTCCAGGGTACCGCAGACGGTGAGTTCCTCGCCCACGATGCGATCACCGGCGCCGAGCGTTGGCGGTTCGATGCCGGCAGCGGCATCATCGCCAGCCCGATTACCTACACGGCAGCCGGAATTCAATTTATCTCGATTCTGGTGGGATACGGCGGCGCGACGCCATTTGTCAGCGACTTAGTCAACCGTGGCTGGAAATTCGGCGCGCAGCCGCGCCGCCTCCTCACCTTCGCGCTCGACGGCGCCGAATCGTTGCCGCCCACCGCCCCGCGCGACTACATCGTACGAGCGCTCGACGATCCTGCCGTGATCATCGATCCGGCTGTGGCGGAAACCGGGCTCATTGAATATCAGAAACACTGCGCAGCATGCCACGGCCGGCTACTCGCATCGGCCGGTGCGCCCGCACCCGATCTACGGGAATCCACGCTTGCCCTGCACCAGGACAGCTTCCGCAGCATCGTGAGGGACGGCATTCTGGTACCCAAGCTCATGCCGCGGTTCGACGAGTTGTCGGACTCGCAGCTGGAGGCGATCTACATCTACGTCCGTGCCGGTGCGCGCGCCAGCCTCAGCCACACGATGCAGCAGTCCGGGCCCACCGCCGGACCCTGAAAACGGAGCTTCTACGCACACGTTGCCATATGCGGGGCTCCCGCCTATCATCTGACCGCGTCGATCGTTCCTATGGTCGCTCAAACCGCGACTGCATTAAGGAGGCCCCATGAGCCAAGCCGATTCTTCAGGTCGCCCGACTCACGGCGTCAAATTGCCGCTGCGCATGCACCACCACGCCTACGTTACCGCCGACCAGGAGCGCACCCGCCACTTCTACGAAGACATAATCGGCTTGCCGCTCCGGGCCACCTGGATCGAGACCGAACACTTCCAGGGCGAGACGCTGGTATTCAGCCACACGTTCTACGGCCTGGCCGATGGTAGTGCGCTAGCCTTCTTCAATTTCGCGGACAAGGACTTGCAAGCCCGCTTCAATGTGGGACCGCAAAAGAATCTCTGCTATCACATCGCTCTTGCGGTCGATGCCGAGACGCAACAGCAAATCGTTGACCGCTGCGCCGCAGCAGACTTGAAAACAATGCTAATTGATCACGGTTATTGTAAGTCGCTCTACGTCACGGACCCCGACGGCCTGCAGGTCGAGTTTACGGTGGATGCCGCCAACGTCGACGCAATCAATGAGTATCAGCAGCGAGTCGCGCGCAAATCGCTGCAAGCCTGGCAAGCCGGCGATACGCGACCCAACAACAACGTGCGGCCGCATGAATGAAGCGTCGCAGGCGCTAGACGACCAGCACGATCGAGCCGACGGTTTTTCGACCTTCCAGGTCGCGATGCGCTTGTCGGGTGTCTCGCAACTCATACGTTTGGCCGATGGCGGGTCGCAAGCGGCCCGCCTCGACGGCGGAGAATAAATCGCTCACTGCTGTGTCAATGTCCGTGCGCGTGCCCGCAAAATCGAGCAATTGCGTCATGGTCACCTTGAGTGAACCTTTTTGCATCAGATGCTCGAACGGCACGATGGCATGCGGAAATCCGGCGGTCCGGCCGAATATGACGAGCGTACCGCGAGGCCGAAGGCAATCCAGTGACAGCAGACTAGTGTCACCTCCGAGTGCGTCGAATACCACGGAGGCCTTCTCACCCTTGGTGATCGCCGACACGCGGTCGGCGAGTTTCTCATGGGCCGTGACAATGACGTGGTGACAGCCATTGGCTCGGGCAAAATCGACCTTTTGCTCGCTGCCAACCGTTCCGATAACGGTGGCGCCCAACGCGGCGCTCCATTGAGACAGCAGTGTCCCGATGCCCCCGGCAGCGGCATGAATCAGGACCACGTCGGCTGACGTCACGGGAAATGCCTGACGACAAAGATAGCGCGCTGTTATTCCTTTCACCAATATGGCAGCCGCGACGAGTAACGACATCGTCGGTGGCAGTTTGATCAGCTTGTCCGCCGGCACGGACCGTGCCTCGGTATAGGCTCCTAGGACCCCAAAATATGCAACCCGATCACCCACAGCAAACCCGGACACTTCCGAGCCTACCTCCTCTATCACACCAGCGCCTTCGACTCCGAGTATCGCCGGAAATTTGAGCTTCGCCGGATGATTGCCGGTTCGCATATAAACGTCGGCGAAATTGACTCCAACCGCTTCCTGCCGGATCTGCGCTTCGAGCGGTCCTGGATGTGAGTCATCAACCGCGGTCCATTGGAGCACTTCAGGACCGCCAAACTGCTGCATGCTAATCGCGTGCGTCATCTCTGCGCTCTCCTAAGCCACCGCACTACAGAAACCGCTCAGCTTGAGCCAGCAGCGTTACCGAACGTCCCCCATTCGCCAGCAACTTGGAAAGCGCCGATGGAGATGCCGCAACGCCGGCGCGAAAGGCGCGGAGCGTAGGCCACCACAGTTCCTGCACCCCGAGAAATCTCGGCTCTCGCTCGCTGCCGATAAGCAGTGGATAGCACCGTACATGCCGCAGCGCGCGCAGATTCAGGCCCAACTCCTCATCCGCTGGCGACGCCCAGTTCGGACCGGCATCCACGCCGACGAAGTGCAGTAGCTTGATTGAAAATGGCCGGGTGTCGGGCGACCACATGTCGTCCCCAGGACTGAGCGCCGCTCCTGGAGTGGGACCGGAAGTCAGGACTTCCTCTTGCGTTGCGAAATAGATCGCCCTTGAATAGTCGCAGAAATTCGATGCGTCATCGTGCAGATACTTGGCGTATATGGGCTCTTGCTGAAATCCCTGCACATCCCTTTCGTTGTCCAGCCACAATTCAGCCACGCATTCATACTCCGCCTGACCGGGCCCCAGATGCTCGGTATGAACCTGATGACTCTGCACGTAGCCCCGCAGGGTAGACATCTTCTGACCCCAGGTACCGTGAGGGTGGCGCCAATAGTCATGGAAGTCCTCTGCGGACATGTCTCGGCGTCGCACGCCCATGGCGAACATCTTGATGCGACCCATATTGATCCCCTTTACCACGCCTCTGAGTCGACAGAATGCAGCGACTATGTGCACGTGTGCGTATTTCGGTAGTATAGTGCAGACAGTCCTTAGAAATGCAATTGGTCCGGGGGAATCCGGTGAGCTGTTGGCGCGAGCCGCGGCCACGCCCATAGCGCATTTGGCAGGAGAGCATGTGAACACCGGCGTGGAGTCGATGCAGCGATTAGCCGAGCGGTTCGTTGCCGCCATCGAGGCTGCGGACGGCGCGGCACTGGATGCGATCTATACCAAGGACGCAGTAGTATGGCGCAACTACGATCGGCTCGAGCAAGCGCGCGACAAAAACATCGCTGGCATCGCAAGCTTTCCGAAGCTGTTCAAGTCGTTCAAGTACGCCGAAATCCGGCGCAATTTCTTCGAGCATGGCTTTGTCCAGCAGCACGTCGCCAGCGGTGTCAAGGCGGACGGCAGCGGCTTTCGGGTTCCGGTTTACATGGTCGTGACCGTGCGCGGCGATCAGATTGCCCGCATCGACGAATATTTCGATTCCGCACAGGACGCGCGTCCGCCAGAGCGGCGCTAGCCCGTGGCATTGCACGGGCGATCCATCGAGTAACGACGTGTGCGATACGCGCGATACGCGATACGGTGGCAGCGATCATCGAATCATGAAGCAGGTTAAAATGATGGCAGCGCTTTCGAGATCGGTCGCTGCGGCGCTGACGCTGTTGACATTGAGTGCCACCGGGCATAGTGGCACGTCCCGGGGCGCGGATACGAACTGGTATTCGCACGGTGGGACGCACGATGAGAGCAACTACGGTCAGCTCGACCAGATCAACGCCCAGACGATTGGGCGCCTCGGACTGGCCTGGTCGCTGGACCTCGAGGGAGAGGTGTCGCTGGAGGCCACGCCGTTGGCGATCGACGGCAAGCTGTATTTCACGGGCAGTGCCTCCGATGTCTATGCGGTGGATGCGGTCACGGGGCGTTTGCTGTGGAAGTTCGACCCGCAGGTCTGGAAGTACCGGCCGGAGCATCTGAAGCTGATCTGGGGCATCAATCGGGGCGTTGCCTATTCAAACGGCAGAGTGTTCGTCGGCAGCCAGGATGGCCGGCTCATCGCGCTCGACGCCGCCACCGGAGCGTTGCTCTGGAGCGTCAAGACTGTTGCCGATAAATCGTTGCAGACCATCAGCGGTGCCCCATGGGTGATCAAAGGCAAGGTGCTGATCGGAAACGGCGGGGCCGACTTCGGGGCCCGCGGTTACGTCACTGCCTACGATGAGCGCAGCGGCAGGAGGCTGTGGCGCTTTTACACCGTCCCGGGCGATCCGTCCAAGGGCTATGAAGCCGAACCCTTCGAGTTCGAGGTCATGAAGATGGCCGCCAAGACCTGGGGCAAGGAGTGGTGGAAGGTTGGCGGCGGGGGCGGCACGGTCTGGGACAACATGACCTACGACCCGGAGCTCAATCGCATTTACATCGGTGTCGGGAACGCCGGTCCGTGGAATCCGCGGATTCGAAGCCCGGGCGGCGGCGATAATCTATTCGTCGCCTCGATCGTCGCGCTGGACGCCGATACCGGTCATTACATCTGGCACTACCAGGCCAATCCGGGGGAAGGCTGGGATTACAAGAACACCACCAACATGATCACCGCGGACCTGATGATCGACGGCAAGACGCGCAAGGTGCTCATGCAGAGTCCCACCAACGGTTTCTTCTATGTCCTGGATCGCCTCACCGGCAAGCTGATCTCGGCGGAGAAGATCGGTAAAGTCACCTGGGCGGATCACATCGATCTCGCCACGGGCCGACCCGTAGAAACCGACAATATCCGCTACGAAAAAGGCCCCACGGAAATCTGGCCGAGTCCGCTTGGCGGTCATAACTGGCAGGGGATGTCTTTTAGCCCGCAGTCCGGACTGGTCTACATACCGTATATGAAGCTCGGGGCGCGCATCACCGATGACTCGTTGCCCTGGCCGACAACACCAGAGCCGGCGGTGCATTTCGGCGGCGTCTATATTCAGCTGCTGGTCCGCGATCCGGACGACGATACCGGCGCCCTTCTCGCCTGGGACCCCGTCGCCCAACAGGCGCGCTGGCGCGTGGCCCGAGCGGCTTTATGGAACGGCGGCGTCCTTTCCACCGCCGGCGGACTGGTGTTCCAGGGTACCGCAGACGGTGAGTTTCTCGCCCACGATGCGCTCACGGGGGCCCAGCGCTGGCAGTTCGATGCCGGCAACGGCATTATTGCCAGCCCCATCACCTACACGGTCGGTGGGAAGCAGTACATTTCATTGCTGGTGGGTTGGGGCGGCACGGTCGGTCCCATCAGCGAGTTGACCACCCGTGGCTGGAAATTCGGCGCACAACCGCGCCGCCTCCTGACCTTCGCGCTCGACGGCACCGCGTCGCTGCCACCCACCGCCCCGCGCGACTACGTCGTTCATGCACTCGATGATCCCGCAGTTTCCATCGATGAGACGCAGGCCGCGGAAGGCCGCGTGTTATACCAGGCCAACTGCGCCTATTGCCATGGCAGGTATCTGGTCACCGCCGGCGCACCGGCTTCCGATCTACGGGAATCGCCCTTGGCTCTACACTGGGAGACATTACGCGCCGTGGTCAAAGATGGAGTGCTGCTTCCCAAGCTTATGCCGCAATTCAAGCAATTGAATGACGACCAGCTGCGCGCAATTTTCATCTACGTGCGCTCTGGAGCTCGCCAAGCGCTCAATCAACGGCCATCCGTTACACACTAGAGACCTCGCGCCATGGCTGCCACTGACGAATTGCCGCTATACCTCAATCTGATCGATGGACGACGCACCCATGCCGTCGCCGGCGGCACGCTCGAATCCTACGATCCGTACACGGGGGCGCCCTGGGCGCTGATCCCGCGCTGCACCGAGGCCGACGTCGAGGCGGCCGTAGACGCGGCGCATACGGCTTTCCGTGCACCGGCCTGGCGAGGATTGACGCCAACCGCACGCGGGAAGCTGCTTGTGCGCCTGGCAGGCATCATCGATCAGGAAGCCGAAAGACTGGCGGCTATCGAAGTGCGCGACAATGGCAAGCTGATGCAGGAAATGCTCACGCAGCTGCGCTATATACCCGAGTGGTATCGTTACTTCGGCGGTCTCGCGGATAAGCTTCAAGGCGCCGTGCTGCCTATCGATAAGGCGGGAATGCATGCGTACACCAGACGCGAGCCGCTCGGGGTCATCGCCTGCATCACGCCATGGAACTCGCCGTTGCTTCTGCTCACCTGGAAGCTTGCGCCGGCACTGGCGGCCGGCAACACCGTGGTCATCAAGCCGTCGGAGCACGCTTCGGTCTCGACACTTGCGTTCACCGAGCTGTTCGAGCAGGCCGGATTCCCTCCGGGGGTCGTCAATACAGTAACCGGCATGCCGGATGATGCCGGAATCCCACTGGTGCGACACCCGAAGGTCGCGAAAGTGGCCTTCACCGGCGGCGAGGCGGGCGGACTTGCCGTCTACCGCCTCGCGGCCGAGGGCCTCAAACACGTGTCATTGGAGCTTGGCGGCAAATCGCCGAATATCATATTCAGTGACGCGCGCATCGAGAACGCCGTCAACGGCGCGGTGTCAGGTATCTTTGCCGCGACCGGACAGACCTGCATCGCGGGCTCACGTCTGTTGGTGCAAAGAAAGATTCACGACCAGACGGTGGAAGGTCTGGTGAAACTCGCCCGGACGGCGCGCATCGGTGATCCGAAGCGATCGGACACGCAGGTAGGACCCGTAACCACCCGACAACAGCGCCAGCGTGTCATCGACTATATCGATCTGGCACGCCGAGGCGGCGCCCAGTGCGTGCTCGGAGGCGGCACACCAGACGATAGCGCGCTCGGAGACGGCTGGTTCGTCGAGCCGACCGTGTTCACGGGCGTCGATAATTCGATGCGCATTGCGCGCGAAGAAGTCTTCGGACCCGTGCTTGCAGTGATCTCGTTCGAGGACGAAGAGGAGGCCTTGAGCATCGCCAACGATAGCCCTTACGGTCTGGCGGCCGGCGTCTGGACCACGGACATCGGCCGCGCCATTCGGATGTCCGAGCGGCTCGAGGCTGGAACGGTGTGGATCAACTGCTATCGCACGATCAGCTTCATGGCCCCGTTTGGCGGCTACAAGCGCAGCGGCCTGGGCCGCGAAAGCGGCATGGAAGCCGTCGACTCATATCTGCAGACCAAGTCCGTCTTCATCGACACGCTCGGACAGGTCGCCAATCCGTTCGTCATCCGCTAGAACGAGTGCCTCACCGCCGAATGTGCTGAGACTTCGGCGCCGGCCGAACCGGATCGACGTCGAGCCGTACACATACACCCTCCAGCTCGGGCGAAGGCGCGCGATAGAGCTGCATTACCAGCGGATCGTGCCCGGGGATGATGTGATCGGACGATGCCGCGAGTTTCTCGACGATCCGAAATGCATCGACCATCTCCCCCAGATGATAGCCCACTGTGAATGGCCGATCGGTCGTCATGTTTTCGAAAAAATGCATGCTGTCCGACGCGAGCACCAGCCAGCCGCGCTTGGTGTGCACGCGCACCGCTTGCAAGCCGGCTGTGTGCCCAGGCGCCGGGTATAGCGTCAACCCGGGCGCGAGTTCAACCACCCCGCTGTGCAATTCGACCCGCCCCGCGTAGTTGAGGCGCACGATGCCCACGACTTCGTCGACCTCAAAGCCGTGGGCGAAGAACGGGTATTTCATATAACGGCCGGTGGCAAAATTCAGTTCGCGTTCTTGTAAATGAAAGCGAGCCGCAGGGAAGCGGTCGAAGTTTCCGACATGGTCGTAGTGCAGGTGCGTGAGAATCACGTCCTCAACCGCGTCAGCTCGCAGTCCGAGAGCCGACAGGCTCTCCACCGGACATCGAAGGTAGGTGCGCCGACGCCGTTCCGCCATGGCGGCCGTAAAGCCGGTGTCGACGATGAAGGCGCGGCCCTCGCCCTTGACGATCCAGGTGAAGTAATCCATCGGCATGTCCGCATCGTGCGGATCGCCGCCCACAAAATTCTCCGAACGCCGCGCGCCGCGCGTTGCGTAGCGCAGCGCGTAGACTTCGTATACGGGCAAAGACTCGGCCGCTTGCATTGGGGTGCGATGTTAACGCATTCGCGGCGCGCCCCCTATGCCTGGCTACTTCTGTGCACACGTGTGCTGCGGTGGTATACTGCGAAACCTCGTTGGGAGCTTCCATGCCAGTCAGATTCGACGGTCGCGTGGCCGTGGTCACCGGGGCAGGCAGCGGCCTTGGCCGTTCGCATGCCCTTCTGCTTGCCTCGCGCGGCGCCAGGGTCGTGGTCAATGATCTGGGCGGCGCCGTTGACGGCAGCGGCCGATCCAACACGGCGGCCGACCGTGTGGTCGCGGAGATTGAGGCAAGCGGCGGCACTGCGGCCGCGAACTACGACAGCGTCTCGGATCCGGCCGGCGCCGAGAGGCTGGTCGCCGGCGCACTCGAACGCTTCGGCCGCCTCGATATCCTCGTCAATAACGCGGGCATTCTTCGCGACAAAACCTTCGCTAAGATGGAGCTTGCCGATTTTCGCGCGGTCGTAGACGTGCACCTCCTGGGGGCGGTCTACTGTACGCGCGCAGCGTGGCCCCATATGAAGGAGCGCAACTACGGACGAATCGTCATGACGAGTTCCGGCGCCGGTCTGTACGGAAACTTCGGACAGTCGAACTACGGCGCGGCAAAGATGGCACTCGTCGGCCTCATGAACGTGGTCAAGCTCGAGGGCGCCAAGAACGGCATCCTGGTAAACACCGTGGCACCCATCGCGGCCACACGCATGACCGAAGAACTCATGCCCAAGCATGCCTTGCCGCATCTGAAGTCCGAGTACGTTTCCGCGGCAGTCGCCTACCTGTGCAGCGACGTATGCCAGGTTTCCGGTCATGTCATAAGTGCCGGCGCCGGATATTTTGCGCGCACGCAAATGATGGAGGGCCAGGGCGTATTCATCGAAGACGGCGCAGCGGCCGACCCCGACGCCGTTGCAGCCGCCTACGACCGCATCAGCGACCTATCTCACGCAACCCCTTTCGCATCGGCACCGGAATACATTGACAAGGTGCTGGGGCGCTTCGCCTAAGACGCCGCACCTATGGCAGCGGCGCGCGCCTCCCATTTCATTGGCACGATCGAGAGCGGCATCGCCTGGGCGACGCTCAATCGGCCCGAGTCGATGAATGCGTTCTCATTCGAGATGCGGGATGAGCTCATCCGCTTCTTGCAAAGGGCGGAGGCCGACGATCAGGTACGCTGCGTGGTCCTCCGTGGCGCGGGGGGAAACTTCATGGCCGGCGGTGACGTCAAGGCTTTTACAGCCCAGATTGCGCTGCCGCCGGATGAACGCCGCGCATTATTCGAGGCCATGTGCCACGCGATGCACCCCATCATCTATCTCATGCGGCGCATGGGAAAACCGGTTCTTGCGAGTATTGACGGCGCCTGCGCCGGTCTTGGCATGAGCCTGGTCCTCTCGTCGGACCTTGCAATCGCCGCGGACAATGCGGTCTTTACGCTTGCCTACGTCAAGATCGGCACGACGCCTGATGGTGGCGCGTCTTTCTTCTTGCCTCGGACCGTGGGGATGAAGCGCGCGATGGAAATCGCCCTGCTCAGCGATCGGCTCGATGCGCACACGGCGGAACGCCACGGCATCGTAAACCGCGTCGTCGCAGCCGATCGACTCGCCGCAGAAACCGAGGCGCTCGCCCGTCGGCTGGCAGACGGTGCCACTCAGGCGATAGCGCGGACCAAGCTGTTACTCTCAAGTGCCCTGGAACACGGCCTCGAGACACATCTGCAACTGGAGGGCATGAATTTCGCAGCCAGCACCCTGACCGGCGACATGCTCGAGGGTGTAAGCGCATTCGTTGAGAAGCGCCGGCCGAAATTCTCAAATCGATAGTTGAACGTTTGTCGCAAGGGGCAGCACGGCATGTTTGACGGCGTAGGGTTCATCGGACTTGGAAAAATGGGCGGTCCTATCGCCACACGCCTGCTCGCGAAATGCGACCGTCTGACGGTCTACGACACTCGGCCGGCGGCAGCTGAGCTGCTCAAGACACACGGCGCCATCCTGGCCGACAGCCCGGCTGAGGTGGCGGCAAACGCCGAAGTCGCCTTCATGAGCCTGCCGAATCCGGACATCGTGCGCCAGGTTGCGCTCGGTCCTGGTGGCATTGCCGGCGGCGGCAAACTCAAGATTCTCGTCGACCTCTCGACCACCGGCCCGCGGGTTTCGGCGCTGGTGGCCGCCGGCCTCGCCGAAAAAGGAATCGACCTGGTCGATGCGCCCGTGAGCGGTGGGGTCGCCGGTGCCGTCAAGGGAACCCTTGCAGTTATGGTTGCGGGGTCTCCTAACAGCGTTGAGCGCTGCCACGAGCTGCTGTCGACCATAGGCAAAGTATTCAACGTGGGCGCCAAGCCAGGGCTTGGTCAAACGATGAAGCTGTGCAACAACCTGCTCTCGGCCACCGCACTGGCAATCTCTTCGGAAGCGATGGTGTTGGGTGTAAAGGCTGGCCTCGATCCCAAGGTGATGTTGGATGTAATTAACTCCGGCACCGGCCGCAACAGTGCTACGGTCGACAAATTTCCGCGTGCCGTTCTGCCGCGCAGTTTCAATTTTGGTTTCGCCACGGGGCTGATGTACAAGGATGTACGGCTGTTTATGGAGGAAGCTGAGAACCTCGGCGTGCAGATGTGGGTAGCGCCGGCAGTGCGTCAGCTGTGGCTTCAGACTTGCTTCGAGCTGGGATTCGAGAGCGATTTTACCGAGGTAGTGAAAACCATCGAGCGCCTGGCTCACGTCAAAGTCGAAGCGTGATCGCCGGAGTCCGGGCTATAGTGTTGCCGCAGTTCCGAGAATGGCCGTGGTCTGGGCCGACAGCATTCCGCCGTTGCCGTGCGCCAATGCGACCTCTGCGCCGGCCACCTGACGCGCACCCGCGGAATTGCGCAGCTGCTCGATCGCCTCGATGAGTGCGAAAATACCGTACATACCTGGATGTACGCACGACAGGCCGCCACCATTGGTGTTGACCGGAAGGGTACCGCCGGGTGCGATCGCCCCGCTCGCTACCAGCGCACCGGCCGCGCCTTTTTCGCAGAACCCCAGATCTTCTAGAAAGAGCAGCACATTGATCGTGAACGCATCATAGAGTTGCAATACGTCAACATCGCGCGGTTCGAGCTTCGCCATCGCGAACGCGCGCGGACCGGACTGCGCCGCCGCGGTTACTGTCAAATCCGGCATCTGACTGATTTGTCGGTGCGATTGAGCACTGGCGCAGCCGAGCAGATAGATCGGCGCCCGGTCGGTGTGGCGCGCGCGGTCCGAGCGTGTCATCACAATTGCCCCTGCTCCGTCAGTGACCAGACAGCAGTCCAACACGCTCAAAGGATCACAAACCATGCGGCTCGCCAGGACATCGGCCACCGTGAGTGGATCGCGCGCGAAGGCAATAGGGTTACGCCGCGCCCACTCCCGGGCCGATACTGCGACAGCGGCGAGCTGCTCGCGCGTGGTGCCGTACTGGTGCATATGGCGCGCGGCCGCCAATGCATACGAGGTGATTGGATCGCGCGAATGGTAAGCGAGTTCATAAGGTGGCTGATCCGGCGGCACCGATTTGCCAGTCCGCTGGTTGCTCCCGTAGCAAATCACAGCCACGGAGCAAATACCGGCCTCAAGCGCGATCGCCGCCCAGAGCGCATGGTCAATCAGGGAGTTCCCTCCGGTATTGGTTCCCACCGCGACCGATGGCCGAATGCCCAAGTACTCGCCCACGGCGAGCGTCGGCAACATATTCGCCATATTGGCCGTAAACAAACCATCGACTTCGTGGAGTTCCAGTCCGGCATCGCGTAATGCCTCGTGCACCGCCAGCCCGATAAGATCCAGGTGAGTAAATCCCGGAGCGAGCCCGATACCTGCCAGCCCAACGCCGACGAAGGCCGCAGCGCCGCGAATCGAACGTCCAACCATCGGCTACGCTCCCGCCGATGGACGAAATAGCAGCTGCGGTACGCCGCCAGCCTCGCGAATGATTGCGACGACGGGCATGTCGATGCGAACATCCGATGGCGAGACATCCACGATCCGGCTCAACAGCCGGGCGCCCTCGACCAGCTGGATGATTGCAACATTATAGTCACCGCCGCGATCAGGCTTTTGCCGCACGATCGTGGTCGAATAAACAAATCCCCGGCCCGAAGCGGGGAGCCATTGCAGATCGCCTGAACCGCAATAGTGACATACGGTGCGCGGATAATAGATCTGCCGGCCGCAGGCGCGACAGCACTGAAGGCGAAATTCACCTCCTTTGAGGAACGCTTCAAAGGCGGCTCCCGGCGCTCCGGTGGGTTGAGAGGCATCGTCAGCGGGCATGGAACATCCTTAGCTGTTCGGATTTGTCGATTAAGGTCGATACGACGTCGCCACGACGCCCGGGGTTCGCAGCGGCGCAGCAAGATTAGCGAACTCACATAGTAGGCGTCGCGTGTCGCGAGGATCGATGATCTCCTCGATGAGAAACGACTCCGCGGTCAGGAACGGAGATCGAAAGCGATTCAGATTCTTTTCTATGTCCGTGCGCAGCTGCGAGGCATCTTCAGCGGCAGCGAGCTCGGCGCGATACGCCGCCTCGATGCCCCCTTCCACCGGCAATGACCCCCAATCTCCCGACGGCCACGCATAGCGATACATCAGACGCGTATGATTCGCGTGCGCCGCACCCGCCACGCCGAAAGCGCGCCGCACCAGCACCGAACACCAAGGTACGCCGGCCTGGTAGAGAGCCGCGAGTGCTCGTGCGCCGTGGCGGATCGTGCCATCGACTTCGGCTTGCCGACCGATCAGAAATCCCGGCACATCGACCAGATTGACCACAGGGAGATGGAACGTATTGGCGAAGTCAATAAAGCGCGTAATCTTTATGGCTGCATCCGCCGTCCACCCCCCGCCGTAGAAATAGGGGTCGCTGGCCAGCACGGCTACCGGCCATCCGTCCAAACGCCCCAGAGCGGTAATGGCGGCTGAACCGTAGAGTCGACCAAACTCGAAGAAACTGTCGGTATCGAGCAGCGTGGCTACGATTTTCCGCATGTCGTAGACCTTGCGTCGATCGCGTGGGATGGCGCCGATCAACCAATCATCGCGACGATTCGGCTCATCCGTGATCGGCCCGCGCGGCGGCAGATCGAACACGCTGGACGGCAGATACGACAGGAACTGCCGCGTCCGCGCGAACGCCTCGATCTCCGACTCGACCACTTCATCGACTGCACCCGCCCGTGCGCACAGCTCGCTGCCTCCGAGCTCCTCCTTCGTCGTGTTCTCACCGGTACGCGCCACCAGCGGCGGGCCTGCGATGAACATCTGCGAGATTTCTCGCACCATCACCGAGTAGTGCGCCGAAACTAGCCGCGCGGAACCGAGGCCCGCGACAGACCCGAGCCCGAGCCCGACGACGGGAACCTTTGCCAGGTTGTCGGTGACCAGATCCCAGCCCTGGTTATACGGGACGTATGTACGGCCATCGGTCTCCAGCATTTTGACCGAGCCGCCCCCGCCTGTGCCATCTATGAGGCGTACGATAGGCAGACGCAGCTCGTTAGCCATCCTTTCGGCATAGATCTGTTTGCTGCTGATCGCAGCGTCCATGGCGCCGCCGCGTACGGTAAAGTCGTCGCCCCCGACCACTACCGGCCGACCATTGATCCGCCCACGCCCCATAACGAAATTCGCAGGGGTAAATCCGGTCAGGCGGCCCTCCCCATCGTAGCGGCCCTTGCCGGCGATCGCCCCAATCTCGTGGAAGCTGTTGCCATCGAGCAGCAGATCGATGCGTTCTCGCACCGTGAGCTTTCCACCCGCGCGCTGGCGTTCGATCTTTTCCTTTCCGCCCATTTCACGGGCAAGCTGTTCGCGCCTTCTCAGCTCATCGATTTCGGGTTGCCAGGTCATCGCTGCAGCCGGGGATTAGATTTCGAGAACGAAGACCTGCTGGTCCTTGACGACCGAGTCCCCTTCCCTGACATCGATGCTTACAACGCGGCCGGTGCTGGGAGCCTCGATCGGAATCTCCATCTTCATGCACTCCAGCGTTACAACGGCTTCCTTGGCGACCACTGAGTCGCCGGGCGCCTTATGAATCTGAAAAACCGTGCCGGAAATCGGGCATCTGATGCTCTTGGTCGCCACGTTATCCTCTGCGCGTGGTTAACTCTTCTGCTCGGCATCGCGCAAGACTTCGCGTGCCACGCGAAAAGCATCCACGCCCGCGGGTACGCCGGCGTAGATCATCGCCTGCAGCAGCACCTCGCGGATCTGAACCTTCGTAACACCATTTCGCAGCGCACCCTGGACGTGCATCTTCAGTTCATGTGGACGGTTGAGTGCCGTCAGCATCGCCAGATTCAACATACTACGAATCTGCCTCGACAATCCGTCACGCGACCAAACCGCCCCCCAGCAATATTCGGTGACCAGCTCCTGCAGGGGCCGGTTGAAATCGTCCGCCGAGTTGATCGCCTGCTCGACAAATTCGGCGCCCAAGACAGCTTTGCGAATTTCCAGTCCCTTCTCGAATGAACTCATTGGCGGTGCTCCTCTTCTGAGTTGTTAAGCTTGTCTGGATGCGGCTGGAATAGACGAGCATAACATGCTGCGCACACGTGTGCAGACATCGCAGTTTGGCATGTATTGCCGGCGCTGTAAATGAGTTACCATTCCGACGCATCCTGCAAACAGGTCTTTGGACGTTAACTATGCGGAAGTCACAGCCCCGCCGGGGAAGAAAAGGTGGCGTCACCATCAAGGAGATTGCCGAGTACCTGCATATCTCCCACTCCACGGTCTCCCGGGCACTGAGCGACCATCCGTATACGAACGCGCAGACCAAGCAGCGGGTGCGTCGTGCAGTGGAAAAGCTCGGCTACGTTCCGAACGCGGCGGCACGCACCTTGCGCGGTGACAAGGGCTCTCTCGTAGGATTGATTCTGCCGGAGTTTCAAAACGAATTGTTTGAAGCCGCTGCGCAGATTCTCTCGCGGCGCTGCCTGAAGGAAGGCATGCAGATGGTGCTGGCAGCATCGGAGGACGACCCGGTCGCCGAATACAAGCACGTTTTGGCACTGCGAGAAGCGCGCGCCCTGGGGATAATCCTTACCCCCACACCTGGCATGATGGAAAAGACAATTGCCCTGCTGCGCAGCATTCCCGTGGTCCAATACTCGCGCCGGCATCCGCACTTGTCGACCCCGGCGGTGACGACGGACGGCAAAGTTGGCATCCACCTTGCGGCTGAGCACCTCCTCAAACTGGGACACCGGCGCATCGCTTATGTGGGGATGGAGTGCGACAAGAGCACTGGCGCCGAGCGACTTGAAGGATTCCTGGCCGCGCACGCCGAGTTCAAGGTCCCGTCCGATCCGGCCCTGCGGCGGCTGGGTCCGGCCCTGGCAGATTTCGCGCGCGATGCGGTAAGCGATATGTTACAGCGGCGCGAGCCGCCGACTGCACTGGTCCTCGGATCGAGCCTGCTGACCTTCGGCGCATTGAAGGCCTTGCGAACGGCCGGCGTCAGGATGCCCGACGACATCTCGCTGGTTGGCTTCGGGGATCCTTCCTGGTACTCGCTGCTCGATCCAGGGATCACCACGATTCACTTTCCGGTCACGCAGATGGCGGAGGCGGCCGCCTCGCAACTCATGCGCCAGCTTTCCGCCGCAGCCGAAGGCCTCGAACGTGCCCCGCATGTGGCAATCGAGCCCTCGTTCCTGCTGCGGGGAACAACCGGTGCGCCCGGAAAATTGGTCGCTGCCGGACGCTCTGCGCGCAGGAATCGCCCAGCTGCCCGTGTAGGCGCAGCGCGCCTGCAACCCTGAGAGAGATCCACTACGCCGCTTGGTGCCGGAACAGGATTCGGCGCGCATCATCGTCGATCTCCTTGAACTCGTGCCGTCCCCGAAGTTCGGCAACGCGCAATGCCGCAGGCCGCGCGCTGATCTCGTCGACGAGTCGAACAAGGTTTTTGAGTGTGGCCGCCAATTCGTCGCCCAACACATAGGAGACGGTACGAGCCCACCCCATACGGCCATGTCAACGATTGTATAGACGTCGCCGAGCATGTACCGATGGCGCCCCAGTTGCGCATCCAATATCTTGAAGTGTCGCTCGGCTTCGAACATGTAGCGCTTCAGAGCATATTCAATCAGGTCCGGCGCGAACCGCTTGAAGTGGACGGCCTGACCGACGAAGGGACCCAAGCCTGACGCCACGAACATCATCCACGATAGCAGTTGCCCTCGCGCGGCGAGCGAAGGTCCAGGCAGGAATTTCCCGGTCTTTTCCGGGCGGATTCAAACGCTCGGCGCAACACAGGCTCGAAACTTATCAGCTGGGGTTTTGAATCCCAAGGTCTTCCTCGGTCGCTGGTTTAGACGAAGTGCGATCTTGTCCAATTGCGCTTGCGTGAAACC
>Ga0302326_10002775_pt1 | contig 42181 bp, 31 predicted proteins | sample Palsa_T0_3_FD_202264 | JGI IMG/M metagenome (GOLD analysis project Ga0302326, IMG submission 202264) | Peat permafrost microbial communities from Stordalen Mire near Abisko, Sweden - Palsa_T0_3 | ecosystem: Environmental > Terrestrial > Soil > Palsa > Peat permafrost | place: Sweden: Abisko...
GTTTGGGCATCATTTATACCAATGGCAAAAAGACTTCCGTTAATTATCCTGATTTGGCTGGGTACTGACCTTTATTTTTACCAGGCTGTACAAACCCTTGTAAATTCTAGCGAACTTTCGTGGACTTATTGGCTCATTGACCCATTAATAATGAGTGGGATAATTGCTGCAATTTTTGTGCGGCGTGGCTCCCGGCTGCAGCAAAACCTGATAACCTGGATGATGGGATTAATGCTTTTGGCGTTTATTCCCCGTTTATTTTCGTTGCCGGTTCTATTAATTGAAGATGTTACCCGCCCGTTCCGCGGTTTTCCGCCGAGGACAGTTTTAATAAGCTTTTGATGGTTTTACAATAACACAGATAACGGACGTCCACTCCGGCAGCTTTACCAACGCTGCAGGCGTACAAAAAGGGCTGGACCTGGTCAACGTTCAGCACAGCGACGTAATTCTGTTCACCGGCGACCTGGTAAATAACAAAGCTTCTGAAATGGATAGATGGATACCCGCTTTTGCCGGGTTGGCAGCGCCGATGGGCAAATTCTCAGTGCTGGGCAATCACGATTACGGCGATTACATTCAGTGGGAAACACCCGAGGCCAAATACGCCAACCTGGCAAGGTTGAAACAGGTGCACACCGGGATTGGCTTCCATTTGCTTCGGAACGAAGCGATAACGCTGAAAAAAGATGGCCAGTCCATTACCCTGTTGGGCGTAGAAAATTGGGGAAAAGGTGGCTTTCAAAAATACGGCGACTTAAAGAAAGCCACTGCCAGTGTCCCGGATGATGCTTTCAAGATCCTGATGTCGCATGATCCTTCCCATTGGGAGGCAGTCACGCTCGATCACCATCAGCAGATCCACCTCACATTGTCGGGGCATACACATGGCATGCAGTTCGGCATTGAATTGTTTGGTCTTAAGTGGAGTCCCGTCCAATACGTATACAAGCAATGGGCCGGACTCTACCGCCACAAAGAGCGCTTTCTATACGTCAACCGTGGGTTCGGCTTCCTGGGACTGAAGGGCCGGATCGGTATGTGGGCGGAAGTGGCAGTCATCACCTTAAAACGTAAATGATAATCAAACCGGGACAGGCGTACTGGTCGAACAAATCTGCGATACAAGCGTTAGGATAATGGAAATCAGATCAAAAGATAGGCTTAGCTGGAATAAAGATCACATTGACAGGCTTTTAACAACAAACTAATTCTGCAGGAGATGTACACTATCGTTTATGGAATTTTTTACCTTATCTCATTATTACCCTGGGCGGTAATGTATATTATAAGCGATTTTATCGCTTTCATTTTAAATCATGTGATCGGCTACCGGAAAAAAGTGGTCATAGCCAATCTGCAGATCGCCTTTCCTGAAAAGCCGGAAAGGGAAAGGGCGAAAATAGCAAAACAATTTTACCGTCAGTTCACCGATAATTTTATCGAAGTGATAAAATTGCTTTCTATTTCTAAGAAAGAGTTGAACAGACGTTTTGTGTGTGATTATTCAGTTATTAATGATCTATATAGTTCGGGCAAAAACGTGCAGCTATTGCTGGGCCATTTTTTTAACTGGGAATTCGCCAATCAGGCTTATGCCAATAATGTTCAATACCCTTTTGTTGTGGTATACAAGCCAATAGAAAATAAAATATTCGGAAGATTATTTTCTCACATGCGTCAACGTTTTGGTACGCACCTGGTGGCGGCTGATACCTTCAGAAAGGATTTTTCCCACCTATCCAAAGGCCGCTTCTGCCTCGTATTAGTCGGTGATCAAAATCCCGCCGATCCCGAAAATGCCTACTGGACAACATTTTTTGGCAGGATGACTCCGTTTGTAAAAGGGCCGGAAAAAGGGGCAAAATTATACAATGCTGCCGTAGTCATGTGTAATTTTTATGCTGTCAAGCGTGGTTATTACAAGAGCGACATAAAGTTACTTACTACCGAACCCCGGAGCATACCGGATGGGGCCATTACCCGGAACATGGTCTCTTATGTGGAAGAATGTTTATGCGGCCACAATGCTAATTATTTGTGGAGCCACAAACGATGGAAACATGCGTTTGGAGACAAACATAAGCATCTGGTAGTAGGTGATCTTAGCGGTACGAGGCTCGACAAAGAAAAAATTCATGAAATCATAAATGCGAGTAATCCGCTTTAAATATATATTGTATATTATTCGGCCAGGTGACCGGACAACGAAAGGTTCAACTTTTTCCGGAAGCGGTTTTTAAGAAAATCCCGGATTTTGTTTTACGGTTCTCGGTTCTCCGTACTTTACCGCCCGCCAGGATTTGCAAAGTACAGGGTAAAGTATTATATTAACGCATGAAAACCTCTTACCCAATCCTTTTGATTTTTTTGTTGGCCGCATGTCACAAAAGTTCAACGCCGCCAGGATCAGCCAAGAAAAATAAGGAGAGTGCATTGTTCAGCGTCGGTAGCGTATGCTGGACGCAGGCGGGCCTCGTAGTCGATTCCAGTCTGCAATTCAACAATCAATCCTATCTACAAGACACGGCGAACCCTGCACAATTGCCGGTGATTTCCTATAACTGGGATTTTGGCGATCACTCGACTAGTAATGAGACGAGTCCGACGCATAGCTACAGCCTGCCCGGAACCTATACGGTAACACTGATCACCTATGTTGACAATCAATCTTCAGACACGCTTTCCCAGGCAGTGCAGATCGTCATGGGGCTGCGTGAATTCAAAATAGACAATTACAACTACGCCATTGACATGGATGAGGCTGCTCAAAAAGGTGCACTGATACTTTATGCGTCAAACTCCAGCGGTTTGACTACCAGGACATTCGGCTTGCTGCGCGTAGACAGTTTATTGCGTGTAAGATGGACCAAAACCCTTGCAGACAACAACACAATACGGTTGAGCAGTATCAAGAGGATAAATGACAATGCCTACATCTTATCCGGGAACTATACCAGCGGGAACACCAGTGGTTTTTATCTATCGGAGATCGACAGCTCGGGCAACCTGATCTGGATGAATGGATACAGCAATCTTGCCGGCACCAACTATTATACCCTGCCGGTTTCTGATGGTGGCTTTTTGACAACCGGCACGGTACTCATATCCAACGCCTACTACGCCGCGATCGTCAAATGCGACGCGGGTGGGAATGAACTATGGCGAAGGGTCTTTGACAGCACGCAGTCTCTCGTTGGGATTAACAACATCATCGAGCTGGCCAGCGGTGGTTTTGCGTTTGCGGCAGAAAGCGGTAGTTATGGTACTGGATTCAATCTTGTTCTTACCCAACTGGATGTCAACGGCCAGATAACCAACCAAAAGAATCTAGCCCCCAATTACCCGGTGTCATACGGGTATGCTGGTATGTTGTATAACAGCAATACGTATCTCGTATATGCGACCGACCCGGGGATTGACATCTATACCTATTTATTCGACAATACTTTTTCCGCCACCGGCAGCCCCTACTTTAATAGCGGGGTAATCAAAGGCGGCCTTAATGATGGAGGCAACTTTGTTGTGTATTCCTACAGCAACCAATATTCGGAGCTCAACCAGCTACTGCCGAACGGCACAATGGGTTGGAACTATACCGTCGATCCAACCATCAATCTATCTTGTAGCTCCACTTTGAGCGGTGCCGGCCGGGCTTGCAGAGAGGCGATCTATACGACCGGTAATGAGATCATGGTATTGGCGGATGGCCAAAATAGCAGCAGCACCCAATCGCTCTACGTGGTGAAACTGACCCCGGATGGGAAAGTCAAATAGCGTTAAAATTCATAAAATCAATGATATATTATCTTTTTTACGGATTTCTTTACCTTGTATCGCTTCTTCCCATGCGGATCCTTTATCTGCTGTCAGACGGCATTTACGGGATAGTCTATTACGGCATTGGCTATCGCAGGAAAGTAGTAATGGATAATTTGCGACAGGCTTTCCCTGAAAGAAGTGAGGCTGAACGACTGCGCATTGCGAAAAAATTTTACCATAACTTCATTGATTCTTTTGTGGAGGTCATCAAGCTGATATCCGCCAATGAGTCCTGGTTGCACAAGCGATTCACGGTAGACGTACGGGAGCTGGAAGAAGTATACGCGACGGGCAAGAGCTGCCAGATGCATCTGGGGCATACTTTCAATTGGGAATGGGGTCAGATCGTGCTGACTGCGCTGACGAAATACAAGATATTGGTCGTGTATATGCCCATCGGCAATAAGGTGTTTGAAAAGCTGTTCTACCGGCTTCGCACCCGTAGCGGCAATGTTTTTTTGCCGGCACCCAGTATGCGTGAAGCCATTGTTCCATATCTTCCCTCCCAATACTTGCTGGGGCTGGTGGCCGACCAATGTCCTGGAAATATGCAAACCTCTTATTGGATCGACTTCCTGGGGCGTCCTACCCCATTTGCCAGCGGACCAGAAAAAGGAGCGCGCAGCGGGCACCTGCCGGTGGTCTTTGCCGCAATCGAAAAGCCACGGCGCGGTCATTATCATGCTACCATAAAACTTGCCTGTGCGGATGCGGCCGAGCTGCCGGAAGGCGAGCTGACCCGTGAGTATGTGCGATACCTGGAATCGGTGATCCGTCGCCAGCCGGATATGTGGCTGTGGAGCCACCGGAGATGGAAGCATGCCTGGAAGGAAGAGTATCAATCGATGAGGATCGATGAGGGGAGATTGGCACCCTAATGGATTAGATAGACGATTTTTTTACATATGGCTATACCAAAAGTGAATAATATGGAAGTTGAAGTACATAAGGTGCCGTTGCATGAGATTCAAGATTTACGCAATTTGTCTCTTCAGGAAAATAATTTTCAATTTGTTCATGACAAATGCCATGGCGCCGGCTGGGCGGATACCTACGTTTTTTCAATGGGAAAGGAAACCGTAGGTTATGGCTCGGTATGGGGGAAGGATGACCGTAAGGCCAGAGACACAATTTTTGAAATTTACCTTCTTGGGCCATATCGGAAATTTGCCAATATCATATTCCCTAAATTCAGAATAATCTCCGGGGCCGATTTCATAGAATGTCAGACCAATAACAATTTGCAATCGGAAATCATGTTTGAACACGCGCGAAACATCTATGCGGAAGCAATACTTTTCGAAGATAGCTTTCAGACTGAACTAAGTATACCCGATACATTATTTAAAAAGAATTCAAGCGACAATGAAGGTCCGGAGTATGGTTTGGAGCATAGAGGACAGATCGTCGCCAGCGGAGGTTATGTGAGGAACTATAATTTCCCCTACATTGATATGTATTATGAAGTTAAAGAAGATCATAGAAAGAAGGGGTTTGGCAGCTTGATTACCCAAGAGTTAAAGAGGGAGGCTTATCGTTTAAAAAGAGTTCCGGCGGCAAGATGCAATGTAAAAAATAACGCTTCAAAGGCGACATTGTTAAGAGCAGGAATGAAAGTTTGCGGCCATATACTCATTGGCGAGGTGGCATATGCCGGTGGGGTATGAATCTTATTCATATGTTTAGATTTTCCTTATCGACAATATAGGTGAAGACGTTCCCTATTGAGTCAAAATTTGCCACGTAGATTTTATACCGCCGGTAGATGAATCGTCTGAGCGCGCCGTCATAGCCGCCGCGGTGCAAGGCAACGCCCCATGTACGGAAGGGTATAATCCGCTTATACGGTGTGACCAGGACCAGCGGAGGCCCGTACAGCCGCGTATTTTCATATAACGCCACTCCATTTTTCTTTGCCAATAATATCCAGGGCCGGGATTTATAGTTGATATTAACCCAGTCCTTAAAGGTTTGCTTTGAAGAATCGTCATAAACGCGCATGACTATAATATTCTTAAGGTCCACGGACCGGACAACATGGGTTGCCGAATCCAAAACAGGATAGTCGTTCAAGCTCGGTGAGATCCTGATGGATCCCGTGAGGGTATCGTTTTGATTGGTCACGATATATCCCTGGTGAACGGCAGTGACATGGCCCAGCCATCCGTAAGGAATTCGCTGCATGGACGTTTGCACTTCCTGGGCGTGTAAGGTCTCAATGGCGACCAGCGCCAGAAGTACCATTTGTAGTCGCAATCTTTTCATTTTCTTTTTCGACAATATAGGTGTAGATGTCTCCTGTAGTACCGAAATCCGTATAGTTGCTCTTATATCGTTTTCGGATAAACCGGATTAGCGGGGCATCATAGCCGCTATCGTTGTGGATGATTGTAGCTGCTTTATGGATCAACTTTATCTTTTCATTGGGCGTGACCAGGATTAGCGGCGGTCCAAACCCAACATTTTCATATAGGGCTACATCATTCTTTTTTGCCAATACTTTCCAAAGCGTACCACTATGGGGTAGATGAAACCAATCCGTGTATGAGCCGTCGAGTGGTCCATCATAGAGCCGCATGACCTCGGTTTCGCTGAAACTAATGTTCCGGACGATATGAGTTGTTGTATCCAGGACCGGATAGTAGTACAGTGCCCGCGAAAAACGAATGAAGCCCTTTACGGTATCCCTGTTAACCAATACGATGTATCCCTGTCGGATAAGAGCGTACTGGCCATACCGACCGTAGGTGTTAGAGCTGACTGGCCACTTAATTTCCTGGGCCTCTGCGACGCTAAAGAAGAGCAGCACCAAAAGTAGGGCACCTACTTTCAATAAGGTAGTCTTTGTATTCATCACAGGTTCTTTGAGCTTACAATATACCGTGCAGGAAATAATTTTCGAAGGAATTGTCGAGTATTAACGAGTGATTAGCCGGATGGAGTCCTAAGCGATGATTAAAAGGAGCGGAATTGATATCAATGAATTTCGTAATTTAGAAAAAAATCGCCACTAAGATGGCACTTACTCCACAGGAAAAGGCAGAAAGGACCTACAATTTTACCGCGGATTTTTTTGATGATCCTGCTCTGGGATTTTGGGACCGGTGTGGCCGGCAAATGGTTGGTCTGCTAGACCTTGAGCCGGGTATGCGGGTGTTGGACGTGTGTTGCGGGACGGGAGCGTCTGCGTTGCCGGCAGCAAAGGCGGTGGGTAATGGGGGAAGGGTGATCGGAGTCGATCTCGCGGAGAACCTGCTGGAGTTGGCACGACAAAAGGCAAAAGCGGTGCAATCAGGGAATATTGAATTTCTGAAAGCGGATATGACGGAGCTGCCGTTCGGGCATGAGAGTTTTGATGCAGTGATCATTGTGTTCGGGATTTTTTTTGTACCCGATATGGTAGGACAGGTACGGAAGCTTTGGAGCCTGGTAAGACCTGGCGGTAAGCTAGGCATCGCCACCTGGGGACCGCGGTTCTTCGAGCCGGCCTATACGGAGTGGAAGGCGGCGCTCATCACACTGGCGCCGGAATGGGTGACAGATTTTAACCCCTGGGACAGGATTACCACGGTAGAGGCGGTGCAACGGCTAATTGAAGAAGGATTGTCAGGGGACGACAAAGGGATGGGAAGGGAAGTCAAGGTAGTCGCCGAGGAGTGCGGGCACACGCTAAGCTCACCGGAGGATTTTTGGCGGATAGCGTTGGGCAGCGGTTTGCGATGGGTGATAGAGCAAGTGGGAGAATCGAAGTCGATGGTTTTAAAAAAAATATTGCTGCAGCGACTGACGGAGCGGCCGGATGGACCGGTGAGAAGTATCGAAACGAATGCGATCTATGGGATTGCCAGAAAGTTACCTGGATGACACAGTGCCATCACGCATGATTATCCCTGTTTAGGCGGGGATACCAGTGTTTGGGTATTTCGGGATCGGTAGGGTTTGGCGGAGCCTTCAACTCTACTGCCGGAAACAATTTGGTTGTGAACCCCTCGAAATCTTTTGCCCAATCTTTGTGATGATAAACGCATACAGGCAGGCAAATAGAACAGTAGTTGTGCGCCGCAAAATAGGGAAAACATTTACCGGTATCCACTTTATACCGATCGTTTCCTAAATGGTCTTTGCCTGCCTCCGGCGACCGCTCGTCGGGAATAGCATTTGCCGGGCAATATCTCCGGCAAGCCTTGCAGGTGTCGCAAAACGCAGCAATCCCGGCGTCGATCGGGCTATCTACCCGGAGCGGCATGTCTGTGATCACGCTGCCTAAACGAAAGAGCGGCCCCATTTTAGGGTGAATGATAGAACCATGCCGTCCTAGTTCCCCGAATCCGGCTTTGAGCGCCAGAGGAACATGGAGCACATCACTATCTCCTATTGGATGTTCTACTGTACATGCATAACCTAGGCTTCGGATATACTCGGCCAGCCGAATCACAATTTCGCCGAGTGAAAAATAAATACGCAAACATTCAATAGCAGAATCATTTGACGGCACTTCCTGAAAACTCCGCCACAACATCTTTTGTCCGACCACTATAGCATACTTTTCGTTGACAACCCTGTCTTTATAAATATCGGTGGCCTCAATTTCCGCAATGCCGGCTTCATCAGCGCCCAATTCAAAGGCTTTCTTTTTGACAAGATCAGCGGCTGAACGGTCGCTTTCAAAGAAGGTTTTTATGGGGTTAACCTCTCCTTTGAATTTCGGGTATTGATATTCTCTAATATCATGAAGGATAGCATCGACTTCAGCGATATGAATGGACCTGCCGCCTACCGAAGCATACCAGTTATCCCAACCAAAGGGAGGCGGTGATGTTGATGATCCTTTCATTGCCATTTCTTTACATTTATAAATGTATTAAAATTTGACTGATACGGGGGAGAAGTATGTGGGTTTTATTTTGTAATTTATGGCCATGGAATTATCTTCTGCTTCGGCTTCAAAGGCTATTGGGACAGTGGCTATCCGGCCTTTGCTGGAGGCTGATCTCGGGGCGGCAGACCACGTGATGCGACTGGCTTTCGGTACCTTTTTGAACTTGCCCGATCCGCTGCAGTTCATGGGTGATGCCGATTTTGTGCATACGCGTTGGAGGGCTGATCCCTCGGCGGCCTTTTGCGCAGAGGTGGGGGGAGTGTTAGTAGGATCGGTGTTCGTGGGGAATTGGGGAAGCGTGGCCTTTTTCGGGCCATTGACGGTGCACCCGGATTATTGGGATTCCGGGGTCGCGCAATTGCTGCTGGGGCAAGTGATGGAGTGTTTTGAACGTTGGGGTACGCGGCATATGGGGTTGTATACGTTTTCCACGAGCCTGAAGCACGTGGGATTGTATCGGAAGTTCGGGTTCTGGCCGAGGTTTTTGACGATATTGATGGAGAAGGAGGTGAAGGTGGGGGGCACAGCGGTGGCAGCGAGTGGGGCGCCGGAGGCGTCCTGGACGAAGTTTTCCGATGTACCGGCAGAAAAACGGGAAGAAATGCTAAACCGGTGTCGGGCCTTGACGGGAAAAGTGTTCGAGGGATTGGATGTAGGGGTAGAGATCCGGTCGGTGGCCGGACAGCGATTGGGGGAGACAATTTTATTATGGACGGGGGACGAGCTCACCGGGCTAGCCGTTTGTCATTGCGGCGCGGGCACCGAGGCAGGCAGCGGGGTTTGCTATATCAAGTTCGGGGCGGTACATCCGGTACTGACCGGGGACCCGGAGTTCGGGCGACTGCTGACGGCATGTGAACAGCTGGCGGCGCAGCGTGGGTTGGGGAAGGTGTCGGGAGGCGTTAATACGGCGCGGCAGGAAGCCTGGGCAGCGATGCTGGACAGCGGGTGGCGGGGGAAGATGGTCGGTGTAGCGATGCAACGGCCCAACGAGCCAGGGTACAACCGGCCTGGAGTTTTTTTGATCGATGATTGGAGATGAACAAATCAAACGAAATATACAGAAGCCGCATCAATAAGGTGATTGATTATGTCAATAACAATTTAAACAAATCCATCTCGCTGGAAGAACTGGCTGCTGTAGCTTTTTTCTCGCCTTTTCATTTTCACCGGATTTTTGTCGCTGTTACAGGGGAAACTGTCAACAATTTTACCAATCGCATTCGTAATGAAAAAGCAGCACGGCTCCTGAAATTTTCAAAAAAATCGATTTCGGAGATTTCAATAGAGTGTGGCTTTTCGTCGGCCTCAACTCTTTCCCGTTTGTTTAAGCAATACTTTGAAATTTCGCCAAGTGCATATCGAAAGGGCGGTAAAATAAAAAATAGCAAGATTCGCAAAGAATTGGTCCCTGTTACTCAATATCATTGCAACATGACGGAGGAAGAATTACAAAATAAATTCCCCGTAGAAATAAGGCAACTTCCTGAAAGAAGGATTGCCTATATAAGAGTGTTTGATGCTTTCAGGGAAGGTGTAGTATTGAATGTATTTGCAGATCTGGTCAAATGGGCAAAAAAGGTGAACTTGTTCCAGTCGGAAACGATTTTTGGAATGTCAATGGATGACCCAGAGGTAACACCAAAAGAGAAATACCGATATGAAGTATGTATTACCATTCCGAAAAAGTTTGAAATTGATTCAGACGGTTTTATCGAGACAACGACTTTGCCAAAATGTAAGTATGCCGTCACCTCTGTATCCGGTGATCTTAACCTGGTTGGGGCAGCCACAAATTACCTGTTCGATAATTGGCTGATCAACAGTTTATATGAATGCGAGCCTCAGCATGCGTTAGAGGTATTTTTAGACAAAGAGAATATTTGTAACTGGAGCCACTTTGATTTGGAATTATGTATCCCAGTAAAAGCGCTAAAAAAATATAAAAATGAAAAAAGTAACAGGAATAGGCGGCATTCTCTTCAAATGTAAAGACCCCAAGGCAGTTAACGAATGGTATAAAACACACCTTGGATTTGACACAAGCCCATACGGAACAAGCTTTGAATGGCTAGAAGTAGATGACAGCACAAAAAAGGGGCTCACCCAGTGGGCCCCGTTCGCGGAAAACTCGAAATATTTCGAACCTTCCACAAGAGATTTTATGATAAACTATAGGGTTGCGAATATAGAAGCCCTTGTAGAGGAACTTAAAAATGAAGGCGTAACCATTGTAGACAAAATTGAGGATACTGACTACGGGAAATTTGTTCATATTTTAGACCTTGAAGGGAATAAAATTCAATTGTGGGAGCCTAAAGATTAGAAGCTCTTATTATAGGCGATCCCGCCGGACACCCTTGTTTTTTGGAGCAGGGCCGAATCGCAGGTCAGCGCAAGGAAGCTGCTATAATTGTAGCCCGAAACATTCTCGAATTGAAAGTTTGCCAAAGCGAGGGAGCTTAGGTTCGTGCCCTTCAGCATTTTGCTGCTCTGAGCAGTCAGCATGGCAAGAGGGTTGAGTGTAGCAGAATCGGGAGAAGCATAGAGCGTCCAGGTAAGCGTAGAGTCCTGCCAGGTGGTATAGTAATACGTTGGCATACCGGCATTCCAGCTTACCGTGAAGTTATTGTTTTGGCTGGCGCCGATCGTATAGGAGCCGGGATCGGGATAAGCGATGTTGGAGGAGATGCTGCTGGTATAGCTATATGCTGTTACAAGCTCTTTGTTATTGCTCGTGTACGTTGTCTCCAACGCGTATTTCTGGAAATATTTTGGGGGATACCAGAGCTCCTGCAAAGACCACAGTGGATTAACCCAATAGGTATACAGGCCAAGGGCTGTACTGATATTGGTTGTGTCGGGATAGCCGTAGAGATTACTGGAGCTAAAGCTGTAATAGGATGAGGGCGTAAAGGTAACGGCAACGGCGGTATCGAGATGCGTACAATCGACAGTATCGCGGAGCGTTTGGGGCATATGCATGCTATACAAGCCCAGCGGAGCGCACATCATATAGGCGTAATTGCCCGGAACATAGTAATATACTCCAATGGCTACATGGTTGAGTACGTCGATGGTGTCGGTGATGCCTTGTATGCTTGATTGGTCGAACATGAAATTATTCAGATTCGGCATATTGATATAGACCATATTGGCTATGGTACTGGATGAGAGTGTAGCCAACGGCGAATAATAGCTGAGATTATAGTCGTTGGCCCATCCGGCAGGATTAACCGCTTTGTAGGTGGTGGCGTTGTATTTACCCAGATAGGAATTGTAGAAGATGTTCGTGACGTCCACCAGGGTATAATTGGTCCGCAGCGAAGTGTTTATAGCGGTATAAGAAGGAACGACGGTGTCCAATAAAACCTTGCCCGCCGGCTCGCTGATGATGAGCTCGCAGTTGCTGGCGGAGTATGCACCTGCAAATTGAGCGCCGGCTATGAGGTTGATGTTGAGGGTGCCAGTGGTCGTCGAATCGGATGTAGTTCCGGTGAAGGTAACATGATCTTTGTGGCAAGCGAGCAGGGAAAAAAGGCAAAGCGCCAGAAAAGGGATGACGGTTTTTTTCATGATTAAGGGTTGAGAACGCCTGAAAATACAAAATAATTCGGACAGTAGTGGTATCAAAAGCGAACAGTTTTTGGCATAGTCTGTGGTGTAACTTTTTGTAAATTAATTGGTTACGGGTTTGGCATATTATTTACTGGGATAGGCCATAACCGGGACTGCATATGCTAAAAAACTATTTCCTTGTTGCCCTGCGGACCTTCCGCCGCAACAAGACCTTTTCTTTTATCAATATCATCGGCCTTTCTATCGGTATCAGCGCCTCTCTCGTGATCTTTCTCCTCGTCCAGTACGACTTCACCTTTGATAAGTTCGAAAAGGACAGTTCCCGGATCTATCGGGTTGTCGCCCACGGTAAGAACAACGGGGGCACCTGGCAAAACGGCTGTCTTGCCGAACCCATGGGCGCCGCCGCCAAAAAAGATGTCTCCGGCCTGGAGATTGTAGCCCCCATCCGCACCCTCGATGGGACCCGGGTCACGATACCCTATCCCAACGTCAACAACCCCGTGGTCCTACGCAAACAAAAAGATATCCTTGTCGCAGACGCGAACTACTTCAACCTCCTCGGTTATACCTGGCTGGCAGGCTCACCCGCGACGGCGACCCAACAACCCTATCAGGTCGTCCTCACAGAAAAGAATGCCCGCCTCTACTATGCCAATACAAATTATACCGACGTCATCGGTAAACCGATTGTTTTCGATGATACCATCCAGTGCACCGTCAGCGGCATCGTAAAAGATCTGCCCGGCAACTCTGAATTTTATTTCGGCACGTTTGTCTCCCGCCCGACCTATTATACCCGCCGACTGAAACCCGAGGGCTTCGGTCAATGGGGCTACGTCAATTCTGCCGATCAACTCTTCGTCCGCCTAATGCCCGGCACAAAACCGGCGGCCGTGGAAGCGCAACTCACCAAAGCCCTTACTGCGAACGAAAAGTCCGACCCGCAGGACCATGCCACGGAGGCGGCCGGTCTTCAGCCCCTCGCCGATCTCCACTTCAATCTCGACTACGGCGTCTTCGATAACAGCCGCCAGGCCCATAAACCTACCCTCTACTACCTGCTGGCTGTCGCAGCTTTCCTGCTCCTGCTGGCCTCTATCAACTTTATCAACCTGACAACCGCCGAAGCCTCCCAACGTGCAAAGGAGATCGGCATCCGCAAGACGATTGGCAGCCACCGCCGGCAGCTGATCTTCCAATTCCTTACGGAGACCTTTGTGCTCACGCTAATGGCCACGATCCTCTCCCTACTACTGATGCCCTTCCTGCTGAAGATGTTCGCCGACTTTATTCCCGCAGACTTCCATTTCAATCTGCTGCGGCAGCCGGGTATCATTCTCTTCCTCGTTGTCCTGATCTTCGTCGTCACGCTTCTATCCGGCGCCTATCCCGCGCTCGTTCTCTCCGGTTTCAAACCCATCCTCGTCCTGAAGAACCAGTCCTTTGCCAATACCGGCCGCACCCGCAACGCCTGGCTTCGCAAATCGCTCACCGTTTCGCAGTTCGTCATCGCCCAGGTCTTCATCATCGGTACCCTTCTCGTCACGCAACAGATCAGCTATGCCCTCAATAAAGATCTCGGTTTTAAAAGAGACGCCATCGTCTTTTTCCGGACGAACTATGCCCAGGCGGTCAATAAGAAACCCGTCCTTTTTGATAAGCTGAGGGCCATTCCCGGCGTAGCACTGGTCAGCATCTCCAGTAACCCGCCCTCCAGTAACGGCACCTGGACAAGCACCATGGACTTTAACGACGGGAAAAAACAGACGCGCGAAAATGTACAGGTAAAACTCGCGGACAGCAATTATTTCCGCATGTACGGCTTCCGTCTGTTGGCAGGTACCAGCATGCCGCAATGCGACACCACCAATGCAGTGGTCATCAATGAGACCTATCTGCATCTGCTGGGCTACCAGGACCCACAAAAGGTCATCGGCATGACGATCAAATGGAATGGTAACCCCCATATCGTCGGGGTCGTAGCCGATTTCTTTCCCCGTTCACTTCGTGAACCGATAAAACCACTTGTGATCGCAAACGGCACCCACACTTCATCTGTAAACGTCTTTAATATTAAGCTGCAACCTCGCACCGCCGACGGCTCTAACTGGACGACGACCATTGCCGCCATACAAAAAGCCTTCCGTTCCGTCTATCCAAACGATGACTTCGATTATCAATTCGTCGACGATACCATCGCAAAATTCTATACCGCGGAAAAGAATATCTCTCGCCTCCTGGCCTGGGCCACGGGTCTAACGATCTTCATCAGCTGCCTTGGCCTCCTGGGCCTGGTCATCTATGTCACGAACCAGCGGACAAAAGAGATCGGCATCCGCAAGGTGATTGGCGCCTCCGTCACCAGCCTGATCATCCTGCTGTCCCGCGACTTCCTCAAGCTGATCGGCCTCGCCATCCTCATCGCCGTACCTATTTCCTGGTGGGGCGGCCATAAATGGTTGGAGAACTTCGCGTACAAAACTTCGCTGAGCTGGTGGATCTTTGCAGCCGGTGGCGGCACTCTTTTGCTGATTGCGCTTGTCATCCTGTGTATCCGTACGCTGCGCGCAGCCCTGGTCAATCCCGTCAACAGCCTTAAAACTGAATGAGCGTATATTAATTGACCGAGTCAAAAAAAATGATCATGCGGGTTTTATCCTTAATTTTTATTCTTCTGGCATTTGTAGGCACTATAGCGAATGCCCAGGTCAGCTCCGGATATGCGCCGGTTAACGGCATCCGGATGTATTATGAGATCCATGGGGAAGGTCAGAGGCCTGTTGTCCTTATTCACGGGGGCGGGTCGACGATCGAATCATCGTTCCACTATTTGTTGCCGCTTTTGGCTGCACATCGCCGGGTCATTGCCGTTGAACTGCAAGCGCATGGCCGGACCAGCGACAGGGACAGCCCGGAGTCGTTCCAGCAAGATGCGGATGATGTCGCCGCACTGCTCCGATATCTTCAAATCGGCAATGCGGATTTTCTGGGATTTAGCAATGGCGGCAGCACGGTCTTGCAGATCGCGATCCGGCATCCGGACCTGGTCAATAAGATCGTCCCGATCTCGGGGGTCTACCGTCGGGATGGACTGGTGCCGGGCTTTTTTGAGAGTATGCCCAAGGCGACGTTGAATGTCATGCCGGCCATATTGCGCGAGGATTTTCTGAAAGAGACCCCGGATACAGTGAAGCTTTTGGTGATGTTTCAAAAGGATAAGCAGCGGATGATCGACTTTAAAGACTGGAGTGATGATGATCTTCGGTCGATCAAGGCGCCTGCCATGATCATTTCGTCTGACCGGGATGTCATTATGCCCGAACATACGCTGAGGATGGCCCGGGTAATACCAGGGGCCAGACTCGTGATCCTGCCGGGGGTGCATGGGTCGTCGATCGGGGCGGCGGAGGCAGGAGTGGGGAAGGGGTACGCGGAAATTACGGCAAGGTTAGTGGAGGAGTTTTTGGACAATTAGTTGTGGTGCGATGGAGCCGACTGAAAAACGAGTGTATGAATTTGATGGAGTCATTGGAATCGTCTAAGTAAGCAATTAAGAGCGCTGTGATGGCGAAAAAGAAGGAAAATAGCCCATGTGTCAGGATGATGAAGAAGTGAAACGCTATCGCCGGTTTAAGGAAGAACCTCTTTATTTGTTTTGGTGCCAGGATACAGGCAAATAATGCTAACTCAAAAGCCATCACCGACCAGGTCAGTATAAACACCCATTTGGATAAGGTGACCGTCTCATACATATGTCTTAGCCAGTCGGGCGCACCAAAAATCGGGTTTGACAACCAATAATAGGTTGCTGTACCATTGATCCATTCAGGAGTAGCCAGTTTACCAATGGCTGAATGGAGATAAATAACTGCTGCCTGAAACTGAATGAAGAAAAATGCAACATTTGTAAAAACGTTGATCCCCGGATTTTTATTGTTGGGTTTTGACCATTGGGTTGTCCTGGCATCACAAATGCAAACGGGTATCAACAGAAGTGAAAGGTTAGCGGCTATCTGATCTCCCCCGTCCAGTGGAACAAATGAATTGGAAATACTCAAGCAAATCCAGGCGTGCAAAAAGCAGGTGATTTTTGGGTAATATCCACTGATAACAGCCAGTAGTATTAAAATGCCGACATATTTAGCATATACAGGTGGAAGCAAATTGAAGAGGCTGATTTTTTGTATTAAAATCGTGTCGACCATCTCATCTTTTCCCATGACCTGTAGCTTTTGAGTGAGCTGTCCAACATTATTGAACAGCAAGGTCAACAAGGCGCCGCAAGCGGCAACGGCCCGGATAATGGCTATTTTCTCATTTAGAATATTTTTCCTCGCATACGATAAAGGGACATCCATTAAGGGGTGTTTTTTATCTCGAATGGAACAATTTCCAGCGATTGCCTTAGATAACTGGCGTTGGGGCTTCTAATCAGCGACCAGGGTTGAAAAGCTTCATAGACCGCCAAATATTTCCCCTTTTGCAGTGAAACGAATTTGTCGCTGCTGTTTAACAGTGTATATTTCAACGTGTCCGGGCGCAGGATTGAATTGATATCCTCTCCTGATCTGATCTCCATATTGTAAACGAACTTATCGGTCTGAGGACTATTGTCAATCCTTGTTATTGCATAGCCGAGATCGATTTGGAGCAACCTGTTCCGGCGCGACAGTCCAAAGGCATACTGATATTGAAAGGCCCTTAGATCCACTTCGTAGAAACGATTGGATTTGACCTGATAAAGCAGTAATGAAGGGCTGGTTACACTCCTGGTAAAAAATGCCCATCCTTGCGGAAACATGGAAGCATATTGAACCCCATTCTCATTCAATTTATTCAAGGTGTTGTTGCCTAAGAATTTGCTTAGTACAACCAGGATGATAAATATATACAGAGAAGTAGTGCTCCAAAAAATAATCCTGATTTTTAACTTCTTACTTCTGCTCGGCATTAACAAAATTGGATGTGACGGTCGAAATATAATCCTGGTGCAGATAAGAGTTGCTATTATTCAGGGTTGCGATTCCGTGTAACTCTTTAGCCTCAATGGCCGCCGGTATTACAACTGCCAGTGCAAAGGCAATAAATCCACCGACGTACAAAAAGACGACCGTGTATTGATAAAAGCTGACCGTCGCACTGGGTGCGGTAGTAAGAGATGAAAGGGCGCTCGCCTGAACGGAAGGGGTGATTATCGATCTTAGTTTGTCTATCGACGCCGATATGGGAAGATTTCCAATAGGGCTAAATTGCCTGGAAGCTTCCACCATTGCAGGATCCGCGGGATTGGGTGAATTGAGTGAGGCCGCTTTTAAATCCGTCACGTGGGTTAATGCATCTGCAAACAATGTAGAAGATCCTTTGATGGCATTTTCTACCGTGCTGTAATTTCCTGATGTAACATTAGCTTGAAAGTCGGAGAAGAAGTTCTTGTTAACCGATCGAATGTATGCGACTGTCTTTTCTTCAATCGTCCTGAGGCCGGCTAGTTTATTGGCATCAGCCAATATATTGACCGGGGATAATTTGCTGTAATCACCGAGATTCTGTGCTAAAGGCCCATCGAGAAAAAATACGGCTTTGAAATAATCTTCGGGGGTAACCGCTGCGGTACTTACGGTAGACGTTTTAACGGAAGTGACATCTTTTTTGGAGCAGCCATGTATTACAAATAATACGGCCAACAGACTCAGTCCGCGGAAGAGAGATTTTTTCATCATCAAAGGTTTTATGGTTGTGAATGAGGCGATTTCTATCGTGAACTAAGGTACAGGGATTTATCAGGCGGAAAGTTTAACATATGATAAAAAATGGGCCGGGTGGCGTGCGCCGCGCGATGGGAATTAACCGGACAGTGGCTGTATCGTTACCGGACGAGCAGGCGCTGCGGCGGAATAGGTATTTCGATGAATATCAACATAGTTATACATTTGGCATAGGATTGACGGATATGTTTGCACAAAAGCCTCTCTATGTCTGTGAATGCCATTTCGGTGAAGGTAGCCTGGCGCAATATCCTGCGGCAAAAGTGGTATTCGCTGATCCATGTTCTTGGACTGGCGGTCGGCATCTGCGTTTGTATCGTGATCTATCTTATCGGTCGGTACGAGCTGAGCTTTGATAATTTTCATCCGGATGTAAACAGGATCTATCGCATTGTAGGCGATGTGCGAGACAAGGATGGCAATACAATCTTTCTCAACAGCCCGTTTAAAGAGGTGGCAGGGATCGAACACCTGATCGCCGGGTTTGAGGATAAGGCGACCTTCCATCTTTTTGGCTCGACGATCTCGGTGCCTTCGGTCAATGGCCAGGCTGCGAAAACCTACAATAACCGACAGGAAGGGAGTTATGCGCTGGCAACCATTTTGACAGGACCGGATTTCTTCCGCCTCTTTCCGCATGTGTGGCTGGCGGGCGACTCTTCTGTGCTGAACCAGTCAGGGCGCATAGTGCTGGCCGAGAGCGTGGCGCGGAAATATTTCGGAACGGATAAAGTGAAGCAGATGCTGGGCCGGAAGGTGATCTATGACGACAGCCTGACGTTAACGGTGGCGGGTGTTGTACGCGATTGGGACCGGCCTTCAGATCTCAACTATACTTCTTTTATTTCGATAAGCACGACGTCGGAAACGGATTGGAGCAGTCTGCAACCGCGGCGCTCACAGGCATTTGTGCGATTGGAAAAGGGCGTAAACCCCGCGCGGGTGAATGCGGAACTCGCTGAATACACCCGCAAGCTAACTCCCGCGCCAGTGCTTTTTAGAGGCGCCAGTCATCTGCGGCTGTACCTGCAATCGCTGCGCGATATGCATTATACCCCGGATTTTCATCCTGCCAACACGGGTGACGATTTTCCGAAGGCCTATTTGCCGCTGCTATACGCCTTGATGTGGGTCGCGCTGTTCGTTCTGGGGCTGGCCATCATCAATTTTATCAATCTCTCGACCGCCCAGAGTTTCCAGCGGATGAAAGAGGTGGGTGTTCGCAAGGTGATGGGAAGCAGCCGGGGATCGCTTGTCGGGCAATTCCTGGTCGAGACACTGCTGCTGACTGTATGTGCCCTGGCGTTTTCCCTGGTGCTGCTGTTGCTGGCTTTATGGTTGTTTGGCGAGAGTATTCCGGCAGGAGTAAGCTTTCGATTATGGGATGGGGGCAACTGGTTGTTCCTAGTAGGGATAACGGTTATAACGACTTTGATAGCAGGTTTTTATCCGGCGCGGCTGATGTCTTCTTATCTGCCCGTGTGGAGTCTTAAGGGATCGATGGACAAAAGCGGAACGGGTGGGGTGGGGCTGCGACGGGCGTTGATCATTTTCCAATTTTCCATTTCCCTGCTCTTTATCATCGGATCGCTGGTGGTCGGGCGGCAGGTACGATATACGCGGAATGAGGATAAAGGTTTTAACAGCGATGGAGTGGTAACGGTGGATTACCCGGAGGCAGGACCGGGTCAGATGCGGTTATACGCAGAGATGGTCGGTCAACTGCCCGGGGTAAAACAGGCGATCCTGCAAGGGAATGCGCCCATGGGCAGGGACCATCCGATGGCGACTTTTTTGGATCGATTCAATACACGAAAGGTGTTGCGTGAGACGACAGTGGAGGTGGAGATCGGGGACGACAACTTCATTCCCTTTTACCAGATGAAGCTGGTAGCGGGGGGCAATATCAATGCGGGGGAGAATGTGTTACCGGTGTTGATCAATGAAACCTATGCCCGCGCACTGGGGTTTAACGATCCGTGGCTGGCATTGGGAAAGTCGCTCTTTTACCAGGAGAATAATAAGCCGTATAGAATATCCGGGGTGGTCAAGGATTATCACCAAGGCTCTTTCCACGAAACTATCCGACCACTGATCATCATTACGTGGCTCTCTGATGCGAGAAGCGTGGCGGTCCGGCTGGGGGTGCGGGGAGATTCGGTGAAGATAGTGATGGCGGAACTGGCGACGGAGTGGAAGATGATTTTTCCGAGGGTTCCGTTTACATCCAGTTCCCTGCAGGAGACGATCGACCGGCTATACATCGAAGAAAACCGGTCGGCCCTGCTATTGCAATCGGCAACGGTGATCATGATCCTCATCTCGTGTATGGGTTTGTTTGGACTGGCGTTATTCTCCGCGAGCCGGCGGGCAAAGGAGATCGGTATCCGCAAGGTGCTGGGGGCTACCGTAGCAAGTGTTTCGTTGCTGTTAAGCCGCGAATTCCTGGTGCTGGTGGGAGCGGCGATAGTGATTGCCTCGCCGTTGGCATGGTTCCTGGCCACCAGCTGGCTGCGGGATTTTGGCTATCGCACGGCGATGGATGGTTGGGTATTAGTAGAGGCCGGCGGTGCGGCATTATTGTTAGCCGTGGCGACGGTGGGATTTCAGGCCTATCGGGTCGCCAGCGTAAATCCGGTGGATGTCATACGGGATGAGTAGGGTGCGGTAGTAGGGTGCGATGCCAGGGTGCGGCGACAGGCTAAATCGTCAAAGCGCCGGGACCAACCCTTCGGATTTTACCGTCCATGATCCGTCTTTCGGGAAACCGGGAGCTGAGCCGGTGGAACCATCCCATCCAGCCGCCATCATGGCTACGACATAGAGCAGGCCGCCGTTTGCGGGAAAATAGGGGTAGGGAGCGAAGCCGCCACCCGAGAATCCATGCTCATCCCAGGTGAAGCTGGGATAGTTCAACAGAAAATCAATCGCCCTATCCGGATGACCCAGACGGGCTGCCGACATGGCCAGCATAGGGAAGTCCCAACCCCAGGTGCGATCGAAATGCCAGCTGCGCTGAACCATATTGAGCGTACTGTCCATGGTCGGCACATCGACACCATCACCGGGTAACATACCATACGCACCGATGAGGGCCGGATGTTCAAAGTTATAGACGGACCACATGCTGTAAATATTTTCCCAGGATACATAAGTCCCATTTTGGACCGGAAGCGCAGATAGCTTAGCGAGAACTTCGTCGTACTTTTCGTTTGGAGGAAGGCCTAGCCTTTTCCGCCAGACCTGGGCCAGCCGGAGACCTGTCCGCCAATAGCTGAGCTCAAAAGTGGGATTGATGGTTGTATGCGGGTCAGCGTTTTCGGATACCACCTGCAAGGGATACCCGAGGATGTAGCGCTGTTCGCGTTCTTTGTAATAAGGGTAGGAGGCTAGAAAATCCGCCGTTTGCAACACAACATCCTTCCATCGGTCGATCGTCTCCTGTGTCGGATGGTTGCGGTAGTCCAGTTCGGCGAAGAAGATCGGATGCGGTTGCTGCCAGATCAGCAGCGGGTTGATCTCATTGGGCCATTCCCATTTGTCGTGGTCACCCAATGTCTTTGGCCATCGTACACCCTGATAGCCTTGTTCCTTCGCTTTGGACATATAAAAAGTCAGCTCATCGCGGTAGATCCGGGTGAGGTCTTCCATGGTCGAAGACCTTCCCCAAAGGCCATAATGTGCGGCATGCCACCAAAGCATCTCAAAATGGTATTTGCCGAACCATCCATTGTTTACGAGTCCGCTCTCTTGTGGCGGCAGCTGTCCAGATTCATTGACGGCCATCAGATATTCGGATAGTACAATCCGCCGTTCGAGCTCCTTCCAGCGCGGATCTTTGCTTGCGGAGAGATCAATCGCGCCTCCGGTGCTCCAGAAGGTTGCCCACTTGCGGATACTGGCCTGCTCTATGGCGGTAAATGATGAATGGCCCGTGGTCATGTTATCGTGCACGAAGTTTAACACCAATTCAATGGAGTGATGTCCAGCCGGTTTCAACAGATAGCTGTGCATGCCCGCCGGCTCAAGTTTTCCGCCCCCCTTCCACAGCAACACCACGTCATACCGGGTTGAATCCAGGGTCCGGTGAAAGATTGCGCTATCCCTACCGATATTGGCGAGGGTCGTATGTTTATCCGGGTTGTTCCAATCCGTGCCATTGCCGAACTCCTGGTGTGTCGCATAGGGAAAGTCCAGCTGCAGCATTACCTGGCCATCATCCAACTGCGGCGCATCCACTTTTATCGCGACGGCATCTTTGTCGGGATCGCCTATCGTGGTGACGACTACTTTTTTGTTTTCGATATAAAAGCTGCTGACAGCAATGCCGGTCCAGAGATTTAGGTCCTGGACGGGTGAGCCAAGATCTTTCAAAGTTAACACCCGGCCATCCCTGGTCTTTAGCACGAACTTGAGGCGGCCCAAATTCAGGCGATGGGGATTGCCGCGCATCCATCTGTACAGATTGCTATCAGGCAGGTTGTCGACGTCGTAGTGCGCCCATCTGCCCTGTGTATTCCATTCCCGGCCATTATAGTGGTAGGGATCGCTGCCGGCGGGAAGGGGAAACCGGTGCCAACCCCATTCGGATAGCGTGTTAGCGCCGGGGTTGAAGGTCTGCAGGCCGGTGATATCGAAGCCAAAGGCGAAATGCCCGTTACCTACCTGCGTCGGCCCTTTTACGTCGCGGTCGGTGATGTGCAGGTTATGCCGGGTGACGAGGGCGTAGCGATCGATTTTCTGCGCTGCCGGATTTTGCGCTGATGCGTTTTGGGTTTTTGGGTTTTGCGTTCCTGCGCCACAAAATGCGGAAGCGGCCGGGTTGACGTCACAAGAGGCAAATGCGGCGAGGTATTTAGTTTTGACGTTTGCTGCCTCGGTTGACTTCTGCTGCGCTAACAGACTTTGATATAGTCCCAGGAGGGACCAGCCATTGCCGGGATTTCGGAACAGGTCTGCCCGATATACTTTCTCCGCTGCTGCTGGCTGGCGCATTTTTAACAGGACGACTCCAAGGTATTGCCGGACGGGGATGAGCCATTGCTGTGGTTCGCGATAGATCAGCGCATCCTCTTCTTTGACTGCCCTGGTGAGCGAATTGACTGCCTCGTTCTGTTTGCCCTGCGCAAAAAGAATTTCTCCCCGGAGGATCCCCGCGGCGATGCTGCCACATTGGGAAGGCTTATCGAAGGGCATCATACGAACACCCAGCAGGCTATCCGAAAGATTTATTTGAATGCTATCGAGGTCCGCAGCAGCTGCCCGGAGATCGATATAATGAACATTTGCCATTCCCCTTGCGAAGTGAGCCAGTATCGTCGCATATTTCCAGTGAGGATCGGGCATAGGAGCCTGCATGACCTCGTCCCATTTTCCAAGCCTCACCAGGGCCATCACAGGGAACATATATATGTACTGAGAATAGGGCTCTTTTTCGAAGGCCGGTTTGGCCGCGACCAACTGGTCCCGGGTACGCTGATAGATCGGTATGCCCTGCTTATACATTCCGGCCGTCATGGCGCAATAGGATTGGACGGCAAAGACATGAATGACGTTGTTCCTGCCAAGGCCAAGCGCCGGCGCGAGGGAGTCCTCCAGATTGTATGCCGTATTGGCGTCCTCATTGACGGTCACTCCCTGGGCAAAGAGACCGTTCCTTTGGTACATATGGGTGGCCATGTGCACCATGTGTCCTGCTCCGGGCATATCATTCTTAAGGATGTCCGCGCCTGCCAGGGCAAGTTCCGGCTGCCCGGAAGCCTCCGTCAGATGAATATAATAGTGCAACGCCGCGGGATGATGCGGGTCTTTTTTGAGGATCGTTTGGCATAAGGTGACAAGCTCCGGTGTCCATTGTTTTGGCGTCCTGTCGGTGTGCCAAAAATCCCATTTGTGTTGCAGCATCACGGCATCTATATACAATGCTTTGATATCGTTGTCGGCAGGATATTGGGCAACGAGGGCCGACATTTTCTTTGCATAGGCACTGTCCAAATGGCTGCGGTCTGTATTCGTGAAGTCCGACGAATATCTTTGCAGGATGGCATCGATCAGTCCCTTTTCCTTTTCCGTCGCAGTGGAACGATGGCGGGTCATGGCCGCGAGGGCCGCGGGAACGCCTGCCCGCATTTTGTAGCCATAGGAATTATAATATGGCCCCATTGACAGCGCCTGTCCCCAATAGATCATAGCGGCGGTGGAGTCGAAACGTGCGGCTTCCTTAAAGGAGGCGTTGGCCTCTTGAAGATGGTAGCTGTAATAAAGGTTAAGACCCTGGTTGAAAAATAGCCGGGCGCTATCCTGTTCGGTGGAGATCTGATAGGTGTGATTGCCCAGGCCAGGTAAGAGAGGAATGAATTTGCCATTTGCGTCCGGCAATGGCCCGGTTGTGGTGGGGCCGCATTCTATGGTTTCGATTTCGGCGACACGGTGTTCGGTGGTTTTGGGGCGCTGTTCGGTGGCTTTTGGGCGGAACGCAGCGGCGATACCTATTAATGCCGGAATGAGGAGGACAGGAAAAATATGGGAACCGTATTTCATGCGGAGTTCCAGTTTGCAGGTTAAATTACGGTTTTCCGATCAGAGTAAGCGATTATAGTTTGATCACCTTTCCGACGCCTATGGTCCCTGCCTGGACGACGCGTACGACATAAGTACCCTGCGCCAATCCACCGAGATTTGTCAGCGTGAACATATTGCTGCCTTTGCTGGCGGCATATTGCTGACGTATCAATATAGCCCCTGTCATGTCCAGGAACTGCACTTCCACAGGAGCGCTGGCGGGGAGGGTACAGGTGATCTCTATTTCGCTTCCAAAAGGGTTGGGAACAATATTAAGCTGGGGAGCACCTACGGTGTTACCATTCGCCTGTACCAACACCACACCCGAGTAGGTATCCTGCCCGTCTTTATACACGAGGGTCAACCTGTAATACAGTCCGTTGCCGCTCTGCAGGGCCACTGTATCGACATACTGGTAAGATAAGGGAGTGCTGCTATTGCCTGCAGCCGGTACCTGGCCGACTATTTGCCATGTATTTCCGTCCGTGCTTCGTTCGATCTCAAACCGATCCGTGTTGGACTCCGATTGTGTAACCCAGGAAAGCACTGTCGTTTGGTCTACCCGTCTGCCGGTAAATGGGTTGATGATGACGGGCAACGTTACCATTGTATTGGAAATGATGTATACGCCTGTTCCGCCGGAAAAGCTGGTCACACCATCGAACTCCGCATAGTTGATCCCGTTCAGCGTACCATACACCGGCGTCAGGTTTACAAACGGGGGCTTTATCGTAGCTGTAGGGGTGGCGGTCATGCTGTCATAGGCAAAAGGGTAGCCTACCGTCTTAAACCACTGGAGATTACTCATATTTGCAAGGCTGAAAATGTTTTTGAAGCTGACGGCCGAATTATATGCGAGCACCGTGTCGGCGGGGTTGTAAAAGAAACGGATGTTGACGGGGCTGGTAAGGGGAGTGTGCGTATATACATTCCAGTAACGGCCCAGCGCAAAGATCGCGTCCTGGTCCGTTGATCCGAGATAAGCAATAGTGGATGTTTCAGGATTGCTGGTAGTTGTCAGGTTGACGGAATCCACCACAAATGTGGGGTTAGCACCTGTGTTGCCGGGGTCTTTCTCGATACCGAACAGCAGGTTCAAAGGATTGGCCGGATTATAATAGTAGGCCCAGGATGGGCCGGAGCCCACCGCGCAGGCATACAATGCTTTGGTGGTCGTGCCGTTGGGAGTAAGAGTGTCCTGGGTACTGCTGCAGGGAGCGAAGCCCAGGGAATAGTACCAGTTTTCGTTATAGTTGATAGCCTGCCGGTCGGTGGCTGACAACACCGAAGCGAATAAGATCGTTTCGGAAAAAGCTCCGGGATAGGCTGCGACGTTGTCAAACCGCTGGCCGATAAAACCCGTATCCGGCGACGAAAAGTTCAGGAGAGTACTGGCATTGCTGCCTTGTAATAATGTGTTGATGTAGAGCTGGCAGGCTCCCTGGGAGCGAACCGAATTGATCGACATGAGGGTAGTGTCATTGGGCATGGTCGCACCGCTGACTGTAATATTGTGGTTTTCGTACTGGACCATTACATAGCTGGGGGAGCTAAATAGTTGCAGATCCAGCTGATAGTCGCCTAACCCCTCGATGATTGCGAAGTTGTTGGTGCGGTTCCGGCAGACCTCCATACGCGTGACCGTTGTAGTGCCGTTCAATTGGCTTACGGGCTGGTAATAGAGAAACCCGCTGGTGCCATTGGTGTAAACGGAAGGCTGCCCGTTGTCCCGGTTGATCACTCCGCCACTCATGATCATCGGTTGATCGGCGTTTGTAGGCTGGATCGCATTCAAGCCATTCCCGCTTTGATCATACCAAATGCTCACATACCCGGTGCCGGCGCCCACAAAGGTCTTCAGCGTCGCCGTATCCAGGTCTCCCGCCGTTGTAAACCCGATGGTCTGGGGGGTATTGTCACTGCTGCGCCGCACCTGCATACATTTTCCCGTATAGGCAGTACTTAACTGACGCACGCTAAATGCGGCGATAGCGGTGGCTGTCGGATTGCCGGTCATATTCAAAACATTTTGCGCCAATAACGTGCCGGGCATTAGCCCGCAGAGGAGAATAGACAATAAGGCCGGATTCATCCAGGGGTTGGGGAGGTCTTTCATGCGATTGAATTTACTCCGCAATTTTAATCAACAATCGGCAGGAATCATATAGCTGCAAGGTCCTATATATGCGATCCAAGAGGTAGCCATTATGGTGGTGTCCAATTAATACGAGGCCTGCGAAAAAAAGGGTGTTTTAACGGTGGCGTGGCGATTGAGATTATACTAACTTGTAGGCCTATGTGATAAACCTTATAATATGAATGAACTAACCCCGGAAATTATCAAATTGTGGTCGGAGTTTAACCCGGTAATGGCCTATACTTCGGATTATACCACAGAACTGACCAGCCTATTTTTTGAAACCGCAGAAGCATCGATGGAAATGCGGAAGAAGATTGTCACGCTGGAAGGTAAACTAGATTCGATTGCGGACGAACAACTCCGTGCCACTGCAAAAGCTATTTTAACGAGCCTTGAAACCCAACTCGATATGACGCGTCCCAGCGGGGCAGGCCCATCGGGTACAGGGATGGGGGGCGTATATGCGGCTGCAGACGGCGTATTTTATATCGTGTTAAAGAAGGACTATAAGGCTGCTTTCGTGGCCAACTATTTGGATACCGTTCAGCGGATGGTGGAATTTGAAACGCAGAAATGGACGGGGCAGGATTTTACCATCCTTGTTCGCAGAGAATGCCTGGACACTGCAGTCTACATGACCGGCACACTTACCTCCCTTAAAAATCTGAGACCGGACCTACAAGTCAAAATTACTGCCATCCTGGCTGCACTAAAGGATTACCAGTCGCTTTTTAATGTGGAAGGCCTTGAGTCGCCGGACTTTGCCACCTACTGGAAAATATTCAAGGAATGGGACAGCATCTATGGACCTAATTGTGTTTATGGATATCCGGGAAGCCTGCAAAACTACTACCAGCTGCCCCAGACTAAAGAAGAAATCGAGACGATCGCCCTGGGGTGGTTGGAACTGGAATTGCCGATTACGATCGATATTGCTCAACGCATAAAGAATTTCCCTTTTATCACTCATCAGGAGAGCCTACAGGAGATATGGGATGCTGTCAGCAAAAAGTATGCGGTTGACTTTGGAAAATACATGACCAAAGTAGTCAATGCCTGCAAAGCATACGGCGAGAAATATATTATTGCCAGTACAGCGGACGACAGGGTCGATTTCGATGCAACACCTGATTATCTTGTTGATCTGGTCACGGGCGGGGAAGACTTTGCTGTGAATTATCTCAATAAAGCGCAAGCCTATTCTCAGCTATATCTTACCGAATCGAAAAACACCTCGTTGCTTACCATGATCAATATTTTGGTTCATGAAGCATCGCACGGGTATAATTTTGTGTTATCGGCAAAAAATGCCGTTGAACTACTGAACCTGAATTCTCCGCTGCAGGTCCCCATGACGGAAGGGATGGCTTTCTATCGGGAGTACCAATACTGGGCGGCTGCACAGAATTTACTGTATAAAGACAAGTTGAACGATATTGAAAGCGCCTATCTGGCTCTATATGGTGATAACAGGAAAAGCCAGGTGGAAGGGGTTCTTTGCGCAGAACTGGAAACTTATATCTGGAGAGTTATACGGTATGTGAGGGCCCTTTGCGACACCAAGGTGAATGGCGGAGAAATGACGTATACCGATTTTATAGAGTGGGCTGCTGAAAAAACCGGGTTGTCGGCGGCAACATTGCACGGGGAATGCTTCACGTTTCTGGCATCGCCGGGGTATGCACCGTGTTATGCCATGGGAGGCGCTACTTATGCTATGATACAAAAAGAAGGGCTGATGAATAAGGTGACAGAAATAAGCTTTAATAGTTTTTGTTCCGGGCAGGGATTTTATGCATGGCCGGTCGCCATACAGTTAATGAATAAATATATCGCATAATGCCTACATATGGACCTGTTACAGATCTTCCGGGGTACGGCAAGACCAAAGAGAAACAGTTGGCGGGATATTTACCTGTTTCCGACAAAAATAATGCGTTTATATATTTTTGGTTGATTGAGTCGCAGGGCGACCCGGCGAAAGACCCCATAGTCATTTGGCTGAACGGCGGTCCGGGCTCATCCAGTTTCCTTGGATTCTTTTTAGAGAACGGGCCTTATAAAATCAATAAAGACCTTACCCTTTCTGACAATCCATTCAGCTGGAATAAAAATGCCACCTACTTAATGATCGATCAACCGGCAGGTACAGGGTTGTCTTTTGTTTCAGATCCCAAGGAGTCGGCGAAAACGGAGCAGGAAGCCACCGACCAGCTGTTCTACGGATTGCAACAATTCTACAAATTATGGCCGGAATATTTGACATTGGACCTGTTTATTTTCGGTGAATCATTTGCCGGCGTATATATCCCTAAATTGTCGACCTCGATATTGAATGCCAATAAGGTACTTAAGCCGGTGATTAACCTGAAGGGCATTGGGGTGGGAGATGGATGGGTAGACCCCTATATACAGCAGGCGACATATGGCGACTATGCGTACGCTCATGGTTTGGTTGGGCTAACAGAAAAACATAAGGCGGAGCTGCTGTATGGCGCCTGTGCAGTGGCGATTGAAGAATCGTTGCCCGATGCGTCAAGAGACGCGGATAAGGTCTGCAACCTCATCGAGGAGTACATTACTAAGGTAAGCGGCGGCGCAAACGTATATGACGTGCGCATTACAGGCGATTATGATTTCAGCCTTATCGGTTCCTATCTGGATCAGCCGTCGGTAAGGACGGCGCTTTATATCGATGAGCATATAAAGGCCTGGAAGGACACTTCAAAAAGGATTGCCTATTTGCTGGAGCTAGGCGAGCAAAATTCTTATGCCTATCTGTACCCGAATTTGTTCGAGTCCATTCCCGTGCTGATTTATAATGGAATTTATGACATGGATTGCAATTTTATGGGTACGGACGCTTGGATTGAATCGGTTAATTGGAGTTATAAGGACGCGTTTCTCCGTCAGCCTAGAATTCCCTGGATGAATGAGGGTTCATGGGCCGGACATATCCGACAATTCGCTCAGTTGACACAGGTACTGGTTAATGGAGCGGGTCACCTGGTGCCGATGGATCAGCCGAAAAATGCCCTGGCGCTTTTAAATAATTTCATTCATTTATCTCAAAACCAAAAACGTTTTCAATGAAAAAAGAATCAAACTGGTTGTACCCCTTCAATGTACAAAGCGGATGGCTGCCTGAATTCGGCAGCGACAGCCTGCTAAAGTTTATTACAAAGGTATTAAACGCACCACGCGAAGAACTTGCTGAACCTATTAAAGAACTGGACAAGTTCATCGAGAGCAACAGTGTAATTAAATACCTGGTGAACAACGCATGCCAGCAGAATGCGAATATCGAAGCCCAATATCACGGACAGTTTGCTCCGGGCAATCCGATACCAAGGATCAGGGACAAAGAGACCATACTGCATGCCTTCAATTATATCATCAAGAATGCTCCACAGTTTATCAACGATGACCTGGTAGGGTTACCGTTCTCAGCTTTTGTGGTAGGCATTGACGCCACTTTAGGCGGTTCGACACTGTTTCGTCTACCGATGTTCAATGAAAAGCTGGCCCCTATATTAAATGCCTGGAATCAATTCCTCGCGACGGAAGCATCGAATATAGGATTTAGGGTAGAGGAAGAACAATGGCTTTCGCCTGCGGCAAAAAAGCAATATGATTTCCCTATCTGGGAAAAAGATTCCGAAAAATTGCCTTACTGGAAATCATGGAATTCCTTCTTTACCAGACAATTTTTAAACCCTTCGAAGTCGCGGCCCATTGCCGGACCGGATTCAAACAGGGTAGTTATCTCCCCAAATGATGGATCATTGTTCAAGTGGAAACCAGACATCCAGGAAAAAGATGTTTTCTGGTTTAAGGATATGAATTACTCTTTGGCCGATATTTTAAGCTCGTCGGTGAAAGAACAGCAGGACGTGATAGATAAATATAAACTGGTTGAGATGTTCAAGGGAGGATATATCTTTCAGATGTACCTCAACCCCTATAATTTTCACCGGTGGTGGGTACCTGTAAATGCAACGGTACTTTTTGATCCCCTGGTAGTGCCTGGCTGTTTTTTCAGTAAGCTGGTGCTGCCTGACTTTGGCGGTGCTACAACCGCATCAACGCCCTATCTGTCGGAAGTGAATGCGCGCGGAATAGTTGTGTTCAAGACGGAAGACTATGGGCACGTATGCTGCATACCCCTGGGAATGAGTGAGGTTTCTACGGTAGCGTTTGATAAAGAGATTGTGAAGGACGCCAAGGTTACCAAGGGGCAGGAAATGGGCATGTTCTTTTATGGAGGGTCATCATTTGCGATTATTTACGAAAAACTTCCGAACAAGGCCTTGTTTTTTGTGGATGCCAATGGCACTCAATATGACCAGGATCCTCCACCCCCCGGCAGCAGCTCGGGTACAGGCGGAGAACCTACTAACATAGGTGCGCAGATAGGGCTGTGGGTCGATCTTTGAGGGTGATGGTAGTTTTGTGGTCGAACCTCCAGGTAGATAACCTGGGGGTTTTTTTTGATAATTTGATTGCGGAAAGGACATAAATGCGATCTTTCCCGGGAAAAAGCAAAGTTTATGGCATCCCCACAGGAACAAAAAGATAAATTCGAAGACGGATTCCAGCAGATCGTAGACGCCGCGCCGGTCACTGTCGGATCTAAATGGAATGGGCGGTACAACTGGGTGGACCCACCAGGAAAGACGGCGTCTCAACCCAAGGTCGACACGGTGGTCAATAAACTGCCTGAGGAATTGAAGGAGCAGTATGAAGACTTACTGAACAATTTCAAACATAACCGATTGTAAAAGATCACTATCTTAAAAAAAATCCCTGGTATGAATAAATTTCTTTACATATGTTTAGTGGCAGGCTGTCTGGGCGCGTGCAATAACCCGGATTCTCCCGCCAAAAAGAGTTTTGTCGATGTCAATGGAATCGACTCCTCGATAAAGCCCGGCGACAATTTTTTTCGCTATGTCAACGGGCGCTGGTATGACACGGCTAAAATTGCGGATGATCAAACGGGTGTAGGTTCGTATTCGTTCCTGAACATTCCGCAAAAACAACTTCTGCAACATATCCTGGATAGTGTTTCAAAAACGCAGCATACTCCCGGGAGCATTGACCAGAAAGTAGGGGACTTCTACGCCTCCGGTATGGACACGGCAACCATCAACCAGCGCGGATACCAACCGATCCAGCCCATTCTTACACGCATCGATGCCATCGGTGATGTCCCATCGCTGATGAAATTTGTGGCAACGGAACTGAAAACGGGAAACCACTCCATTGTCGGTTTTGGTGTTTCGCCCGACAACAAGAACAGCAGCATTAATATTGCTCATGTCTACCAGGCGGGCATCGGATTGCCTGACCGGGATTATTATTTCAAAACAGATTCGTCCAGTCTGGCTATTCAGGAAGCCTATAAAAAATACTTTGCCACCTTGTTTCAATTGACCGGCAGTAATGCAGCGGCTGCCACCCAGCAGGCGGATATTGCTTACGGCGTTGAAAAGCAGATTGCGGCGACGCATAAAACAAACATCGAGCTTAGAGATGTTAATGCCAATTACAATAAGGTGGCGGTATTGTCTATCAATAAAACACAACCTACTATCGGTTGGACAATATTGCTGGCCGACCTGGATGCAAAGACCGATTCAATTGATATGGCGCAGCCTGGTTATTACGACAAGTTGAATGCGCTGCTGAAATCCGTTTCCATTAATGAGTGGAAAACTTATTTAAAAGCCCGCACCCTGGAAAACTATGCTACGGCACTTAGTGCGCCATTTGTGGATGCCTCATTTGCCTTTGCGAAAGCGTTGTCAGGGCAAGCCAAACAGAAAACCCGCGGGCAGATCATGACTGATAATGTGGATCGTCTTTTGGGCCAGGCTTTGGGGCAGCTCTACGTAAAAAGATATTTTAACGAGGATGCGAAAAAGCGGGTGCTCGACCTGGTGAACAACCTGCAAAAAGCTTTTGAAAACAGGATCAATCACGTCGATTGGATGAGTGACAGCACCAAGCAAAAAGCGAAGGAAAAACTATACGCGATCACCAAAAAGATCGGCTACCCGGATAAATGGAGGGATTACGGTAACGTGCAGATTGACAGAACCAAATATTTTGAAAATTTGCTTTCGATCGGCCAAAATGAATATCAATTTGAATTGGCGAAATTGAATAAACCGGTTGATCGGACAGAATGGGATGCGACACCCTCTACCGTTACCGCCTACTACAACCCATCCTTTAATGAAATCGTTTTTCCGGCGGGCATTTTGCAATTTCCTTATTTTGATTTTTCGGCAGATGACGCCATCAACTATGGGGGGATCGGGATGGTGATCGGGCATGAGATGACGCATGCCTTTGATGACCAGGGAGCGCAGTACGATAAGGACGGTAACGTAAAAAACTGGTGGACGAAGGAGGATTATGAGAAGTTCAGGGCAAAGACAAAAATGGTCGTCGACTTATATAGTTCCTTTACTGTTTTGGACACCGTTCATATCAAGGGAGCGTTGACAGTAGGTGAAAATGCCGCTGACAACGGAGGCCTTGCGATTGCCTATGATGCCTTTAAAATGACGCCGGAGGGGCATGATTCGACGAAAATCGATGGTTTCACGCCGGATCAGCGATTTTTTCTATCCATTGCGAGAATATGGCGGGTTAAAACGAGGGATGCTTTTCTGCGCATGTATGTGAATACGAATCCACATTCTCCGGCCATGTGGCGGGTAAATGGCCCGTTGATGAGCCGGCCCGAGTTTTATAAGGCCTTCAATGTGCAGCCGGGCGATAAGAATTACAAACCTGAAAACGAGAGGATAAAGATATGGTAGGATGTGGCAGACCCACACGTATACGGTTGCTATCGGATTGCTGCTTCTGCTGAAGGCGAATGATTGCAACGCCGCCCAGGGGCCGCTGTCTGTCACAACAACGCCGACCAATCCGACCTGTCAGTATAACAACGGGAGCTTTGTCGTCAATGTAACGGGTGGAACTCCGCCCTATTCCTATCTCAGCCATGCGGCCCAGCAGAGCAATATTACGGGGATCTTTACCAACCTTACAGGAGGAGTATTCGATATTATTGTTGTCGATGCGGCAGGCCAGCAGGCGACCTCTTCCGTAACCCTAACCAATACGAACAAGGAACCTACTTTCCATGCAGTAGGTGCTGATCCAACCGGGTGTAATACGAATGACGGGACAATCACCGTGACGCCGCTGAGCGGACTACCGCCTTACGCCTATAGCATCGACAACGGGGCCACCTTCCAGAACAGCAATATCTTCAACAAACTAGGGTCGGGCACTTACGGCATTTTTATGAAAGACGGCAATGGCTGTATCACGGCACCCTGGTCGACGCAGACGACATCGTATGCGGATTTTCAGTATTTCGGATTTGGTAGTGAAGTCAACCTCAGCAGCAGTCATGTTTGCCTCCTCGGGCTGGAACCCTTGCTGGCCGATCCGGGCTGCGGCAATGTCAATTTTATAGAGATCTTTGGCGGTATCGGGGGGACGGCCCCCTATACCTTTTCACTGGATGGGTCTTCTTTTGCCGCTCTGACGCAGGACGGGTATTATTTCCTGAGCCCAGGGAAACATACGGTGTCTATAAAGGATAACGGAGGACTGGAAACGAGCTATACCTATAATTTTCCCAGCAACTGCCCGGTCCTTGCGTCGCCGCAAGGGGCCACCTGCGGTTCGAAAGACGGATCTGTCACGGTGACGGGCGGGAATGGCTTTGCGCCATTCACTTACTCTATCGATGGGATCCATTTCCAAGCCAGTAATATGTTCAGCGGATTGGCCGCGGGGAGCTATACTATCATCATGAAGGATGTGAATGGCGTGACGGACTCAGTGACTACGACTGTGACGGGGTGTGCCGCGGTGACTGCGCCCTGTGATAAGCTCTATCTCACTATGGGCGCGGGAGATACCATCTGCCAGGGGACGGCGACGACATTGGCCGTGCAGTCGGATGCCACGGGGTTTGCCTGGGTCCCGACGACAGGGTTGAGCGATTCCGGTATTGCCAGCCCGGTGGCTCAGCCATCGGTGACAACGGTATACACCGTTACTGCTACGCTGGGTGTTTGTACTCAAACGGGTTCTGTCACTGTGACCGTCATGCCACCGCCAAAGGTCTTTGCCGGTGATGATACGGCGGTTCAGATCAGCCGGTCCCTGCCGTTGCAGGCCGTGGATGTCAATAACAGCGGATTTACTTCGTACCAATGGTCGCCGGCCCAAGGTCTGAGCAATCCTTTCAGCCAGGACCCGACTGCGTTGATCAGAGGGAATATTACCTATTTCGTAACGGCCACTACCCCGGTGGGCTGCATAGGGAAAGATAGCATAGTCATCGAGGCCTTTGCGTACTCGGATATTATCGTGCCCAATGCTTTTACGCCCAATGGCGACGGGCATAATGACGTGCTGCGGGCTATCGCCGTTGGGATGAAGGAATTCCGGTATTTTTCTGTCTTTAATCGCGGGGGGCAGCAGGTATTTACTACCAGTAACCCATCCGTGGGTTGGGATGGCACTCTTAATGGCCGGCCCATGGTCCCGGGCGCTTATGTGTGGATGGCCGGCGGGGTTGACTATACGGGGAAGACGGTGCAGCGGCGGGGAGTCGTCATATTGATCCGGTAATGCTCTTTACGGGTTAAGTTATAATAGTTCCCGCTTAATTTATCTTTCTTAGCTGCTCTAACATACTTTCATCACCGGCTAATCGTTTTCTAGCCGAGGCCAAGTGGTCGGCCAGGAATACGTAAAACAAGCTGTTCAAACGATATTATCTTTTGATCCGTTTCCTTAAGCAGTACCATAAGGCGGACCCTTACCAGTAAAACTACTGGGCTATATCAAGCCGCGTATAAACCTTCAGGTCAACAACCTGGAGGTTTTTTCTTTGTGGGGCTGGTTACACTGGTGACGTGGGTCTCCGAGACTGGTTGACTTAGAACGTCAGACGGCTATTGCAGATGCTGAATGCGAAGTTAGCGCTGTCACCTTTGACAGAGATCGTAGTTTTGTGGTCGTCGACGAGCCAGGGGTTGGAGGTTCTACAGGAGTGTTACGATTGAGCGGAACGAAGTGATTGTTTAGGGAAATAAATGAGAACGAGGGATGGAGTAAATACTTCTATGTAGTTTTGAGTGGGTATTTATATTTTATGCTAAATCTTTATATAATAGCTGGATGCAATGGCGCTGGTAAGACAACTGCCAGTTTCACGATCTTACCGGAAATATTAAATTGCAAAGAGTTTGTAAACGCTGATAATATTGCCGCAGGACTGTCTCCTTTTAGTCCTGAAAGTGTTGCTATGGAAGCGGGGAGACTCATGCTGCAAAGAATTGATCAACTGATAAAAGAACGAGCAAATTTTGCTTTTGAGACGACGTTGGCAGCAAGAACTTACGTATCGCTGATTAAAGAGGCCAAGATAGCGGGATATGAGATCACTTTGCTTTATTTCTGGCTAAGTTCGCCCCGTGTCGCAAAAGAGAGAGTGGCAAAACGAGTTAGTATGGGCGGTCACAATATTTCATCTTATATTATAGAGCGCAGATATTACGCAGGTTTGAAAAATTTAATCAAATTGTATATTCCAGTTTGCGACAATTGGATGATTATTAATAATTTAGGAAGTGACCCTGCATTGATAGCCAATGGTACGATTAAAGGCGAAAAAACGGTAATAAATAGCGATATTTGGGATATAATACTAAAGCAATCTGGGCATGACCGGAGATAATAATCATACTGATATTTCTGAATTATCCAATAAGATATTAAGCGGAGTTAAGAAGGCCGTTCAAAAGCTCATAAAAGCCAACGCTGCCAATAATGAGGATATGGTTATTGGTGATAAAGATGGAAGTTTTAAGATTATTCCCGCAAAGGAGCTTTTAAAAGGGCTTTCAAAATAGAGTTTCACCTTACAGTCGATAAACTTCTTATAGACGGACACTTGGATGTACCGAAATCGAACGATTCCATTTTTTGTATCAGCTTATTTCATTGATTTACAATCAACTATAAAGATGGCATTCGATGTGCGCTGTATAGAGTATGTTTTCAAACTATTTCAAGATCGCTCTTCGTAATCTGGTGAGGAATAAGCTGCATTCTTCGATCAATATCACGGGATTAGCCTTGGGCATGGCCGCCGCGACCCTGCTCCTGCTGAATATCCATTATGGGTTGAGCATAGATCAGTTTCATGAAAAGAAAGCGCATCTCTATCAGGCCTACACAAAAGGCATCATCAACGGCGAACTGACCTGCGGGGACGGTACCGCCGGCCCATTGGCCCCAGCCCTGAAGGCATATCCGGAGATCAGTACCGTCGCAAGAATGCAGTACAATAATCAATTGCTGCGATACGCGGACAAGAAGATAACTGCCGGGGGGGATGTCACGGATGCCGCCGTCTTAACCATGTTTAGCTTTCCCCTGGAACAAGGAGATGTTCAAACGGCGCTCAAAGATCCCAACGATATTGTCGTTACCCGACAGTTGGCAAGAAAGATCTTCGGTAACGACGATCCCATGGGCAAAATCATCACGACGCCCACCGGCAATAACTTTACGGTCACCGGTGTGCTAAAGGACCTGCCTGTTAATACGCAGTTTACTTTCGAGTACCTGCTTCCCTGGGCGCGGTTACACAGCGATGGCGCCTGGAACAACGAGAACCTGGTCACCTACATCGAGCTGGCGCCCGGCGCCAATGTGGATGCCCTGAACAAAGAGATTGCCGATATAGGCCGCCGGAACGCAGGAAGGGAGCACCCCGGAGTAGCCGCGCAGACCACTTTCCTCTATCCTTTTACCAAGGTATATCTCGAAGGCAGATTTGTCAACGGCAAGCCTGCCGGCGGAAATATCGACAACCTTAGGATGCTGGGAGGCCTGGCAGCGATCATCCTGTTGATCGCCTGTATCAACTTCATGAACCTGAGCACCGCCAGAAGCGAAAAAAGAGGCAAGGAGGTAGGGATACGCAAGGTGATAGGCGCGGTCCGGCGTTCACTTGTTCTCCAGTTTATTGGCGAGTCCATCCTAATGGCCTTGTTGGCGGCACTGATCGCGCTGGTATTGGTCGATTTGACTATCCCCTACTTCAATACCCTGACCCAGGTAAAGCTATCCATCCCCTGGCAATCCCCGCTATTCTGGTTGGCTGCATTGGCCTTTGTCGTGCTGACCGGCGTCCTGGCCGGTAGTTACCCGGCGTTTTATCTTTCCTCGTTCCGACCTATCAAAGTGCTCAAAGGGATGCTGCAGAATGGCAATGCCCTGATTAGACCACGAAAGGTACTTGTCGTCGTCCAATTCGTCTGCTCTATTTGTCTGATCAATTTCACGCTCATCTATCAAAAACAGATCCACCACGAACTCAGCAGGGAGATCGGCTATGCCAAGGACAAACTCGTTTTTCATCCGCTGACAGATGACCTCCGTCGCAACTATGCCGCTGTTAAAAATGAATTGATTGATGGCGGTATCGTCGAGTCTGTTAGTCAATCCAGCAGCCCCATAACCCGCATCGGCGGACAGGAATCCGGTTTGAAATGGGCGGGGATGGATCCCAAAGCCAACCCCGGTTTTGCATTGATCATGGAGGACGGTGATTACATCCGGACCAATGGATTGACGCTGATCGCCGGCAGGGACATCGATCTCCGCAAATATCCCGGCGACACGCTCTCCTGTGTCATCAATGAGACCAGCGCCCAAATGCTGGGTTTTAAAGATCCTTTGGGCCAGATCATTCTCGATGTAGCGGAACGCTGGAAGATCGTCGGCGTCATCAAGGATTTTGTAGTATGGAATGCCGCCGAGCCGTCCCAGCCGGTACTGATCAAAGGGGGCCTCAGCCGGGACAATATTTCCATGCGTATCAGCGGGAGCCGGCCATTTGGGGAGAATATTCAACGGGCCGAAACCATCCTGAAGAAATACAATCCGGCTTTCATCACCGATCTGCAGTTTGCAGACAGAGATTATGCGTACAGCTTCCAGGAAGCCCAAAATACGGCCCTGCTCATCAACACCTTCACTTTTATCGCCATCTTTGTATCCTGCATAGGATTACTGGGCCTCGCCACCTACACTGCCGAGAACCGGACCCGGGAGATCGGCATCCGCAAGGTATTGGGATCGAGCGTTACCGGCATCGTGTCTTTACTCGGCAGGGACTTCGCGCGGTTGGTCCTGATCTCCATCCTGATTGCCTCGCCCCTGGCCTGGCTGTTCATGCAGTCCTTCCTGTCGCATTACGCCTACCGGACCTCGCTCGATGCCTGGGTCCTCGCCGCCTCCGGCGCCGCCGCGCTCATACTGGCCCTCGCGACCATCGGCCTACAGGTCATCCGCGCCGCGATGGCCAATCCGGTGAAGAGCTTGAGAGCGGAATAAATGTGGAGCTGATAATATTTAGTTGGTGAACAGCCAGGCAGCTAACTGGTAGTTCCAATTGAAATAGCCAGCTTCAGGTGCATTTTTGGCGTTATAGACGAACAGGGGTACCTGGGCTTCATAAGTAGAGCCATGGCTGCGGTAATTGTCGGGCAGTTGTTCGTAAGCATGACCGTTCAGTTGACCAAAAACGGTATTAATGTCACCCAACACCATGAAATCACCTATCCTTCCAGGCATTAAGTGATATTTTTTCGCTGCTTCTGATTTTGTCAGGACCGCGTCAATGCCATTGAGCCCTGACAGCGTTTTTCTTACACTCGCCGCGTCACTGCTTTTCAGCAGATAGACATATGCGGAGCCACCAAGACCTTTATGATGCTTCATATATCTGTCCTTCTCCGGGCTGATAACGATTTTGACCGGGGTGTTTTTTTCGGCACATGCTTTTTCCAGGTCCCATGCCTGCGACTTGTGGTTCATGCCATGATCTGCAGTAATCAGAATCGCCGCATCAGGAGCGGTTTCATGAAGCGTTGCGATGCAATGGTCCATTACGGAAAGAAAATCCTTTACACTGTCATTTTCGGGGGGCCACATATGCATCGGGTAATCCGTCGTATGAATGTAGATCAGCCGAACGTCAGGATTGGCTTTCAAAAGACTGTCGGCGGCATTCATCAATTGGTAGTTTACTTCCCTGGTATAGACATCTGACAGGACGGGAGCGTTTTCCCATTTATTTTCATGTGCGGCCACGCATTCCGGACATAAGGTGTAGTCTGCATATTTACCCAGCACATCAATTGTCTTTTGTTTTACAGACAGGAGGGCGGATTTAATGCCAAGATTATGCGCCTTCTCAAATAACGACGGCATTAATAATAGCGAGGGATCTTCAATATATTCCTCCTGCTGCTTTTCTTCATTGAAAAATACATTGCCGGTGATGCCATTCTGGTCGGGGGTGCTACTAGTGGCAATTGACATATTGTTTACGTTGGTCACTGCCGGCATTAAAGAGGGGACAATTTTATAGATCCCTTTTTGTTCCATCTGGTTGAGAAAGGGCATAGCCGCATCCCGGTAATATTTTTCGCCAAAACCATCCATCATGATAATGATGACGCGTTGTTGCGAAAGTATTGTTTGGGCGCATACATGCGTCCTACCAGCCGACAATATTATTAAAGCGATTAGGAGGACCGTGTTTTTCATAGGGCCAATATAGAGCAATTCATGATCTCCCTATATTAAGTAACGGTTAGGTCGAGCTGCCCAGGGAGTAGAAGCCAGAATGGCAAATTGTTAATAATCAACAGGATATAATTTTAACTCTTCTGCAAACTGTTCTATTCCGGTACACCGACTGTCCTATTCAGGAAATTCCTATATTGAGCTACTTTTTTTATGACCCCTTCAGGCCAATCTTTTTTCCGTCCTGCTGCACTAGCGATGCTACTCTTACTCTTCTACCGGCAGAGTATCACAGCCCAGAACCTAGTGCCGAACCCTTCTTTTGAGGACGTCAATATGTGCGCCGAATACGATCAGCCCTGCAGCCCCTCGGCCTGGTTTTACCTGAGCCGGAAGCTCACGACAGGCTATTTTCCCCGATACACCTCCGCCACCGGCACCCGGCACCTTCAGGTAGTGGCTGTGAGCGGGGAGACTGTCAACCGCCAGTATTGGGAGACCATGCTGTTATGTCCGCTGAGGGCAGGAGAAAGATACAGCGTCAGCCTAAAGATTGCGAGCCCCGAAACCCAAACGACGCTCAGTACACATTGCCCGAACCTCCGGGATATTGGTTTCTGGTTTACCAAGCGTTGGGTTTTTGTGCAGGGCGACTCACTGTTACAGCCACGCAGTTACCTTTCGTTTACGAGCGCAATGACGACAGACCTGAAGAACGGCTGGTTTGAGATCAAAAAAGAATTCACCCCTACCGTTAATTCGAACATTCTGATCGTCGGGAATTTTTACCGGATGGCTAATGCCGACATCATGGAGCAGCGAGGGTCGACCACTCCAACTATTGATATCCTGGTAGATGATATCTCTGTGGTCCCCGTCAAGGGAGCGACCTGCGGGACTGAAAAGAAAATCAAGGACTCCCTATACGCTGTCACCTGGCGACATTCTGAGCATTGGCCGCCAGAGGGTACGGATACTTTGACACCGCCGGTGGGTGGGGGCGATACGGGTGCTCGGCGGGTGATCGATACGCCCAAGGCATTGCCGCCTAAGCCGTCATCACTCAAGCCGGTCACGGATACTATCATCATTCACAATATCCAGTTTGACTTCGATCAATACCTTGTTCAAAACCCGGACACGCTAAAGCAATACAAGAAGCTCCTGGCCAGGCCGGGCATCAAGAAAATACGGGTGCTGGGATTTACGGATGATGTAGGTTCCGACGCCTACAACCTGGACCTTTCCCAAAAACGCGCCCAGGAAATTGCCCACCTGCTTTCTTCGACATTCCATATCGATCCGGGGCTGATCGAGGCTGAAGGCAAAGGCATTTCTAAAGAATATCCGACAAGGGAATTAAACAGGCGCGTGGAGATTTATATTTTTCATGAATGACTAACTTTGGGGTCGAAACGACATAAAACGACAGTTATGGAAATAGGAGTAGACAGCTTTGCATCAGCGATGTACGGCACCAACGAAAAGAACGCCATGAGCCCGGTAGACGCTATGGAACAACTGCTGGAGCGGATGGAACTGGCGGACCAGGCGGGACTGGATGTTTTCGGGATTGGGGAACACCATAAAAAAGGATTTCTGGATTCGGCTACGGTGGTCATCCTGGCCGCAGCTGCTGCAAGGACCAAGCGGATACGGCTTGCCAGTGCGGTGATGGTGCTCAGTGCTGCAGACCCGGTGCGTGTCTATCAAAGCTTTGCTACGCTGGACCTGGTCTCCAAGGGCCGGGCGGAGCTGGTAGTTGGAAGGGGCTCGTCTATTGAA
>Ga0302326_10002776_pt1 | contig 42154 bp, 36 predicted proteins | sample Palsa_T0_3_FD_202264 | JGI IMG/M metagenome (GOLD analysis project Ga0302326, IMG submission 202264) | Peat permafrost microbial communities from Stordalen Mire near Abisko, Sweden - Palsa_T0_3 | ecosystem: Environmental > Terrestrial > Soil > Palsa > Peat permafrost | place: Sweden: Abisko...
TCTCGAAGCCGAAGTCCTGGTGCTCCAGGTTGCGCAGGCTCTGCGCCAGCAGCGCCGCAGCCGACAACAACACCAGGGACATCGCTGCCTGGGCAATCAACAGCGATTTTTGCGCCCACGAGCGACCTCCGCGCACCGAGCGGTTGGCTCCGCGCAGCGCTTCCACTGGATCGGCGTGCGAAGTCATCCACGCCGGCGCTGTCCCGAAGATCATCCCCGTCAGAATCGAAATGCCCAGTGTAAACAGCAGCACGGGCAGGGATGGCGATGGGCTGACGGGCACGTAATTATTCGGACCGCCCGTCTCAAAGGCGAGATACAAAATCAGCCGTGTTCCGCCATACGCTACAGCAATTCCAAAAGCGCCGCCGATCACCGCCAGCAGCACACTCTCTACCAGAGCCCGGCGCATGAGCCGGAGCCGCGAAGCCCCCAGCGCGACGCGCACTGACGTCTGCGTGCGGCTTTTCAATCCGCGCGCCAGCATCAGGTTCGCCAGGTTACCGCAAGCCACCAACAGCACGCATCCGGCGGCAATCAGCAGCAGCTTGAGTCCATCCTGGTAGTCGTCCCGCAAGGCCGCAACGCCGCCTCCGCCGGGGGTCAAGTGGAGGGTCTGCTGCTGCCAGAGCTGCTTCTCGCCAGGCTCCATGTCCGCTACATGGCTCGCTAGCCAGTTGTGGAACTCCACGCGAAGCTTGGCTTCGAGCGTTTGGGGATTAACGCCCGGGCGCACTCTGCCCATCAAGTCCAAATAGTTTTCGTTGGCTCGCTTGGGCCGCGCCACATCCGTGGCAAGAACCAGCTCGGACGTGATCGGTATCCAGAAGTCCGGCATGCCCCAGCCGGATAGCTTGGCGCCATAAAACCCTGGCGGAGACACTCCGATGACGGTGAACGCGTGCCCATTGATCTGAAAATTCGCGCCGACCACCGAAGGGTCGGAGCCATACTTGCTCTCCCAGACGCGGTAGCTCATCACCGCGACTAGCGGCGCGCCCACTCGATCATCGGCGTCGGTCATCAGCCGGCCCATCCACGGCTGCACCCCCAGGGTGCGGAAAAAATTCCCTGACACATACTGCCCGTTGCGCGTGTCCACGGGCGCCTGCGATCCGGCGCGCCGCACGCCCAGAGGCGCATTGCCGGCCTGCAGAGCGGCAAGATCGGCAAACTCCGGCGTATGTTCGCGGAAGTTCTTGTACGCCTCCCACGAGAAGAGCGCAAAGTCGCCGTCGTCGCCCTGCGTGTATCCACCCCAGTTGCAGCAGCGGATCTTGTCCCCAATCCGCCACAATTCCTCAGGCTTGGTCACCGGCAGCGACTTGAGCATCACCTGGTGGACCAGCGTGAAGATGGCGGTTGTGGCTCCGATACCCAGAGCCAAAGTGATAACCACCGTCGCCGTAAATCCAGGCGCCTTCCGCAATTGCCGTACCGCGTCACGCAGGTCCGCTAGCATTCACGATCTCCCTTGTGGCCAGGTGTGACCAGTTACTGTTACCGCTCGTCACATTTGTAGGAGCACGCGGTTCGCCGTTTCGTGCACGCCGTGAGCCTCAAAATAAAGGTCTTGCGGAAGTATGAAAGATTTCTCCTGTCCGAAATTAAAATCCTGCGTTCGGAATCGAACAGTGATGAAGGCAAAGACGCGCAGATGATCTCAGCTGGTGGGCGCCGCAGCACGAATGCGTCGTCTTCGCATAATGCGAGCACTGTTCTAGTATTTTTGTGGCCGGAAAGAAAGCTTCGGGAGGCCCTCTGTGATGCTGCGCCCTGCACTCCGTCTTTCTCTTGTCGTTGTCTTATTTGCGATTTTGTCTGCCGGGCAAGGACTGGCGCAACCCGGTGGGGTCACTATGTATCCGGCGAATCATGCCGTCGGCGTCAATCCCGATACGCGTCTCGTCGTCCGATTCTTGAGCGCGCCGACAATCGGCAATTCCGGCCAAATCCGAATCTACGATGCTGCCGGCCATCAGCTGGTTGACACGCTGGATATGAGCATTCCTGCCGGCCCTGATCCCACCCGCCGCGTGACGCCGCCGGCCGAGTCGGGAATCCCGTTGCCGGAGTCTGTCCCTACTTCGCCGACGACCACCACGCCAGCGGTTCGCGTGACGCCCGCGGACCTACACAACTATCAACTGGACGCCATCGGGGGCCTCGAGAACTTCCACTTTTATCCCGTGATTGTTCACGGCAATGTGACTACCATTTATCCGCATCATCATGTGCTGCGCTATGGCCGCAGGTACATCGTGCAGATCGATGCCGGAGTTCTGCATCGCGCCGAGGGCGGCTTCGCGGGCTTCACCACGAATCAGGCGTGGACCTTCCGGACGAAGAAGACGGCCCCGCCGGCGGACGCGGCGCGCGTGGTTGTGGCTGCCGATGGCAGCGCCGACTTCAGCACTGTGCAAGGCGCCGTCGACTTTGTCTCCGATCATCCGTTGCATCGCGTGGCCGTATTGATTAAGAACGGGACGTACGAAGAGATTGTGTTCTTCCACAACAAGTCGAATCTCACGATTCGCGGCGAGGACCGCGCAAAGGTACAGGTGGGCTACGCCAATAACAGTGCATTCAATCCGCCACAGGCGGGGCCGAACCGCCGCTGCGCGTTCTCTGTGTACGACTCAAGCGACATTGAGCTCGAGGATTTTTCGGTGAGCAATTCCGCGTATGGCCAGGCCGAAGGGCTTCTGATTTTCGGCGAGAGGAACATTGTAAGCCACATGAATATCAAGGGCTCCGGCGATGCGATCAACCTGCGCGGTTCGGTTTATCTCACGGAGAGCCGCATTATTGGAGACGGCGATACGATTCTCGGCGTGGGGCCGGCCTTCTTCGACCACTGCGAGATTCAGTCGATCGGGCCGTTCATGTGGATACGCAACACTGAAGCGAACCACGGGAATGTCTTTGTCGACTGCGCTTTTACTGCGCGTGAGCGGCCTGCTGCGCCGCAGCAGGCGACGGCGTCTCCGAATGCGATGCCGGAGATGCGTGCGCTTACCTCGCCTGTGTTCGCGCGCCTACCCAATAACCACGGGCTCAACTATCCCTATGCCGAAGCTGTCCTGATCGACTGCCGACTGAAAGGGATCGCGCCCGAGGGGTGGGGACCGATCGAGACCGACACCGCGCATCTGCATCTATGGGAGTTCAACAGCACCGACCTCGATGGGTGGCCCATGGACACGACGCAACGCGCGGCGGCCTCAAAACTACTCACGCTGCCGCAGGATGCGGAGACGATCGCGAACTACAGCAAGCCGGCTTTTGTGCTTGGCGGCTGGGTGCCGGTCGTCGAAAAGTGAGGAGGGTTTTGCGGACGGTGCGCAGGCGGCCGCGATTCGAATGCGCGCAAATGTTTTGAAGTGGCTTGGAGATTTGCCTGACTAGGCGAGTGTGCCAGTGGCTAAGGGCGAGATGGCGCGCAGATGTTCGACTGCTGCGGGGAGGACGCGGAGGACGTGGTCCACGTCGGCGTCGGTGGCAGTTTTGAGCAGGCTGAAGCGCAGGCTAGCGCGGGCGCGCGTCTTGTCGAGTCCCATGGCCATGAGGACGTGGCTTGGTTCCGTTGCTCCCGAGTGGCAGGCTGAGCCGCCGGAGATGGCTACGCCCTTGAGGTCGAGTGCGATGACGAGGGCTTCGCCGTCGAGATGGTCGAACCAGATATTTGAGGTGTTGGCGGCGCGGACCACGGGCTTTCCATCGGCGCCGGCGCCGTTGAGGCCGGTGCCGGGGATGCGCAGGATTTCGGTTTCGAGGCGATCGCGGAGTTTCGCCAGACGACCGATTGTTCCGTCGGCGAGCGAGTGCATGGCCAGCTCGGCAGCCTTGGCGAGGCCGACGATTCCAGCGACGTTTTCTGTGCCCGCGCGGCGGCGGCGCTCGTGGCTTCCGCCTACGAGAAGCGATTCAACCGGTGTGCCGCGGCGGATGAACATGGCACCGACGCCTTTGGGGCCGTGCATCTTGTGCGCGCTAATCGACAGTAGATGGCAGTCGATTTCGCGCACATCAATCTTTGCCTTGCCCGCGCCCTGGACCGCGTCGATGTGAAAGTAAATGCCGGTGTCGGCGGCGATCTTGCCGATTTCTTCCACGGGCTGAAGGACGCCTGTCTCATTGTTGGCCAGCATCACGCTGATGAGACGCGTTTCGGAACGGACGGCGCGGAGGATGTCGGTCGGGTCGATGAGGCCGCTTGGTTGAGGGGCGACGAAGGTCGTTTCGACGCCGTGATTGGCAAGGCGACTGGCCGCTTCCAGTATGGCAGAGTGCTCGATCGAGGTGGTGATGAAGTGGTCGCCGGGATGCAAAAGGCCGAAGAGGGCGCTATTGTCGCCTTCTGTGCCACCGGAGTTGAATACCACTTCCGCGTCATGACAGTTGAAGAACTCGGCCATGGTCTCGCGGGCGCGGTCGACAGCGGTACGGGCTTGCTGGCCGTGGAGATGGATCGAGGAGGCGTTGCCGAAGTGCTCCATCCAATAGGGGCGCATAGCCTCGACCACCTCTGGCAGAAGAGGTGTGGTCGCGTTGGCGTCCATATAGACGCGCACAGAGGTTGGGAATGCGGCTGACATCGAAAATGGCTTATTTTTGAGGTTACCACGGGGTTTGATCGGTTCTGGCGCGGGGAAAACAAGCCGTTGCGGACCTTACAGGGACATCGAGCTTGGAAGGTACGAAAGACATGGGAGAGCAATCATTCCCATAAACGATTGCAGAGGAGATAGTTACTCTAGTTGAGGACGGGCTGGATGGTCGTTTCAGTGCGGAACGCTCAAGCGGATTGTGTGGATGCCACGAAAGAGGGATGAGTTTATTGCTCGTTTGCGCACATACTCGGTTATCTTGGGATAGGATTGTTGCCGGACTGCGACTGATTCTGCACTCAATGCGAGGCAGAAAGACGCTTGATCCTTATTTAGCTAGTTTTTGGGAGCGTACGTGAAGAATCATTTGAATGAACCTGTGACGATTGCCGTGGTCGGTTCCGGCTACGTCGGTCTTGTGGCCTCCGCGTGCTTTGCCGAGATTGGGCATCGCGTGATCTGCGTGGACAACGACGAAGCCAAGGTCCGCACGCTTCAGGCTGGGGGAATCCCCATCCATGAGGACTATCTGCCGGAGTTGCTGAACCAGCATCGAGGCGGCAGACTGGAATTCACGACCGATCTGCGCAGCGCCGCGCAAACCGCGCAGGCTATTTTTATTGCGGTGGGAACCCCTCAGAGCCGCACGGGCAGCGCCGATTTGTCATTTGTGGATGCGGTGGCCAGCGAGATTGCGCGTTCCATCGACTCCTACAAAGTGATCGTCGAGAAGAGCACGGTTCCGGTCTATACGAACGAATGGATTCGCCGGGTGATCGAGCGCAATGGCGTGCCGAAGGATCTCTTCGATGTGGCTTCGAATCCGGAGTTCCTGCGGGAAGGGACTGCGGTCGTTGACTTCCTGCATCCGGATCGCATCGTAGTGGGTGCGGCGACCGATCGCGCCTCTGCACTGCTGAAGCGGATCTATGAGCCATTGACTTCAGGGGAATACTACCGCGGCGACAACCGGATCCCCGGACCGCGCGGAGAGAATGAGCTGCCTCCGCTGTTGCTGACGTCCACGAAGGCCGCTGAAATCATCAAGCATGCATCGAATGCATTTCTCGCGACCAAGATTTCGTTCATCAACGTTGTGGCCAATATCTGTGAGGCGGCGGGCGCGGACGTGGAGGAAGTGGCCAGAGGTATCGGTCTGGATAGCCGTATCGGCAACAAATTCTTGCGGGCCGGGGTTGGTTATGGCGGTTCGTGCTTCCCGAAGGACGTGGCTGCATTCCGGAACGTGGCTGAGTTGGTCGGTGTCGATTTTGGCCTCCTGCATGAAGTGGAGAAGATCAACGAGGAGCAAATCCATCGCTTCTTTCAGAAGGTGCGGTCGGCGCTGTGGACCTTCCGCGGCAAGAAGATCGGGGTTCTTGGCCTGGCGTTCAAAGGGGGAACGGACGATATTCGCGAGTCCCCCGCAATTGAAATTGTCGAGAAGCTTCTGAGTGAAGGATGCATCGTGAGCGCGTACGACCCAGCGGCCGAAGCCCGCTCGAAGGAGACGATTCCGCCGGGGGCGCAGATGCGTTATGTCGATAGCCCGTATGCGGCTGCACAGGATGCGGATGCGCTGCTGATTTTGAATGACTGGAGCGAATTCGCGGAGCTCGACCTGGCGAAACTGCATTACACGCTGCGCTATCCAATTGTGATTGACGGCCGTAACCTGTATGATCCGGCCACAATGACCGAGCATGGATTTACGTATCTCAGCGTGGGACGGCCAGGATTGTCGCAGCCAGTCGACCCGATCACCGTATTTCACGAGCCGAGGAAAAGGAATAGGGCGTAGACGGCAGGATCGCACCGGAGTATCCAAAACGCATGGAGAGAAGCGCCAGGCGGGTTATGAAATTCTTGGAAATTAGGCAAGAATCAAGTTTCGCAGACCAGAATAAAGATAAAGGACATCGAGCTTTTCTCGCTTTCAATTTTTGTTGGGAAGCTCGTTGGAAGGGGCGTTTGATTGATGCGTGTGCTCGTAACCGGTGCAGCCGGTTTTCTTGGTTCTCACTTAACCGACGCACTCCTAGCTGAAGGGCACTCGGTTATCGGTGTCGATAACTTGTGCACGGGTTCGTTGCGGAACTTGGAACATCTTGGCCATGAGCCCAAATTTGAGCTTTTGAAGGCTGACGTTTCGGCAGGGTTCGATCCGAAGCGCGTCGACTATGTCTTCAACTTTGCATCGCCTGCGAGCCCCGTGGACTATTACCGCCTCGGCATTGAAACGTTGATGGTGGGGTCGGCGGGAACGAAGAACGCGCTGGATATTGCGCACAAGTACGGAGCAAAGTTTCTCCATGCGTCTACGTCCGAGTGCTACGGCGATCCGTCGGTGCATCCGCAAACCGAGGAGTATTGGGGCAACGTGAATCCCATCGGCATACGGTCGGTGTATGACGAAGCGAAGCGCTTCTCCGAGGCGCTGGTAATGGCTTATAACCGCTATCACTCTGTCGATACGCGCCTGGTGCGCATATTCAATACTTACGGTCCTCGTCTCAAAAAGGACGACGGTCGCGTCATCTCGAACTTCATGATCCAGGCACTGAAGGGCGAGAACCTGACAGTCTATGGCGAGGGAGCGCAAACGCGCAGTTTTTGCTATGTGACCGACGAGATCGAGGGAATTCTTGGACTTTCGCGTACCAATGAGCACACGCCCGTGAATGTAGGGAATCCGATTGAATGGACCATTCTCGATTGTGCCAAGGCAGTTTTGCGCGTCACTGGAGCGAAGAGCGAGATCGTCTATTGTCCGCTTCCGCAGGATGATCCGATCCAAAGACAGCCGGACATTAGCAAGGCACGCAGGCTATTTGGCTGGGAGCCCAAGATCGAACTCGAGACCGGGTTGAAGCTCAGCCTGGAATACTTCAAATCGTGTGTCGAGGTCCCCGCTTGAGCAAGAACGAACGCTGACGTTTCTGTCGATGTCGATTGGTCGTGTCGAGGGAGCAGAAGAGAATGAAGAAGGCTCTCATCACGGGCGTCACGGGACAAGACGGGGCCTATCTCGCCGAGTTGTTGCTGTCGAAGGGCTACGAAGTGCACGGCATCAAGCGGCGCGCTTCTCTGTTCAACACCAATCGCATCGACCACATCTACGAAGACCCGCATGAGATCGGGCGCCACTTTGTGTTGCACTACGGCGACTTGACCGATGCCAGCAGCCTCATCCGGATTGTGCAGGAAGTGAAACCCGACGAGATCTATAATCTCGCGGCACAAAGTCACGTCAAAGTTTCATTCGAGCAGCCGGAATACACGGCCGATGCCGATGCGCTGGGGACCTTGCGCCTGCTTGAGGCGATCCGAATTGCAGGTCTGGAGAAAGTCACGCGTTTCTACCAGGCGTCGACTTCAGAGCTCTACGGTTTGGTGCGCGAAGCTCCGCAGAAGGAGACTACACCGTTTTATCCCCGTTCGCCCTATGCGGTGGCGAAGCTTTACGCGTATTGGATTACGGTGAACTACCGTGAAGCATACGGCATCTTTGCCTGCAACGGGATCCTGTTCAATCATGAGTCTCCGAAACGAGGCGAGACCTTTGTGTCGCGCAAAATTACACGCGCGCTGAGCCGCATCAAGGTCGGCCTTCAGGAGACTTTGTATCTCGGCAACCTGGACGCGCTACGCGACTGGGGCCATGCGCGAGACTATGTTGAGATGCAATGGCTGATGCTGCAGCAAAAGGAACCCAAGGACTATGTAATTGCCACGGGCGAGCAGCATAGCGTGCGAGATTTTGTAAATCTGACGGCCAGCTTTCTCGATATCAAGCTCGACTGGGAGGGCGACGGCGCCGACGAAAGAGGACTGGACGCCAAAGGCAATGCGATCGTGGCAGTGGACCCACGCTACTACCGTCCCACCGAGGTGAATAGTCTTTTGGGTGACGCGAGCAAGGCCAGAAGGGAACTTGGCTGGCAACCGCGCGTCACATTCCGCGAACTCGTGAAGGAGATGGCGGAAGAAGATCTCAAGGTGGCGGAGCGGGATGCCCTGGTGCGGAAGCATGGCTATTCGGTTTTCAACTTTCACGAGCTTTGAGTGAATCGAAGGTCGATATAAGTGGAGAAACAAAGCCGCATCTTCGTAGCAGGGCATCGTGGACTGGTGGGATCGGCGATTTGCCGCGGCCTGGAACAACGCGGCTATTCGAATCTGTTGCTCCGGATGCACGACGAGCTTGATCTCGCCGACCGCCAGGCGGTGCGGTCATTTTTCGACCGGGAGAATCCGGAATATGTCTTTCTCGCGGCTGCGAGAGTAGGCGGCATTCTCGCCAACGATACGTATCCCGCGGACTTCATCCGAGAGAATCTTGAAATCCAGACCAATGTGATCGATGCGAGCTACCGTAGCGGTATCGAGCGGCTGCTCTTTCTTGGATCGAGCTGCATCTATCCGAAGCTCGCTCCCCAGCCAATCAATGAGGAGTATTTACTCACGGGCCCACTCGAGCCGACCAATCGCCCTTATGCACTGGCAAAGATTGCGGGAGTGGAGATGTGTTGGTCCTATAATCGGCAATACGGAACTCACTTTCTTGCGGCCATGCCCACCAATCTTTATGGGCCGGGAGATAACTTCGATTCGAAGACGTCGCATGTTCTGCCGGCGCTTATGCGCAAAGTGATTGAAGCAAAGCGAGCCGGGGAACATCGGCTGGTGGTATGGGGCACAGGCAAGCCCCGGCGCGAATTCCTCTACAGCGACGATCTTGCCGAAGCATGCATCCATCTACTGAATCTGCCTAAGCCCGCATTCAGCCTCATGCTCAACCGCGATGAGGCTCCGCTGATCAACATCGGAACGGGCGAAGACCTCACCGTTCGCGAATTGGCAGAGTTGGTGGCTAAGGTTCTCGAATTCGATTGCGAGATCGTCTTCGATACAACGCGCCCGGATGGCACGCCGCAGAAACTGCTCGATGTCAGTCGTATCCATGCCCTTGGATGGAAAGCTCGCACCGGTCTGGCTGATGGCATCCGCCTCACATACCAGGCTGCGCGTTCGCGACTGGAACCGGCGTCAAGCTAGAGCTACAGATCGCATGCCGTGCATACGGTCAATCACGTCAATCGTTTCGAATTACATTGATGTCGATGGCGGCAAGTCCCGCTAACAAATTCCATCGCTGTGAATCCCGCCGTGGAATTCGTCTAAAGATTTTTCCGTTTCGAATCGAAATCACAAAGTGACATGACGGAGCGCACTGAAGTTGTAGTGTGTTCCGATATAAGACAGTACATAAGCAAGAGGTCATCGATGAAGCAATGGCTGAAGCTACGGTGACGGTCGGGAGCAGGACAGGAGCGATTCCGGAAGTGATCGGTTCGGAAGATCTTCTCTTTGAAGAGGATGATTTTCGAGACCTCGCGCGCACTTTGGAACGCCTCGCCTGCGATCCTCACATTTATCTGGACTGTCAGCACCGCCTATGGAAGCGCGCGCGGGATGTCTACAGTGCCGATCAGCTGGCGGCACGACGAGTCGAGTTTCTTCGAGGGGTGCTTCAGGAAGTTCGCCAAAAGAATCCTGAGAGAGTTCCGGGATGTGATCAGCTTCAAGCGCGAGCAAGATGAGAATCCTCTTTGTCCACAACCGATACCAGCAAGCAGGCGGGGAAGATGCCGTCGTCCAAGCAGAGAGCCGACTAGTCTCGCGGATGGGCCACGAGGTCGAGGTTTGGGAGGAAAACAACAATTCGATCGTGAGCCGGATGGATGCGCTCGTGACAGGCTTTCAGAGTGTCTATTCGTTCGAGCACGCGCGGAGATTGCGCGAACGTATTCGCTTCTTCAGACCGGACCTCGTCCACATTCACAATTTCTTTCCGCGCTTCTCTCCATCGATTCATCGCGCCTGTGTTTATGCGGGCGTTCCGGTCGTGCAGACACTGCATAACTTCCGCCTGCTCTGCCCCTCTGCGACTTTCCATGGAGGAGAGAAGGTCTGTGAGGAGTGTTTGGGAAAGTCGATTCCGTGGCCTGCCGTTTTGCATGGCTGCTACCGGCACAGCCGGGCAGCGAGCGCCGCCGTCGCCAGCATGTTGTCGGTTCATCGGGCGCTTGGGACGTGGCGTCGTACGGTCTCTCGCTTCATTGCACTTTCGGAATTTGCTCGAGACCGATTTATTGCGGGCGGGCTCCCAGCGGACAAAGTAGCCATCAAACCAAACTTCGTCGACTCCGATCCCGGCATTGGCTCGGGTCGCGGAAACTTCGCGCTTTTCGTCGGCCGACTCGTTGAGGAAAAGGGGATCGGCACTTTGCTTGCGGCCTGGAGTCGGCTTTCCGTCAAGCCAAAGCTCAAGATTATCGGCGACGGTCCTCTTGCCCCTGCCGTGGCCAACGCGGCTGCAGCTATCCGAGAGATTGAATGGCTTGGCCCCCGCAGCAAGGAAGAAGTCACGGGTGCGATGGCAGAAGCCAGCGTTTTGATTCTCCCATCCACATGGTATGAAGGCTTTCCGCTTGTGATTGCGGAGGCTTTTGCAGCAGGTCTTCCCATCATTGCGTCCCGCATCGGCGGTCTGGCGGAAGTCGTCTCCGATGGGCAGACCGGGTGGCTCGTTTCGCCCGGCGATCCGGATGAATTGAGCAGCGCCGTCAGCCGGATATTTTCTCGACCTCAGGAACTTCAAGCTATGCGTCTTCGCGCTCGCTTTGAATTCGAGAGCAAATATACCGCCGAGGCGAACTACGCACAGCTCATCGATATCTATGAAGTTGCGATTGGAAGTTGCCCGGTGGCGCTCCGGCTTTGGCAGTCAGCAGCGGTCTAGCGGAATCAGCCGAGCATCCAATTTGCGGAATCAGGGTTTCTTCGGGTTGTTGATTGTTCACATCCGAAAAGTGCATGCCGGCATCGCCGCGCCGTCTGGCTCCAAAGCGATAGGATGAGAGTTTGGAGAGAACGATGCCGAGAGTCCTCGATGGCGCGACAATCGCCGCCGCGATCAAGCAGGAAGTTGCAGAGGAGGTTCGTGGGCTTGCCGCACAAGGGATTCGACCTGGCCTGGCCGCGGTGCTGGTCGGCCACGTGCCTGCTTCAGAGATCTACGTGCGCAGCAAAGTGCAGACTTGCGCGGAGCTGGGCCTCTTTAGCGAACTGATCACGCCGCCCGACACCGTCACAACTGAGGAGATGCTCGATATAGTCGCCGCTCTAAACGACCGCGACGACATCGACGGCATTTTGATTCAATTGCCGTTGCCGAAGCAGGTCGACACCAAAGCTCTTCTCGATGCTGTTTCGCCTAGTAAGGACGTGGATGGATTTCATCCCGTGAATGCGGGCCGATTGCAGGCTGGCAGGCCGGCACTCGCACCCTGCACGCCGGCAGGTGTAATTGAGATTCTCAAACGCAGCAATCTTCCCATCAGCGGTCAGCACGCGGTTGTGGTGGGGCGCAGCGACATCGTAGGCAAACCAGTAGCCATGCTTCTGCTACATCGGAATGCGACGGTCACGATCTGTCATTCCAAGACGCGGGACCTTGGCGCCGTTACGCGCGAAGCGGACATTCTCGTTGCCGCCATCGGGCGACCCGGATTTATCGAGCCTGAGATGGTCAAGCAGGGCGCAACCGTGATTGACGTGGGCATCAACCGGCTGACCACGCGCGAAGAATTCGATCGCTTCTTTGTGGGCGACGCCAAGCGCGAAGCAGCGTTTGCCAAACGGGGCTCAACCATTGTGGGCGACGTGCATCCCAAAGCATTCGAGCGAGCGGGCGCTTATACGCCGGTGCCGGGTGGAGTGGGCCCGCTGACGATCGCCATGCTGATGGCCAACACCGTGCGTGCCGCCAAAATGCGCCGAGGGCTGGAGTGATGCTGAGGGTCGGCCTTACGGGTGGCTTGGGCAGCGGCAAGAGCACTGTGGGGAGCTACCTCCGCGAGCTCGGCGCTCAAGTAATTGAAGCCGACGAGATGGGGCGCGCTTTGATGGAGCCAGATCAGGCGGTCTTTGCTGAGATCGTTCGTGTCTTCGGACCTGAAGTCGTTGCTACGGACGGCAGATTGGACCGCGCTCGCCTTGCCGAGTTCGCATTTCGCGGCGGACGATTGCAGCAGTTGAACGCGATTGTGCATCCAGCCGTGATCGAACAGCAGCGTCAGTGGATGAACGACGTTTTTGCGCGCGATCCTGAAGCGGTAGCCGTTGTGATCTCGGCGCTCATCTTCGAAGTGGAACGCGATGCGCGTGCGCGTGGAGAAACAGACGGACTCCTGGCCGATTGGCGGCGTCGCATCGATCGCGTTGTCCTGGTCACGGCGCCGGATGAACTGAAAATCCTGCGTTTTGTGGATCGGCTTGGCCTTCCCGCCGATCGACGCGTCGCAGCCGAAGCCGACGCGCGCTCGCGACTGGCGCACCAGATTCCCGACGCGATTAAGGAGACCCGGGCGGACTATCTTTTGGAGAATCATGGGGATAAACAGGCTCTCCGCGCGCAGGTTGAAGGATTGTGGCGATGGCTGGTCGCCGAGAACAACAAACTCTCCCAACGCGGTTCTCTAGAATAAGAAGCAATAGCCGCATTTCCTCCCAAGGGAACTGTGCGGTGCTGCGGCCGTATCTGAAAGGAAAGGTCTTTTGGTTCGCGAAGATGAAACTGCGTCATTTGGTCCTGATTATCGTTTTCGTGGGCGGGTTCTGGTACCTGACCTCCCATCTGCCTTCGCATTTGAGGGATCTTCCGCTCGTTCGCAGCCTGCGCACCGCAGACTCCCCGCTGCAGCTGACGGAGGCCGATGCCGCGCCAGCCTACGACGCGGAAGAGCAAAACAACATCTCGGTCTATAAGCGCGTGGTGCCTTCGGTGGTCAACATCACGTCGCGGCAGGTTGTCTTCAATTTCTTTTATGGGGCGGTCCCGCAGGAAGGGCAGGGCTCCGGATTCATCCTCGACCGGACGGGTCACGTGCTGACAAATTTCCACGTCATTGAGGGCGCCAATCGGGGCATTGACGTACAGCTCAGCAACAAGCATCATTACACGGCTAAAGTGATTGGCACCGACAAAGTGCATGACCTCGCGCTGTTGCAGATCGATGCGCCGAGCCTTGAGCCGGTGACGCTTGCGGACTCGAGTCAACTTGCTGTGGGACAGAAAGTCTATGCCATCGGCAATCCCTTTGGACTCGGAGGGACCATGACCCGCGGCATCATCAGCTCGATCCGCACGCTGGGCGGCGCGGGAGGCTCACACATTGAGGACGCGATTCAGACCGACGCGGCCATCAATCCCGGTAACTCCGGTGGGCCGCTGCTGAACTCGCACGGTGAAGTGATCGGCATCAATACCATGATCGCCTCAAACGGCGCGGATCAAAGCTCCGGTATCGGGTTTGCGATTCCCATCAACACGGCGAAGGCTGTGCTCTCTGACCTGACGCGTTTTGGCCGCGTCAAACGGCCCTCACTCGGCATTGTGTCCTACGCCATTGGGCCCGAGCTCGCACAACAGATGGGTCTGGCTGCGGAGTACGGTGTCTTAATCCAGAGAGTCATTCCGGGCGGCGCGGCTGAGCGGGCCGGCTTGCACGGAGGGAACGAAGAAGCGTATGTGGGCAACACGCGCATCCTGCTCGGCGGCGATCTGATTGTTGGCATCGACGGCCACGAGGTAACCGACCCTCAGGACATCGCTTCTGTACTCGAGAAGCACCAGGCCGGCGACACCATCAGCGTGACCATTTTGCGCGAACGCCGCCAGATAACGCTGAAGCTGATTCTGGGTGAAGCGCAAGCGTCGACCACCTGATTGCGCGCGGCATTGAAGATTGAATCGAGTGAAGCTTGAAGCGGACCGCCCTAATCGGCACGGCCCACTTCGTTTATTGCCTCAGAATTTGACACCGAGTGTTTTGAGAAATGCTTCGAGCTGCGGCCACACCGCTTTCAGATCCGTGACTGTTTGCAGGTCGAGCGGAATGTTGAGTGGATTGGCGGCTGCGCCGGCAAGCTCCGACAGAGGCTTCTCCACAGCGCCCACGAGTGTGGCGAGTGCCGCCACCACAGTGGGAGTTGCCTGCATTGCTTTGTTTGCGCCGGAAAGCCATTTGAGTGCGTCCTCGGCTCCGATTTCAATGCCTTTTTCGATATTTACCAGAATATTGGCCATCGCGATTGATCCTCTTCCTCCCATCAGCGGCCTGGCGCTTGCGTGCGCTGACCGCCGACTTGTTTTCTCGGCAGTTCCTCCAGGCGATAGGGCGTGGTTCCGCGATCTCGTTCCGAGAGAACCGCCGCACAGGCGAGCTGCCGCCTGCGCCGCTGTAGCGGATTCCCGCAACAACGCACCTGCGTTTCTGCTTGTCTGGCTATTTCTTTAGCTTAGGCAATCCGAGCAATATTCTCGGCAATTCGGTGAGGGAACGGAAGTATTCAGGAATCAAGCATGTGAACCGGCTCTGGATAATCTACTGCTTGACAGAGGATCTCCGCATGATCGCGACCGATGCGTGGTCATGACTCGATGGCCGTTAGCGCTTCACGTATCGCCGCCCGCGCATTTCCCATGCGCCACTGACCACTCTGGCGATCGCTTCGCTATAGGCCATGTGCTCCTCGGCAAGAATGCGCTCAGCCAGCGAATGCGCATCGTCGTCGTCCAGCACCTGAATCGCCCGCTGCAGAATGATGGTCCCATGATCCAGGTGCTCATCGACAAAATGGACCGTGCAGCCTGCCCATTTCACGCCGTAGTCAAAGGCCTGCTGCTGCGCATCGAGGCCCGGGAACGCAGGCAGCAGCGATGGGTGAATGTTGAGGATGCGATTGGGGAATGCGGCGATAAACTCCGGCGAGAGCAGACGCATGTAGCCGGCGAGACAGACGAGCTCTACGCGATGTTCGAGAAGGCGCTGAACCACTTTTGCGTCGTGTTCCACCCGCGTTCGGCCTTTGGAGACGAGCACTGCGTGCGGCAGACCCAATTGATGTGCGGCAGAAATGCCGTCAGCCTCGGTCACATTCGAAATCACAACCGCGATCTCGACGCCTTTAAGCTGTCCGTCGCGAATTGATTGTGCGATGGCCCTGAAGTTCGAACCGCGGCCGGAAAGCAATATTCCCAATCGGACGGGCGGACAGACTTCGGTCCTCAGAGATCCAGCATCTTTAGACGCCGGCGATTCTCCGTCTTCCGGTGTCACGTGTACTGCACCCGGCGATCACCCTTCACGACTCGGCCAATGACGTAAAACTTCTCTTCCGCACGATCCAAGAGATTCTTCGCGCGTGTGAATTTGTCGGCTGGAATTGCCGCGATCAGGCCAATTCCCATGTTGAAAGTGCGCATCATCTCTTCCTGCGGAACCTGACCGAGGTCGCGTAGATGATCGAAGATGGGGAGAACCGGCCAAGAACCAAGCTCGATCTGCGCTGCCGTTCCCTTGGGAAGTATGCGCGGCAGATTCTCCGTGATCCCGCCTCCAGTGATGTGCGCCATGCCCGTGGTCATCGCGGCTGCAACCAGCTTTTGAATCACGTGTAGATAGCTGCGGTGGGTCTTCATCAGCGCCGTGCCGGCTTTTTCTTTGATCGCGGTCACATATTGCGTGGTTTTGTAGCCAGCCACTTCAAACATCAATTTGCGCGCCAACGAATATCCGTTGGTGTGCAGACCCGTGGAAGGCAAGCCGACGAGGACGTCGCCCGGCTTGATCCCCACCCCCGTGACCATCTTGTCGCGATCGACCGCGCCCACAATGAAGCCTGCCAGATCGTACTCGCCCTCGGAGTAGAAGCCGGGCATTTGCGCGGTCTCGCCGCCAATGAGGGCGCAGCCGTTCGCCTTGCAGGCGTCGGCTAGGCCCGTGACCACGCTCTCGGTCACTTCGGGATCGGTTTTGGCGCTGGCCAGGTAGTCGAGGAAAAAGAGTGGCGTTGCGCCCTGCACGGCAATATCGTTCACGCAGTGGTTGACCAGGTCCACCCCCACCATCTGGTGCAAACCAAGCTCGAAGGCCACCTTGAGCTTGGTGCCCACGCCGTCGGCCGAGCTCACCAGGATTGGGTTCTTCCAGCGCTGCAGATCGAGCCGGAAAAGGGCTCCAAAGCCGCCGATTCCACCCAAGACATTGCGGTTAAAGGTCTTTTGCGCCAGATACTTAATGCGATCCTTGGCGCGGTCACCGCTGGCGATGTCCACGCCGGCGTCGGCGTATGTCACGGATTTTGCTTTGGATTCGTCGGGCACGCTGTGGCTTTCTGCGGAAAGGTCGATTTTAGCAGGATTTGGAGGCGTGACGCGGCGTGCCGTAGCACTGGAACATGTTCATATCTGAGGATATTTCTGTGGTTGATGGAAAGCTTGCTTGACACTGGAACCAAATCCGGTTATTCTTGATTGGAAAGTTAGCTTTACATGGAACTACGCATCAGTAATCGCGTCAAGGAGCTTCGCTCTGCCCGGGGATGGACCCAGGAAGAGCTTGCCAAGGCGACTGGCGTCTCCCGGCAGAGCATTAACTCCATTGAGCGCGACCGCTATGTACCCAGCCTGCCGCTTGCCTTGCACTTCGCGCGGGTCTTTGGGTGTTCCACGGACGAAATCTTTCGACTGGAGAGCGAAATATGAGCCATCCGATTCTGAGCAGAGTTCCCATCCTCGGCCCGTTTGTCGACGAACGTTTTCTGGAGCATCGGCGACGTTCCAGCAGCTTCGCCGGCATTGTTGCCGCGTGTTTGGCCGTGGTGCTGTTCGAGTATCGCTTTTTCTGGAGCCATGTCTGGAGCTGGGATCTGCTCTCGATCGCACTCACGTTTGTAGCGATCAAGCTCTCGATGATGATTTGGTTTCGGGTCAAGGACTGACGTAAGGGGATTGACGTGAGGGAACTGACGTGAAGGGGAACTGAAAAATGCACTTTGGCAACAGACAACTCGATCGAAGGACAAGAAGGCTCATCGCTGTCGGCAATCTGGCCACGGCCGTGGGCCTTTCACTCTTCATCTTTGTTCACCCCGGCGGCGCTTTGGAGCGGAATTGTCTCCACGCCGTGGCCGGTATGCTGTTGGGCGTTTCGATCGGCATCAACCTCTTTGCCTTGCGCTTTGCGCGTCGCTGCCGCGAGAACCGGATTTGACCCGTACAATCCATGTCACAAGACATCGCTGCCATCCTGCGATAAGGATGGGAGGCGCAACAATGATTCTCGGCAAACTGCAGCAATATCCTGAAAAGAGGATTCCCGTCGCCATGGCACTTGTCACGACAGGGTTGATGATCCTCATAGTCGGCACCGTTTGGCCCGCTCATTCCCTGCCCATCGCGCATTCCGGAACGGATTGGGGCGACTTTTTCCGTGGTTTTGTTTTCGGTTTCGCGATCGTTTTGGAACTCAGCGGCTTGGTCATCCTCGCGGCGGCGAAGCGCAAACAACTATAGGAACTTTCCCCGTTCCGCTGCGCTCGGCAGTGGGCAGTTTTCCAACTGGCCGCAAATCCGATAACGCCAATGCGGACTGTTCAGCGCGCGCGATGCTCTCACGTGAGTCTCCAACTCCTGCCCACTATACTGAACGGGCGATGAGTTCTAACGTACCAAAGCCTGCCCATGCTCTTTCTCATGCTCTGCAGGAGCGCGCCGAACGATTCTTTCCGGGGGGCGTCAACTCGCCGGTCCGCGCTTTTCGCGCGGTTGGCGGCGCTCCGCCGTTTGTCGAGCGCGGCGAAGGCGCGTGGCTCGTCGATGCCGATGGCAATCGATATATCGACTACTTTGGCTCGTGGGGGCCGATGATTCTGGGGCATGCCTTTGCACCGGTGGTCGAGGCCATCGAGCGGGCTGCGCGTAACTCCGCAAGCTTCGGCGCGTCGACGGCCGCTGAAGCCGACCTCGCCGAGCGCATCGTTGCCTGCTATCCAGCGATTGAGAAGCTGCGCTTTGTCAGCTCGGGCACGGAGGCCACGATGTCGGCCATTCGGCTGGCTCGCGCTGCGACTGGGCGCAAAATCATCATCAAATTTGAAGGCTGCTATCACGGTCATGCCGATGGGCTCCTAGTGAAGGCGGGCTCGGGCGTTGCGACATTTGGCATTCCAGGCTCGGCCGGTGTGCCGGAAGAAATTGCGCGACTGACACACGCGCTGCCCTACAACGATCTGTCCGCGGTGGATGCGGCATTCGATGCGCATGAGGGCGGGATTGCTGCGGTGATCTTGGAGCCTGTGGTGGGCAATGCGGGTTGTATTCCGCCGGAGCCGGGTTACCTGGCGGGGCTGCGCGAGATCACGGAGCGTGAAGGCGCGCTACTGATTGTCGACGAGGTGATGACGGGTTTTCGCGTCGCGCTGGGTGGGGCGCTCGAACTCTACGGCATCGATGCCGATCTGGTGACGCTGGGAAAAATTGTCGGCGGCGGTTTGCCCGTCGGCGTGTTTGGCGGGAAACGAAAATTCATGGATCTGCTTGCACCGCTCGGACCGGTGTATCAGGCTGGTACGCTCAGCGGCAATCCGCTCGCGATGGCTGCGGGCATTGCGACGCTTAGTTATCTACAGGAACATGCGGCGATAATCTATCCGCGCCTCAACGAAACCGCCCGAACCGTGGCCGAAAGCGTGTCGCAGGAAGCGGCGAAGGCCGGAGTTCCGCTCACCCTCAACCGCGTGGGCTCCATGTGGACCTGGTTTTTCCAGCGTGGCCCGGTCAGCAATTACGAAGAGGCCACGCGGTCCGATACGGCTGCGTTCGGTCGTTTCCATCGCGCCATGTTGGCGCAAGGAGTCTGGCTGCCACCGTCGCAGTTCGAGGCGGCATTTCTTGGCACGACGCACGAGAATGCGGAGATTCGCGCGACCATAGAGGCAGCGCGCATCGCATTTACGACGGACAATTCTATTTAGCTGCAGAAGCCCACGCGTCCAGCGTCACAAAGCGGCGTGTGGCTTTGTAATTCGCTAGCAGTTGCTCGGCTGCATTCACCGATGGCCCGCGATTCGCACCCAATCCACGATGTCCGCCGTCGTGAAGAACGATGTTGCTGGCGCGGTCGCGTCTGCTGTTCGTCTCGATCTTGGCCTTCAACTGGTCGGCGATCCGATCCGCTGACGGCTCGCTCCAGTCGTTTGTCATCGCGTTCCAGGTCACGGGTATCATGCCCAGGTCTCGCGCGGTGCGCAAAACAAAAGGCCGACGCGCGCCAAAGGGCGGCCGGAAATACTGTACCGGCTTGCCGACTAACTGCTCCAGCATGCCACTCGTCTGCTTGAGTTCCTCAACCACGCGGTTGGCAGGGGTGCGCGCAAGGTTTGGGTGGCTCCAGGAATGATTGCCGATCAGATGACCTTCCTTGGCGATGCGCTGCACAAGTGCGGGTTCAGCTTGCGCGAAGCGGCCAACCATGAAGAAAGTTGCGTGCACATCATGGGCGGCAAGAAGATCGAGCAGCCGTGGCGTCCACGCGGGATTTGGACCGTCATCGAATGTCAGCGCAAGCTCGTCTGGCCGTGGCGGCGCGGTGAGCGTTCGTCCGAAAACTTGCGAACCAGGAGACATGGCGGCGTAGGCGCAGCATCCCATGGCGAGCCCAACCGCGCCAACTGTGCCGAGTCCCACGCAAATTCCAGTAGCTAATGGAGAAAGCATTGTTAGTACCAGTGTGCGGCGCGGCAGGTGGGATTCGCAAGCGCTGCTGTAAATCCGGCATCCAATTTGAGAGGAACGGAGGCGCGGTTTGCGATGCGGAGGCCGCGGTTGGGATCGCGGCAGCCGGAAGGCGTATACTCGCTCTTGTTCGGGTCGCATCCTGGGTTGACCGGGGTCCCCGGCGACAGGTCTTCGTCGTCGGGGTGGTTTAACGGAGCGGCACTGGAGACAATCATGAGCCTTACCAGCTTTCCCGCCGGCGGAGCGTCTTCCTCCGGTTCTCCCATCACAAAAGTTACGATGCCTGCGCTCGCAGAAATGAAGCGGCAGGGCAAGCCCATCTCCGCGCTCACTGCGTACGACTACGCCACGTCGCGGCTCGTGGATGAAGCCGGCATCGATCTGGTGCTGGTTGGTGACTCGCTGGCCATGGTAGTGCTGGGCCACGAAAACACGCTGTCTGTCACTGTGGACGAGATGTTGCATCACACACGCGCTGTTCGCCGCGCTGTCCGTCGCGCTCTGGTGGTGGCCGACATGCCCTTTGGGAGCTATCACGGGACCGTCGGAGAGGGTGTGGCCAACGCGGTTCGCTTCGTGAAAGAGGCGGGCGCAGAGGCGGTGAAGATTGAGGGCCCGCGTGTCGAACTTGTGCGCGCTCTTACGTCGTCTGAGATTCCTGTCATCGGCCATCTCGGCCTGACGCCGCAGAGTGTTCACCGAATGGGCGGGTATCGCGTCCAGGCGCGTACATCCAAGGATGTGCAGTGCCTCCAAGCTGATGCTCATGCGCTGGCCAAGGCTGGTGCGGGGGCGCTGGTCCTTGAGGGCATTCCGCGTGAGGCTGCTGCCGCGATCACCGCCGAGCTGCCGATTCCCACTATCGGCATTGGTGCTGGTCCCGATTGCGACGGACAGATCCTCGTCTTTCACGATCTCCTCAACCTGACCTTTGGGCCGCCGGCGAAATTCGTGCGGCGCTACGGTGATGCGGCTGCATTGATCCGCGAAGCGGTCGAGCACTATCGCGAAGATGTGGAGCATCGCGCGTTCCCCTCCGATGCGGAGAGCTATCACCTAGCTGGGGTGACACGGCGAAACCTCAAGGGCGAATCGGAAGATGAGAACGCAACCGTGAATCAGGACGCCTTGCAAGACTGGGAGAGTTGAGCAGGGCCCGGATGGAGATTCTCTGCACTGTTGAAGAATTGCGGCAGTGGTCGCGCGCGAATCGGAAGGTGGGGGAGTCGATCGGCCTTGTCCCCACGATGGGCGCATTGCACGCGGGCCATGCTTCCTTAATTCGAACGGCAGCGAATTCATGCGGGCGGGTCGCAGTCAGCATCTTTGTCAACCCCACGCAATTCGGACCGAACGAAGACTATGCCAGCTACCCGCGCACTTTCGATGCTGACTGCGCACTGGCCCAGGCTGAAGGTGCGCACATCATCTTCGCTCCTTCTGTGGAAGAGCTCTATCCCGACGGCGCACTCACCAACGTCGAAGTTGAGGGTTTGAGCGAACGCTTGGACGGCAAGTCTCGTCCCGGACATTTTCGTGGCGTGGCCACGGTGGTTGCCAAGCTGCTCATTGCCGCAGAGCCAGATCGCGCCTTCTTTGGCCAGAAGGATGCGGCACAAGTGGCCGTGCTGCGCCGCATGGTGGCCGACCTGCGCATCGGGACCGAGATCGTCGTCTGCCCTATTGTTCGCGAGCATGACGGCCTGGCCCTCAGTTCGCGGAATATTTATCTCAGTGCTGCGGAGCGCGCACGGGCTCTCACACTCAGCCGCGCTCTTCGACGTGTGGAGGAGTTGGTCGCCCGTGGCGAGTGCAATGCCAGCGTGCTCCTTGCAACTGCGCGCGCCACTTTCGCTGCTGAGCCGTCTGTGCGCGTCGACTACATCGAGCTCGTTGACTGGTCGACGCTCCAGCCCGTCGAATCCGCCTCTGCAGGTACGCTCTTCGCCGTTGCCGCATGGGTCGGAGCCACACGCCTGATCGACAACACGGTCTTCGGTTGACGCGGCCCAAGAACGGTCTTGCAACATAGGGCGTGTAGCTTGCAATCTGAATGCAATGCCGGAACTTCCCGACATCTCCGCCTACATCGCCGCCCTAGAGACGCGCATTCTCGGCCAACGTATCGAGCATGTCCGTCTGGCGAGTGTGTTTCTGCTGCGCACTGTCGCCCCTCCGCTAGCCAGCATAGAAGGCTGCACCGTGCGAGGGTTGCGCCGCATTGGTAAGCGCATCGCAATCGGCGTTGAGGGCGACCTTTGGCTGGTCCTCCATCTGATGATTGCCGGACGTCTGCATTGGAAGCCTCCGCAAGCCAAGCTTGCAGGCCGCAATGGGCTTCTTGCCCTCGATTTTCCTAACGGAACACTCGTGCTGACCGAGGCCGGCTCCAAACGCCGCGCCTCGCTCTACGTCGTCCGCGGTGAAGAAGGTCTACATGACCTCGACCCGGGCGGTGTTGAAATTCTCTCTACCGATCTCGATGGCTTTCGCGCTGCACTCACGGTTGAGAACCGCACCCTGAAGCGCGCTCTCACCGATCCGCGCCTCATCAGCGGCGTGGGCAATGCATATTCTGACGAAATTCTGCACGCCGCGCAGCTCTCGCCCATTGCGCTCACGCACAAACTCAAGGACGACGAGTGGGAGCGCCTGTTTAGCGCGACGCGAACCACGCTCACCGAGTGGACGGAGAGGCTCTTGTCCGAAGCCGAAAAGAGTTTCCCGGAGAAGGTCACAGCCTTTCGCCCCGAGATGGCCGTGCATGGCCGATTCAATCAGCCCTGTCCGCGCTGTGGAGAAAAAGTGCAGCGCATCCGCTATGCCGATAACGAAACCAACTACTGCGCGCGTTGCCAGACCGGCGGCAAAGTGCTTGCCGATCGCAGTCTCTCGCGACTTCTTGGGTCCGATTGGCCCCGTACGCTCGACGAACTTGAGGCCCTGAAACGCCGCTGAGAGTGGGGTCGCGCAGCCCAGCGCGCAATTTGACACCTCTTGCCGCATTTGCGAGACTCAGAGATGCTGCCCGTCTGGCTCACCGAGTCAGACAAGTCTCCCGTGCCGAAGTGGCGGAATTGGCAGACGCGCGTGGTTCAGGTCCACGTACTCGCAAGGGTGTGGGGGTTCGAGTCCCTTCTTCGGCACCAACAGAACCTCCAAATCTCATTCTGCTGAGAGCGGATCAACCCAACACACCCAATAGCTCGGCTCTCAGTCGGACCTCCGTTTGGCATGCCTTTTGCACGATGCGCAGGCCATTACATGGTCGACATAGCGTGACAGTGCATCCTCGTGAGCGGTCTTCGCGCCATCGGTGCGGCGCGCAATCTGGCGCCACTCGTCCTCTCCCAACTTGGCTACTCCCGCTCGTTTTTCCGCTTCCGCAAAGATCCATTCGTTCGTTTCTCGAATGAAGGCGCTGTGCAGCGTAAGTCCCACCGCGCACTGTGAGCGCTGCAGGGCTGTCTCCGCTCGTTTCTTCTGCGCCTTCGATGGAAACATCGTCAATCCTCGCTTCATTGTGTCGCGCTCGATCTTCGCGAATATTCGCTCAGAAATAAATAACCCCGTCGGACAGACGGCGGCGCGAGAACATGCGCATCGCACATCGGGCATGCAATGACATGATCGAGATAATTGCATTTTGCTTTTTCGTATGCCGTCTTGGCTTCTTCCGCGCGGTGCGCGATATTAAACCATTCGCCTTTTGACGCCACGCACGCTGCCGCCCGCTTCCGTGTTTCGGCGACTCCCCAAACGAGGGTATTTTGCGTGTAGAGATTGTCGAGTTCGTCCCCGTGCTCGCAATGCCTTCGCTGCATTATTCCTCCGCGGTGAACGCGCAACGAGTCATACTCCCATTGACCCTACTTCGTGGGATGCCGGCGTACCTTCAAAGGTTAATCGAAGGAATGTTACGAAAGTTATGGATACCGCGGGCGAGAATATCTCGCGCGACTCCATCACTTCATCAGGCTTGGTGTCCCTCAAAATGCGCTTCGATTTCTTCCAGAGTTTTCCCCTTCGTTTCCGGTAGCAGGAACACTGCGGTCAGGAAATAGATCACTGTGAAACCGGCAAAGAGGAAGAAAATCGACGAGAAGCCGTGATTACTGACGAAGGGGAGAAAGATTCCGGCGAGGGTGGTCGACACGAGCTGGTTGATCAACAGCGCAATGCTCATGCCGTTCGATCGGATCCGCGTGGGCATGAGCTCTGACAGGGCCAGCCACACGCACACTCCGGGCCCCATTGCGTAAAAGGCGACGAAGGCATAGAGACCGAACGCAGCGACCCAGCCATTGCCTTCACTGGGGACGGCGCCGAGAATCGCCTTTTTGATCCGCAATGGCGCAGTGCGGGCCGCGTCAAGGTTGGCGAATGGATTCTGGAAGAAAGCCTGGACTTTGTTCGCCGGGACGCAGCTCTCTCGCGTGATGCTCAATGTCCGGGGCGATGGGTCGTCGGAACGGACGAAGCTGGTGGAAGCTGTAAAGTCGCCATAGGAGTAAATGACGGCGAAAGACGCTCGATCGGGCCGAATGCTTGTCTGCGTTGCTCCGGAACTGGCCAGTAATTGCGCTGTCCTAGCAGGATCGATCCGGAGTGTGAAAGTCTGATCGGGTCCGACCTGCGACTGCAGAAAGCTGCGGCAATCGATGCTGTGTTTCTCGGTACGGAGAAACAAAACGCCGACCCCGACCAGTGAACCAATAATGCCACTAGTCCCGATGATGAGCAGAAAGCGGCGTCCTTTGCGATCGACCAGCGACAGGCCGATCACCGTCATGAGGAAGTTGACAGTGGTGAAGATGACATAGCCCCAATGCGCCTGTAAGTCGGAAAGGCCGCTCTGCAGAAGGATGCCAGTGTTGAAGCCGACGAGAGAGTTAATGCCGGTCGCGGTGTTACAGGCGAGAATCACGCACGCGAGCAGAAATGGAATGACATACTTTCGCCGTAGGAGCGAATCGTGTCCCACCGCGCCGGAGTTGCCACGGACGGCAGCTTCGGCGGTCTCTTCCATCTCGCGCAACTCGATCGCGGCTTGCTCCGGAATTCGAGAGCGCAGAAGGGCTGCGAGCGCCTGTTCTCTGCGCCCCTTGCGAAAAAGCCAACGCGGCGATTCGCTCACCAAAAAGCTGCCAAAGACGAACAACAGTCCCGGCGGAAGCGATACCCAGAAAATTCTTCGCCACGCCTGGTCCTTGAATGCAAACAGCGCGGCAGCGTCCGACACTTGCGCTACCGCCGCGACGCGATAGCTGTAATAAATGCCAACCAGCGCGGCCGCGACAATACCCAGCGTCAGCAGCCACTGAAAAATACCCGTGCCCTTGCCGCGGCTAGATGCCGAGAGGCACTCGGCAAGATACAGCGGAACCACAACGCCGATGAATCCACCGCTCATTCCTTGCAGCAGCCTGCCGAAAAACAGCGGCCCGTACCCTTGCGATAGCGCGATCACCGGGATGCTGATGGTGAACGCGACCCCACTAAGAATCATGAGCGGCTTGCGGCCCATCCAGTCAGCAAACAGGCCCGCAAAAAGCGTAGAAAACACGCTGCCTAGTAGCACAGCTGCCACGATGGCCGAAAGCTCAGACGCATTCAGATGCGACGTTGCCTCGAGATAAGGCAATGCGCCGCCGATGATGCCCACGTCGATTCCATACAGCAGGCCGCCGAGCCCCGCCACCAGCAGCAGGAACTGGTTGTAACCGCGTTTGGCAGATGGATCGATAGGCAGTTGGGCAGGCAATTCAGCGTTGGCTGTCACTGGGTTGGACCTTTGCGAAGATTACGCTGTGCAGCGGTTCAGCGCAACCCAACACGTCACCGCACGGACCCGGGCGCGCATGCAGTGATCCTGCGACCAAAAGTAATTTGCGAAGGATTCAATCTGCCGTGCATGATTCTCCCTAGGTTCCACCGGCGACGACAGCAGCGTCGATGTTGAAGTTGCTCCCAATGCAGAAAGCAGATCGATCAGCGCTTCCAAATGCCGAATCGACATCGCATGAGCTTCAAGCACAGATGGGGATCACGGCGTCTGCTTGCACACGCATCGAAGGAAGGTTCGCCCCGAATCGGATTCGGAGAGTGCGTGGGGACGATCGTGTGACAGAAGGACGCCACGAGACGCAAGCTACGCGCGCGGATGAACATAGTAGACGAGGCCGAGGTAATCGTCGGTCAGCAGGAAGCTGTCAGGACCGACGCGCAAGATACCGCAGGGGCGGCCGAGAACAATGGGTCTTCCGTTCGCATAGGTAAGAAATTCGGTGATGAAGTCGTGCGGCGTGCGATCGGTTGGTGAAAATTGGACGACACGATAGCCGGTGCCGATATGCGGATGGCTGGCGCCATGAAGGGCGACAAGAAAGCTCGAGTCGAGAAATGGATCGGTGGGTCCGAAGTATTCGAAGCCCAGCGGAGAACTGTGCGCTGCGAAGGTGGCGTAGGCTGCGGGAACGTGCTCGCAGGATTTGAGTGGAGCTGGTGCAAGGCCGAGAGCAGCGTTTGGATCAGGCTTAAAGGCATGTCCTTCGCCAGCGGTGAGATTGGTGCCGGCCGCGGCGACGCCGGATTGCTTGCCATAGACAGAGTCGTTTGCTTGCCCAAGAGCGGATGCAGTCGGAATGGAAGCAATCGCGTTTGGATCGTCGAGCGACGGCAGTGGTGTGGTGTCGTGAACGGGCTTGCCGTGGGCGAAGTAGCAGGTGGGCCAGCCATAATTCGGCGGACTGGTGGACTCAGTATCCAACTTAAAGAAAGTGTCTTCGGGCAGCTTGTCGCCGAGGTGGTCGTCGCCCATGTTGGTGGCGAAGAGCGCGCCACCGAGCTCGGCGATGGAACGCAGATCGACGGCATTTCGCATTCCTTGCGCGACGAGCGATGGATGTTTGCCATCGGGATCTATGCTGACGATGGCTGCGCGCAGGACTTCGCGCTCCTGGCAGTAGTTGCAGGATGACCCAGCAGAGACAAAAACGCGGGTTGCCCCTCGAACCTGCGCAATGGCGACGGTGCGCGTGAGGTGCCAGCCGCCGTATTTGTAATTGAGGCCATAGTCGGGGAAGCGGATGAGTGTTTCAGGCGGAGATGTCGGGGCGTTGTCGCCGGCGCTGTATTTGTAGCGAACGAGCTTGTCGGTCAGGGGAAGATAGAGCCAGCTCCGGTGCGTTGCAGGGTCCGTCCAGAAGGCGAGATTGTTTGGGTTGCGGAGATGATCGAGATAGTGCGTAATGTGGGTGAAAGTGTGCGACCGCTCGTTCCAGCCATCCAAAATGAAGACAGAGCCCCGCGTGTTGTCGGCGAGATTGTACATGCTGGTGACAAAGATTCGGTCGTCAGGCGCCTGCGCAAAAAAGCGGACACGCCGCAAACCAGTGGCCGCGATATTGATGTCGAAGCGGTCGGGTAGCGATAAGGTGATCGACTTGCCTGGCGCGTAGGCGAGGGTGTGCGATGACTGCGCGGCGTATACGAGAGACACTTTCACGCACAAAAGCAGCAGCGCGAGCGCGAGGCGGCGGAAATGCGATCGTTCCATACCAAGAGATTAGACAATGAACGAGCAGGCGTGCGCGCGGCGGCCGAAGTTCGCACGAAAACCCACCAATGAAACGGGAGTCTTTGGGAAAACGGGATGTTTAGGCAGATTTGCGTCGGGCCGCTGTTTTTGCAGCCGGCTTGACCAGACCGATGCTCCGCCGTGCTGGTTCCTTCTCGCTCTTTACGGGCTTCTTGGGAGGACGCTTCGCAGCGGAATCGCTATCGAGGCTTTTGCGAAGCGCGTCCATGAGATTGACGACGTTGTTGCGTCGAGTATTCGGGGTCTCGTCTTTTGGCACGGGAAGATTGTTGACCTTGGCTTCGACGAGTTCCTTGACTGCGACCTCATAGCCATCTTCGAACTTGCCGAGGTCGAACTTTGCCGAACGCTTGGCGATGAGGGATTCGGCCAACTGCAGGGAATCTTCATTGATTTCGGCTGGCTTGATGTCGCGGAAATAGTCTGCCTGATTGCGCAGCTCATCTTGATAGCGCAAGGTGTAGCCCATCATTCCTCGACCGCCATCGGCAGGTTTGATCGCGATGATGTGTTCGCGGCCTGAAAAGGCGATCTTGCCGATCGCCGCCTTGCCGGTTTTCACGAGGGCTTCGCGCACGACTGCGAAAGCCTCCGCCTGGGAATCGTCTTCGGGAACGACGAAGTATGGTTTCTCAACGAATTCCGGATCGATTTCCTTCACGTCGATGAACTGAGATACTTCAATGGCGTGTTTGGAGGGGACGCGCAGGTTCTCGAGTTCGCTTGATTCGATCGTGACGTACTGGCCCTTGCGATACTCGTATCCTTTGACGATCTCGTCCTTCTGGACGACGGCCGCCTCGTCGCTATCCACGGTGCTTTCGAGCACCTTTTGATGGCGAACGCGCTCGCCGGTGCTGCGGCTGATCTGGTGAAAATTGATGCGGCTCTTGCTTTCTGTAGCCACGTAAAGGCTCACGCCAAAAGAGACGAGAGAAATCTGCATGGGACCGGACCAATAAGGACGCGCCATCGACCACCCCTGATAACAATTTGATTCTACGGATTGCTGGGGAGGTGTCTAGTGAAAAGGGAGTTAGAGGCTCTCTTCGTCTTACCTTCGCCTTTGAGCTGATCGTTAGGTTTTAATCGAGCTGGCGATGGTAGCCTGCAACCGCGCACTCATTGCTTCTCCTCCAGGTGCTTCTTCAGCCTTTGCAGCGACTCATTCCAGAACATCTCGTAGTCCTGAAGCCAATCGTTGACGAGGCGCAGAGGTTTGGGATCGAGGCTGCAGAAGTTTGCGGTTCCTTGTTGACGAGTGACAACCAAGCCTGCTGAATGCAGGAGGCGTAAGTGCTTGGAGATGGCAGGGCGGCTCATATGAAAATTTCGTGCGATTCCGCCGACTGTTTGCTGGCCGCCGCGAAGAATGTTCAGGATTTCCCGTCGCGTGGGATCAGAAATCGCACGGAAGACAACGTCATTTTTTTTGTGTTTATTCGTAACCATACGGTTACACGCAATGTAACCAGATAGTTTCCATCTGTCAAACACGTTTTCAGATATAGCCAAGCGAGAATCGCGGCGCGCGCGTTTCTTATGCGGCAGGTATGTGATGAACGTGTATGCGCCGGTACTACCACGCTAGACTCCGAATTGACGCAGGTGATGGTCCAGATGCTTGTACATGAGCACCGCCCACTCATTTGGTGTGAGCCGTCCGAAAAAGCTGTGTGGATTCCTGGTACACCCAGTTGGGCCTGCGGCGCAAAACCGATCGATTAGTCCGCATAGGCGCTCACATTCCATCCCCAGGTCGCGTTCATCCTGCACCACGAGTCCCTTCACCGTCGGCGAATTCCGGCGCATCGGCTCGTCGTTGCCGAGCACCATCGGTTTGATGACTCCGCCAATGATCCGACCAAGAAGCATCTGCGGCGGAGTCATGTCGCCCAGAGCCAACTCCATACCCGCTGCGCAATGCGCCATTGCCTGTGCCGCATTCATCGTGCCCCACTGTCGCGGGCTTTCGGGCTTGAGGTTCGCTATCCGCTCCTTCACTTCTTTCACCCTGGCCGCTTCAAAAAGATTCTTCATAGGGAAAGCATGCCTCTTTGAGATTTCCGCAGTGGGCCGCCTATTGGCGTAGATCGAATCTTCGCCGACTTCAGGAGAGAGCGCGCAGGCTCGTACGAAGCTCGTCGGGATTTCCGTTCGGAATCAACTGCTCGACCTCATGGTGAGTGCTCTGCCAGACGGGCATCGCGCTCGCCAGCAGGTTGCGCCCTTTGCCAGTAAGTTTCAAAACACGGTTCCGGCGATCCGTGGGATGATGCGACACCTTAACCAATCCGCGACGCTCCAGTGGCTTCAATGCGGCTGTTAACGTGGTTCGGTCCATCGCGAGCAGGGACGCTACCGGTCCCATGGGCGGCGGCTCCGGGCGGTTAAGAGACATCAAGAGGGAAAACTGACCATTGGTGAGGCCGAAAGGGCGCAACGCTTCATCGAAGCGCCGGGCTAGCGCACGAGCGGCGCGCTGCACGTGAAGGCAGAGACAGCAATCCCTGACCAAGAGCGTTGTTTCGTACGGAAGCACTTTTCCGCTTGACACGCTACCAGATTAGTTGATATCAACATATTTGTCAATTGGGTTTTCCTGAGTCGATCCGGTCCGCGATTTGTGACCAATGGTGTTGACACTCGGAAACCATTCGGTTACGTTGTTGGAAATCGAGCGCTCGTATTTGAAATGAGCGTTCGAGACAAAAGCATTTTCCCCAGCAAGAAATAAGAGATGAAAAATTCAACTGGAGGTCGGAGATGTCCTTCTTTCACGATTTGAAGATTGCCGTACGTTCCCTGGCGCGTGTTCCTTCCCTGTGGATCACAGTAGCGTTGACGCTGGCGCTCGGTATCGGCGCCAATGCGGCAATCTTCAGCGTGGTGCGCGCTGTGCTTCTGCGGCCGCTCGCCAACCGCGATGAGGACCGATTGCTCTACGTGCGGCAAAGCGCGCCAGGGCTCAAGGCGACGAACACGACGTTTTCCGTGCCGGAGATCGCGGACATTGGCGCAGGGCTGAAGTCGATCCAGGAGCTGGGGACGTTCTCCGAGATTGACTTCACGATTGTTGGTCTGGGGACGCCGCGGTCGGTGCCGGCTGGGGTGGTGGACGGGCACTACTTTGAGGTGATGGGGCTGAAGCCGGTGCTGGGACGGCTGCTGGGGCCGGGAGACGATGGGCAGAACGCGGCAGGCGCGATTGTGCTGACGCATCACTTCTGGCGGACGGAACTGCACTCCGACCCGAACGTGCTAGGGAAGACGGTGCGGCTGGAGAGCTACAGCGGGGCGCGCTCGGCGACGGTGGTTGGCGTGCTGGAGCCGTCCGTGCCATACCCGGTGGCGACGGAGATTATTGCCAACGTTGTAACGAGCCCGCATCATCTGTCGGCCACGATGGTGACGGGGCGCGAGCATCGCATGACGGAGGTGTTTGCACGGCTGGCTCCGGGGTCGTCGGTGGAGCAGGCGCAGGCGGAGCTGAGCACGGTCTATGGAGCGATGACGGCGGCGCATCCCGAGGTGTATAAGCCGGGTGACCACTACCAGATTCAAGTGACGCGGATGCACGAGCAGATTAACGCGCGGGCGAACACGGTTCTGTGGGTGCTGTTTGCGGCGTCGGGACTGCTGTTTGTGATTGCGAGCTCGAACGTGGCGAACCTGGTGCTGGCGCGGACGGTGCGGCGGGAGTCGGAGCTGCAGGTGCGGAGTGCACTGGGCGCGAGCACGGCGGTGCTGCGGCGGGCATTGCTGGCGGAGAGCCTGGTGTTGTGCGTGAGCGGGGCGGTGGCGGCGGTGCTGCTGGCGGTGCCGATGGTGGAGGTGCTGGGGCGGTATGCGGCGCGGTTTAGCGTGAGGGCGAATGACCTGAAGCTGGACTTCAGCGTGGTGTGGTTCGGGATTGGGTTGGCGCTGGTGGCGGCGGTGTTTCTGGCGTATATTCCGCGGCTACCTTCGGCGAATGCGCCACAGGGCGGTCTGGCGGGCCGTGGCGCACGGATTGTGGGCGGAAGCCGCCGGCGGCTGAGGGTGTTTGCGGTGACGCAGATTGCGGCGTCGTTTCTGCTGCTGGCCGGCGCCTGCGTGCTCATGAAGACGTTGTTTGTGTTGGAGCAGACTCGGCCGCAGTTCGACTCGGCCAATGTGCTGGCAGTGAATCTGCCGCTCATGTCGTATGGGAAGACGCCGCAGCAGGTGCAGGATTTTTATCGCGACGCGGTACGGCGGATCGGCGCGCTGCCTGGAGTGGAGCATGTGTCTTCAGGTTTCAGCGTTCCATGGCGCGATGAGCAGGGGCTGAGCATCGGTTTTTCGTTTGCGGCGACGGGCGCGCGGAGGGCGGATGGGCAGGATTTTCGCGCGAAGTTCCGTAGCGTGTCGCCGAATTTTTTTGCGACGTTTGGCGTGCCGATTCTGGAGGGGCGTGACTTCAACGACGGAGACAAGGACGGTTCGGAGCGAGTGGTGATCATCAGCCAAAGTCTGGCGCAGATGCTTTACCCAGGGCAGGACGCGGTGAACCGGACGATGCGATGGACGGATGGGGTGATGAAGTTTATCGGCATCAGCTATGAGCCGCGGAGGATTATTGCGGTGGTGCCGGATTTCGATGACGAGAACATCATCCCGCAGCCGGCCATGACCATTTATCAGCCGGTGGATCAGGAATGGTCCAGCGGCCGGCTGTTTGTGCGCGCGCATCAGGATGCGTACGCGTTGGTGCCTGCAATTACGCGCACGATCCACGAAATGTCGGCGGATCAGCCGGTGGAGAAGGCGAGCACGCTAGGCGATGTGCGGGCGGAGGTGCTGACGCCCGACAAGTTGAATGCGGTGGTGTTTGGGGGGTTCGCCGCCGTTGCGCTTCTGATCTCCGTGGTGGGAGTCGCAGGCGTTCTTGCATTCTCCGTAAGCGGGCGCACGAGAGAATTTGGAATCCGCATGGCATTGGGCGCGCAGCCGCGCAACATTCTTACCAATGTTCTGACCGAGGGAGTCGTCATGGCCGGCATTGGCGTGGGGGCAGGTGGAGTGGTCGGGTTCATCCTCGCGCGCATCGTCAGCAAATACGTTACGGCGCTCGATCAACCGGGTGCTGCCGCGTTTATTGCGTCGGCCGGCGTCATTCTCGGGGCAGCGGTGATTGCTTCGGCTGTGCCTGCGGCGCGGGCTGCGAGAGTGAATGCGGTGGAGGCTCTGCGATCGGAATAATCCGCTTCGCTCACCGGCAGGGTTACGGGTGAGCAAGTTTCTCGATCTCAGATGCCGATCGGGATTGGATGTATTTCAATCGCTTAAGACTGCCATCCGCCGCCCAGTGCCCCGTAGAGTTGCACGAGCGTGAGCGCCTCGCCTTGCTGTGCGGTCACAAGGTTCAGTTGGGCCGAGAAGAGATTTGAATCGGTCGTCAGCACTTCGAGATACCCGGTCGATCCGCCTTGATAGCGAATGCGAGCCAGGCGGGTCGCATCCTTCGCCGCCTCTACGAGCTTTTCCTGTTGCTCACGGTATGCTCGCTGCTTGTTTAGAGCGATCAGGGCGTTCGAAACATCGCGGAATGCGCCTGCAATCGTCTTTTGATAGTTCAACACCATTTCCTTTTGAGTTTCTTGCGAAAGCTGAAGCTGGCCGCGTAACTTGCCGCCTTCGAAGAGAGGTTGAGCCAGCGAACCAATGCCATAGATGGTCTTGCCTGCCGGATCGAAGATGCTTGAAAGGCTGTCTCCGCCTACGCCCCCCGAGGCACTGATTGAAAGACTAGGAAAGAACTGTGCGCGCGCCACACCGATTTGTGCATTTGCGGCGATAAGAGTCGCTTCCGCCTGTTCGATGTCGGGGCGCCGTTCGAGCAGCTGCGAAGGTATGCCTGTTGGGAGATCCTGCGGCGGAGGCGCGAGCGCATTGGGGTCCTGGTGGGCGATGGGCCCGGGGTTCTCTCCGAGGAGAAGCGCGATGGCATTCTCTTGTTGCTGGATCTGTTCTTCGAGTTGCGGAACCTCTGAAGTTGCCGCGTAGAGCAGTTGTTCTGCCTGCCGGACGTCGGAGAGAGGAACTGACCCTCCGCTTTCCAATGTTCTTGTGAGGCTGACAGAATCTTCCCGAACCTTGATGGTCTGCCTGGTTATCTCGAGTTGACTATCCAGTGCGCGGATCTGCAAATAGGCAGTCGCGACTTGTTGCACAAGCGTCAGCCGAACCGCGCGCTGCGCCCATACCTGAGCCAGCAATTGCGCACGAGCTGCTTCGGTCTGTCTGCGATACAGTCCCCAGAAATCCGGCGTCCACGCAGCCGACACATTGAAGGAACCATCGACCAGCGGGCTCCCGATCTGTGTGCCGAGCGATGAGGGCAAAGTTGCGCCAATGCCCGTTCCACCCACTGTGATGGTAGGGAACTGTTGCGAGCGCGTAATCCTGACCTGCGCCTGTTGCTCTAGAATGCGCTGCGCTGCAATGCGCACATCGTAGTTATTCGCGAGAGCCTTCCGAATTAGGTCCTGAAGTTCCGGTTCGCGATAAACGGAGGCCCACTGCTCATCGCCAAGAGAGTTCTTGACGTCACTCGCGACTGCGGCTTCATCCGCACCGCGGTAGGCAGGCGGAGCCGTGATATTGGGCCGCACATATTTTGGCCCCACATTGCATCCAGCCAAGAAGCCAACGACACTCGTAAGCAGGCCGATGCGAGCGAAGTTATTGAACCGTATCATGCGTGGCCTCCTCCAACACCGGCGTGGGACATAACTGGCTCTTCGGTCTGTGTTCCGGGGCCGCAGATCGAGTCCATCGTGGTGCCCTTGCCGCCTCTCACAAAGCGGTGCGAAAGGAACTCGACAACGGCGAACGTGACGGGAATGAAGATAAGGCCGAGGATGGTCGAGAGAGTCATGCCACCGACGACGACTGTTCCGAGGATTCGGCGGGAGGCAGCTCCCGACCCGCTTGCGGTCCACAACGGCAAACAGCCGACGATGAATGCCAATGCGGTCATAACAATCGGACGGAAGCGCAGGCGCGCCGCGTCGAGCGCTGCCTCGCAGATACTCTCCCCTCGCTCGTAGTTCAACTTAGCGAACTCGACGATCAGAATGGCATTCTTCGCTGATAGTCCGATGAGCATGACTAATCCAATGGTGGCGAAGATATCATTTTCGAAACTTCGGGCGTGCAGTGCTAAATACGCACCCAAAATTGCAACCGGCGTGCTGAGAAGAACGCTGAAGGGAAGTGTCCAGCTTTCATAGAGAGCTGCAAGGATCAGAAAGACGAACACGAGCGACAGGCCGAAAACAGCCCAGGATGGCACGCCTTTTTCGGCTTGCTGCTCCTGGAACGACATACCGGAGTAATCGAAGCCAGCGCCCGCAGGCATGGTCTCTTTGAATACTTCTTCGAGCGCCTTTCGCACCTGGCCGGAGCTATAGCCGGGTGCGCCAGTGATGTTGAGCTGCGCCGCGTTGAATTCGTTGAATCGGTAGATGAACTCGGGGCCAGTGATCCGGCTGACCTTGACAAGCGAGCCGAGCGGCACCTGGCTGCCGTTGGCGCTGCGCACATAGAACTGGTCGATGTTGGCGATGTTAGTCCGCGATGTGCCTTCTGCCTCAACGTAAGTCTGCCACTGGCGACCGAATCGGTTGAAGTAATTGACGAGATAGCCGCCCATGAAGGTCTGCATGGTCGTGTAGATCGTCGAGAGATCGACCTGCTGTTGAAGGGCCTTTTCCTTGTCTACATCGGCATAGAGTTGGGGCACGGCAGGCTGATAGGAAGGGATGGCGGCAGCAATCTCAGGACGCTTGGACAATGCGCCGAGAAAGGCGAAGACATTCTTCGTCAACGTTGCGGGATCGTCCGACCCTGAGCGGTCTTCGAGGATCATGGTGACACCGCCGGAGGTTCCGATGCCCGGAATCGACGGCGGCGGGAATGCGAAGGCAATGCCGTCCGGATTACCCGCGAGACGCTTCTGCAGGTTGCTCTGAATGTACTCGAGCTGCTGCTCTTTGGTTTTCCGCACAGCCCAGGGCTTGAGGCTCACGAAGAAGAAGCCAGCGTTCGTGCTCTGGACCTGGGTGAGGAGCGAGAAGTTATTGACGGCGATAACACCCTCGATACCGGGAGTCTTCAAAAGGGCGTCACTTATCTTTTGCTCAGCGGCATCGGTGCGCTGCGCCGAGGCACCGTCGGGAAGCTGCAACGCGAGAAACATGTAACCCTGATCTTCAGTTGGGATGAATCCACCTGGAAGGCTACTACCCAGGTACACAGCTACTGCGCCGACCAGGATGAGGCCAAGCATAGCGAATGTTGATTTGTGAATGAGCACGCGCGACAAACCAACAAAACCGTCGGTGGTGCGTCCGAAAAACCTGTTGAAGCCTCCAAATCCCCTACCGAGCAGACCCTTCTTCCGACCCTCCTGCTTAGGCTTAAGAAGAAGCGCCGCAAGCGCGGGGGATAGAGTGAGTGCGTTGAATGCCGAGATAAGAACTGAAATCGCGATGGTGACGGCAAACTGTTGATACATCCGCCCGGTGATGCCGGGGATCGCCGCAGTGGGAATGAATACGGCCGCAAGGATCAGCGCGATGGCGACCACGGGACCACCGACTTCTTCCATGGCCTTCTCCGTAGCCGACTTCGGATCCATGCCTTCGTCGATGTGATGCTCTACTGCTTCAACAACAATGATGGCATCGTCGACGACCAAGCCGATCGCAAGCACAAGGCCGAACAGCGAAAGTGTGTTGATCGAAAACCCAAGCGCCGGAAAGATGGCGAACGTGCCGATGAGCGAGACAGGAACCGCCAGGAGTGGAATAAGTGTGGCTCGCCATCCTTGAAGGAATATAAAGACGACGATCACTACGAGGCCAAGTGCTTCAAGAAGCGTAAGCACGATTTCATGAATCCCGGCAGTCACGGCCTTCGTGGTGTCGAGTGGAACGCTGTACGCGATGCTTGGCGGAAAAGTGGCAGAGAGCTCCTTCATGCGCTGATTCACGGCGGACGCGGTCTCCACGGCATTGGAGCCGGGAAGCTGGTAGATCGCCATCACACCAGACGGAGCCTGGTTATAACGGGCCGAAACTCCGTATGCCTGATCTCCGAGTTCAATGCGAGCTACGTCGCTCAAGTGCAGAATCGACCCGTCGGGATTGGCGCGAAGGATGATGTTACCGAATTCTTCGGGTTTCACGAGGCGCCCCTGCGTGCGCACCGTGTAAGTGAATTGCTGACCATTCGGAATCGGCTCGCCACCAATCTGGCCGGCAGGGTTCACATTGTTCTGAGTCTGGATTGCAGCGATAACTTCAGTCGCCGTGACGCCGAGTTTCGCGAGCTTATCGGGTTGCACCCATACGCGCAACGCATACTGCCCACCAAAGACCTGTACGCGCGAGACGCCTTTGACGCGAGCGATTTGGTCTTGCAGATTGATGATGGCGTAGTTGGTAAGAAAGTCCTGGGTCAACTTACCGCCTGGCGAGTTGATGGCGACGAGCATGAGAGGCGAAGTAAGTGCCTTCTGCACAGTGAGGCCCGCCGTAGTTACCTGGGCAGGCAACTGCGATTGGGCCTGGTCAACGCGCAGCTGGGCGAGTACCTGGTCGATATTCGGATCGGTCTTGACATCGAAATCCACAAAGAGCTGAACCACGCCGTTGTTAGCGCTGACGGAGTCCATGTAGATCATGTTGTCCACGCCATTCATCTGTTGCTCGATAGGCGTTGACACTGCCTGGCTCACGGTCTTGGCGTCGGCGCCGGGGTAAGTGGCCGTAACGAGAATTTCCGGTGGAACGATGTTTGGATACTGTGAGATAGGCAGCGTCAGCATCGACACGGCGCCAACCACGACAGTGATAATAGCGATGACAATGGCCACGATGGGCCTGCGGATAAAGAATTTTGACATGAGTTACCGCCCCGCCGATGGTGGTGCCTGCGCGGCGTTGGAGGTATGAAACTCTCCGGGCTGCGGACTCACCGGCGCGCCTTCGCGGAGCTTCTGAAGATTGTCGATGATGACGTTGGAACCTGAAGGAAGTCCGCTTGTGACGATATAGCTATCGCCGTATTGCGGACCAAGGGTCACGGTATTTACATGGACCGTATTATTTGCGGCGACGGTGTAAACCTGCTCCTGCCCCTGAAATTCAGTTACTGCTATCTGCGGAATAAGGATTGCACCGTGAAGGGTCTGAGTCTCAGCTTTCACCCTTCCGAATTGACCGGGACGAAGTATGTTCCCCGGATTCGGGAAAGAGGCTGCTATGCGGATTGCTCCGGTCTGCGTGTTGAGCTGCCGATCTACAAATGCAACATAGCCCTTATGCGGATAGACTTCACCATTCGAAAGCGTCAACGTCAGAGGAATCCTCGACGCCCCATGAAGCAAATCACTACCGCCGGCGCCGGCACGTTTTGTCAGCGCAAGATATTCGCTGTCACTTATGGAGAAATAGACCTTGATCGGATCAAGCTGCGAGACCGAGGTAAGTACGGATTGGATACTTACAAGATTGCCCACCTGCGTTGTAGCCTGACCTGCGACGCCGGTTATCAACGATCGAACCTTGGTAAAGCCAAGGTTGAGATTGGCCGTCGCCACCGCGGCCTCTGCTGTCCGCACCGACGCTTCCGCTTGAGCCTTCACTTGAATCTCGTTGTCGAGTTGGCTTCTGGCTATGGCGTGCGCTTCAGCCAGCGGGGTATCCCGGTTCACGTTGATCTGTGCGAGAGCAAGTTGCGCTTGCGCCTGCCCGAGCTGACCTTGTGCTTGTTGAAGAGACGCTTCAAAGGGCCGAGGATCGATCTCGAATAGCACCTGGTCCTTTTCGACTTGCGAACCCTCGCGATAATCCTGGCGGATCAGATAGCCGTTCGCCTGGGGTTGGATCTGTGCGTTGACATACCCGTCGAGTGTGCCCACCCACTCCCCCGTCAAGGGCACATCGCTCTGCTCGGCCTTTACGATGGTCACTTTCATGGCGGGCCGCGCAGCGGAGGCTGTGGCGCCCACGCCCTTGTCGCAACCTGCCAGGAGCCCGGCAGCCAACCCCAGTGCACCCGCACCGGCAACAAGCATCGCGCGGTTAAGGAAGATAGTTTCAGCCGATTGTCTTTGCCGCACAGTCATACTCATTCTCCAGTCAAGCGTGAAAAGATGTTCTCAGCAGGGGACGTTCGCGCCGCGAAAAACACGTATGCGTGTCCAGCTTTGATGAGCCAGCGGAGATGCCGGATTCACAAAGTCGTCCGGATCTCCAAGCGCAAAACGTGAAATTTGCGCCATACTCCTTATGGATGGCTCATTTTGCTCATCAAGCGAGGCGGGACCGACCGAGGGTGTTTTCGGGATCCAGACGAGCGACAATCGCGTCAACCACTTTCCAGTACTGCCAGGCCGGCAGGGTGCGAGTGCGGGGCCAGCGCGAAGAGAGAGTTGCCGAATATGGAGTTGGGAGGGTGGGAAGAACACGTTCAGGCTCGCGCAAGAACTGGGGTTCGTAACAGACGTCACACCATCATAGACAACTATGAATCCCTGTGATTCGCCTATTGATCTTGATTGTTTTCAGAATGGTCGGGGAGAGAGGATTCGAACCTCCGACCCCCTGGTCCCGAACCAGTTTTTCGCGATTGTTGAAATTTGTTGAAAACGCGTGAGTTTAAGTGTTTTTGATTGAATATGTTGCGGCCATGCTTTTGAAAGCTGTGGTTCTGAAGTGTTCTGGAGTGCTTTCGCCGCTACGAATTCGACTACATCGGTTCCTGGAATGAATGGAGCACAGAGGAGCGATTTTGGCTCTGTCGATACTTGAAGATCGCTGTGCTTTGACAGACACAAAAATCAACTACATTCATCAGTCCCGCCGTGCCTGACTGAATCCCGAACGAATAAGGGACATTTGTGCTGAGGTTCGGGACCACGCATAAACGCGCTTCACGTTGACCTCGTGGCCTCTGCGTTGAAGCAAAACATGCAGCCTTCGGTAGCCGTAACACGGCTTCTGCCGTGCCAGCTTCAACAGTGCTTCGCGCAGTTCGATGTTGCGGTCCGGGCGAGGCTCATATCGATAGCTCGACCGCTCCATGCCCAGCAGCTTGCAGGCCGTGCGTTCGCTCAGCCGGAACTCGACCGAGATGAACGCCACTTCTTCTCTCAGACCGGCAAGCTTACAATCTAGTATCGGTTGCCAAGTTGATGTAACCCACCTCTGAAGCTGCCAAATTGGAGAAGTGGAATGGCGCGATTAGACCGAAGACTTTTTTTGCAGGGAACAGGGTTACTGGCTGCTAGCGCGCTTGCCGAAGAGGTTCAAACATTTGCAATGGCGATTGCTACGGATGACAGCGGCTCAGGCCAAGACGGCAATGAATTGCCTGCTCCTTTATACGATCCGTTCGAATGGAATGCTCCAGAGCTGGTTTTTTCCTTTGAGTTCTTCGACAAGAGAATTCGTTCGAGAACTGTATTGCCGACTGGTGTTAAGCCTCCTGCGGACCTTCCTCCTTCGTCTGCAATTTCTGGTCTCGAGACCTCGATTCACTGTACCGGCGAAGATCCGAACGATCACCATGGACTGAAATTGACCGGGGGTAGCCCGGGTGTGAGGTTGTTTTATAAAGGGAGGACGGAAGTCCCCACTTCCGGCGGGAAACGATTGACGATATATCAGTCAGATCCGGTGTTGAGCCTGGATATCGAATCAATCTATGAGACCTTCGCCGACCTGCCGGTAGTGCGCAGATGCACACGGGTGATCAATCGCGGACACCAAGATGTGGGCATTGAATACCTCAGCTCAGCGATGCTTCACAATCTCTCTGCGCCGCGGCGATTCGAGCGGGAACTTCTCATCCACGTCGCTCAAAATACCTGGCAAGCTGAAGCGCAATGGCGAACGATGAAGCCTTCGCGTGCAGGCTTTATCGACAACGGCAACTTCACAATTTCGCCCGCTGCGTTCAGCAGCATAGGCACGTGGTCAACGCAACGCTATCTGCCCATAGGCATGGTCGAAAACACCGAGCTCGGCGTAGCCTGGTTCTGGCAGGTTGAACACAACGGCACGTGGCACTGGGAACTCGCGAATACCCAGGACAAAGCCGTTTACGCGTATGTTGGCGGACCGGACGAGCTCCATGGCCACGCCTGGAAGAATCTCAAACCCGGGGAGACATATACGACAGTTCCTGCGGCGGTCGGTTGCGTCCGTGGAGGCTTTGATGAGGCGGTTGATGCACTGACTCGGTATCGACGAACGGCCTGCCTTCGTCCGCGTGCCGACACCCATAATCTTCCAGTAATTTTCAACGACTACATGAATTCCTTGGAAGGCGATCCTACGACCGCCAAGGAGTTGCCGCTGATCGAGGCAGCTGCGGCGGCCGGCTGCGAATACTTCGTGATCGATGCCGGCTGGTATGCGGAGTTGAACGAAGACTGGTGGGGATCGGTTGGAGCCTGGCAGCCTTCCAAGTCCCGATTCCCCGGCGGTCTTCAAGAGGTGTTGGATCGCATCAGGGCTAAGGGAATGGTGCCGGGACTTTGGCTCGAGCCAGAGGTAATCGGTATCCATTCCCCACTTAAGAACAAGCCCGATGCATGGTTCTTCCAACGACATGGCAAACGGGTAATAGACCACTCGCGTTACCTCCTCGATCTCCGAAACCCGGAAGTGCGTGCCTATCTGAACGCAGTTGTGGACCGCTTGGTTGGCGAATACAAAGTGGGATACATCAAGATGGATTACAACGTCGATGGCCTTGAAGGAACCGAATATCTTGCCGACAGCCCCGGGCAGGGACTGTTAGAGCATAACCGGGCTCACCTTTCTTGGCTGGACGAAGTGCTTTCCCGTTACCCAGATCTCACGATCGAAAACTGCGCCAGCGGAGGTGGGCGTATGGAATACGCCATGCTTTCGCACTTGCAGCTCCAGTCTTCAAGCGATCAGGAAGACTATCGCCTCTACCCCGCCATCGTCGTAGGCGAATCTGCCGCAGTCTTGCCCGAGCAACTCGCCATCTGGTCTTACCAGCTAGCGAACGGCGAAACAGATGCTGCGACTTTCAACATGGTGAACGCCATGTTGTTCAGAATTCATCAAAGCGGCCACTTAGCTGAGTTGAGCCCAGAGAGCTTTATGCAGGTAAAGAATGGGCTGCGAGTCTACAAGGAGAAAATTCGACCCCACATCAGGTCCGCTGTGCCCTATTATCCGCTTGGTCTGCCCGATATGACGGATACTGTTTCCCCGATCTCTCTTGGAA
>Ga0302326_10002778_pt1 | contig 42140 bp, 37 predicted proteins | sample Palsa_T0_3_FD_202264 | JGI IMG/M metagenome (GOLD analysis project Ga0302326, IMG submission 202264) | Peat permafrost microbial communities from Stordalen Mire near Abisko, Sweden - Palsa_T0_3 | ecosystem: Environmental > Terrestrial > Soil > Palsa > Peat permafrost | place: Sweden: Abisko...
TCTTGCTCGATGGCCTGAGAACGCCGGGGCCAGAGCGGTATGAGGCGATCCTCGAGCTGCTCTCCCGGGGCACGACGATCGAGCAGGTCCACGACCTGACCGCGATCGATCCGTGGTTTCTGCGTGAGTTGCAGGTGCTCGGGTCCGACCCGAAGAAGCCGTTCGAGGGCAAGCGCTCCTTCCGGTCGGTCGACACCTGCGCGGCCGAGTTCCCTGCGCGCACGCCCTACTACTACTCCGGCTGGGACAGAATTGGAGCCCACCCACCCGATGAGGTGCAAAGAGGGGAGCGCGAGTCGGTCGTGATCCTCGGCTCGGGACCAAATCGGATCGGGCAAGGGATCGAGTTCGACTACTGCTGTGTGCACGCGGCGATGACCGTGCGCGAGTCCGACCGCGACGCGGTGATGATCAACTGCAATCCGGAGACGGTCTCGACCGACTACGACACCTCCGACCGGCTGTACTTCGAGCCGCTGACCCTGGGAGACGTGCTCGCGGTCGTGGACGTTGAGAAACCGAAGGGTGTGATCGTGCAGTTCGGCGGGCAGACGCCTCTGAAGCTTGCCGCGGGGTTGGTCGAGGCGGGCGTGCCGCTGCTGGGCACGAGCGTCGACGCGATCGACCTCGCCGAGGACCGTGGGCGCTTCGGGGCGCTGCTGGAGCGCTTGGGCTATCAGGCTCCGCCGTACGCGACGGCGCGCTCGGTGGATGAGGCGCTCGCGAAGACCGAGGAGGTGGGCTTCCCGCTGCTCGTTCGTCCCTCCTACGTCCTGGGGGGTAGGGCGATGGAGATCGTCTACTCGCGTGAGGGCCTGCTCGACTATCTCAACCGCGAGCCGCCCCCCGACCAGAAGGATGCCGGCGACGCGGCCGACGGCTCTCCCTCATCCTCCCGTGCCCCGAGCATCTTCCTCGATAGATTCTTGGAGAACGCGATCGAGGTTGACGTCGACGCCCTCTGCGATGGGAAGACGGTGTGGATCGGCGGGATCATGCAGCACGTCGAGGAGGCGGGCGTGCACTCGGGCGACAGCGCGTGCGTGCTGCCGCCACATTCACTAGGCGAGGAGATGCTCGAGCAGATCAGGGGCGCCACGCGCGAGATTGCTCTCGCGATCGGGGTAGTCGGCCTGCTGAATGTCCAGTACGCCGTGTACGCGGGGCAGCTGTTCGTGATCGAGGCCAACCCGCGGGCCTCACGCACGGTGCCGTTTGTCTCCAAGGCGGTCGGGGTGCCGCTGGCAAAGATGGCCTGCCGAATCATGCTCGGCGAGCGGATCGCGGATCTCGGCCTGCCCACCGGCAGGGAGGGGCTGGGATACGGCGAGCACGTCTCGGTCAAGGAGGCTGTGCTGCCGTTTGACCGCTTCGACGGCGCCGACGCGGTGCTCGGCCCGGAGATGCGCTCGACCGGCGAGGTGATGGGGATCGCGCGCGATTTCCCGACCGCGTTCGCGAAGGCGCAGGCCGCGGCGGGCGTGCCGTTGCCGCGCAAGGGCACGGTCTTCATCACCGTAACCGACTCCGACAAGGCGGGCGCGTCGGGGATCGCCCAGACCCTGCACGACAATGGCTTTCGGATCCTCGCCACACGCGGGACGGCGGAGGCAATCGCGCGGATGGGGGTGCCCGTTGAGCCGCTGAACAAGCTCGGCGAGGGCTCCCCGCATGTACTCGACTGGATCGAGCGCGGAGACGTCGATCTCGTCGTGAACACGCCGACGGGCGTCGGTGCAAGGACCGATGGCTGGGAGATCAGACGCGCTGCGGTGATGCATGGCATCCCATGCTTGACAACACTGTCTGCCGGCGTGAGCGCGGCACGCGCGATCGCGCGTGCCCGCCAGGACGGGGAGCCCGAGGTGCTGTGCTTGCAGGAGCTGCACGGGGTCAGGACTGCATGACCGATCGGAGATCGGCCAACACACCCTTCGGTCGCAGACTGTTGAAGGTCATCGGGATGGACGAGCTGGGCGCGTACCGTGTGCTGCGGGTCGCCGAGCCCGACGGCCCGGGCGCATGTGTTCCCAGACCAGGACAGTTCACGATGCTCGCGACCGCGGAGCGCTGGGGAGGGGGGGATGACGAGCGGCCGTACCTGGCGCGTGCGTTCTCGATCGCCCGCTGGCGCGACGGAGAGGCTCACTATCTACTCGAGGACGTGGGGCCGGGCACCAAGCGGCTGTGCGCGCTACGCGCGGGAGAGGAACTGTGGGTGCTTGGTCCGCTGGGTCAGGGCTTCACCACGTCGCGGGACGGTCGGCGGGCGCTGCTGGTGGGAGGCGGAGTGGGGATCGCGCCGCTCGCGATCTGGCAGGACGAGCTGGAACGCGATGCAGGCCTCGGTCGTGGACCTACGGATCCGACGCCGGTGGTAACCGTGTTGTTGGGCTTTCGCGATGGCCCGCGCGCGGAGGGCGCGGCGCTGCTACGAGGCGCGTGCGTGGCCACCGACGACGGCTCAGCCGGCCGGCGTGGCCTCGTCACCGACCTGCTCACGGAGGAGCTCGAACGCGATGCGCACGCGACCGTATACGCGTGTGGGCCAGCGCCAATGCTGGAGAGCGTCAGAGCGATCTGTGCGGCAAAGAGAGTGCCTGCACAGCTCGCGCTGGAGGCGGGAATGGCCTGCGGGTTCGGCGCGTGCTATGGGTGCGTCGTGCCAAAGCGGGGCGGCGGCTATCTGAGGGTGTGCGTCGATGGTCCGGTGATCGACGCAGCCGAGTTGGATCAGGTCGAGTCTCACGCTGGAGCCCCGGCATGAGGACGTATGGCGTCGTTGGATCGGCGTCCTACCGATCAGAGATCGGCCAGCACACGCGTGGCACGCCACGCTGGGTGGGCGGGTCTTTTCAATCTGGGTGGGTGGGCCTTGATCGATCTGCCCTCCTTATGCCAGCTTTGCGGGCATAAGGAGGGCACTTAATGACCGTCGAGTTCTGCGGCCTGCAACTGGCACATCCGATCATCAACGGCTCGGGCACGTTCGACGCGCTCGCGGCTAGGAAGGCGTTCGGGGCGGCCCTGGACGAGCAGTTCCCGTTCGCGGCGTACGTGTCAAAGACGATCACGCTGGAGCCCCGCGCGGGAAATCCTCCGCCGCGGCTGTGGGAGACCCCGGCGGGACTGGTCAACTCGATCGGTTTACCGAACAAGGGTCTTCAGGGCTATCTGGCCGAGGATCTGCCGGAGTTGGCGAGCCTGCCGGTGCCGCTGATCACGAACGTGATGGGCTCGAGCGCGGCGGAGATCGCTGAGCTGGTGCAGGCCTGCGACGCGCGTGTGGAGGTCGCGGCGATCGAGCTAAACGTGTCGTGTCCGAACGTGAAGACGGGGCTCGACATCGGAGCCGATCCACGCCAGCTGGAGGAGGTCGTGCGGGCGGTGCGTCCACGGACGGGTAAGCCACTGATCGTGAAGCTGACGCCGAACGCGGCAGATGTGGCCGCCTGTGCGCAGGCGGCGCAGGCGGGCGGTGCGGATGCGGTGTCGCTGATCAACACGCTGCGGGCGCTGGCGCTCGCGCCGGCATCTCGCAGCGGTCTGTCGACGTCGCGGTCGCCGCGGCCGTGGCTGGGGGGCCGGACCGGCGGCCTGTCGGGTTCCGCGATCCGCGCGGTCGCGCTTGCGCAGGTGGCCGCTGTCGCCGAGCGTGTGAGGATCCCCACAATCGGGATGGGCGGGGTGAGCTGCGCGGCGCACGCTCGTGAGCTGCTCGATGTCGGGGCGCGGCTCGTGGCGGTTGGCACCGAGAGCTTCCGCGACCCCACGGCCGGGGCGAGGATCGCGCGAGAATTGGATCCCGGCCCAGCCTCGCCCACCTCCGGCCCGGCTTGACGTCGGTGGAGATCGGTGTTCGGCCAGGGCCGGGTGTGGCTGAAGGTTGTGGCTGGCCGATCGGCCAGGATAATAGGCGCTAAAAATCCCTGCAAAGCGGCGGCGCGACTGTCCATCAGCCTCGACATGCCTATAGCTCAAGTTGAGGTATAGCTGAATTGGCCGCTTTTCCTTGATCGACTGCCGCCGGTGTGTAGACTCGCCGCCCATGGCGATGGCGACCGAGACGGCGAGCGAGGCGACCTCTTTGACGCCCGCGGCAGCTCCCGAGCGGTCGCTGAATCAGCGGATGGACGCGCTCGCGAGGGCCAATCAGATCCGCACGCGCAGAGCGCAGCTCAAGCGCGACCTGAAATCGGGTCGCCTGTCGATCCAGGCGCTGCTTCAGAACCCGCCGGAGTACGTCGAGACCGCGAAGGTGTTCGACATGCTGCTGGCTGTCCCGAAGTACGGCCGGGTGAAGGTGAACAAGATCCTTGCCCTCTGCCGAATCTCCCCGAGCAAGACGATCGGCGGTCTCTCAGAGCGCCAACGCAGCGAGTTGGTGTCGCTGCTGCGCCGCTGAAAATCCGGTTCCCCCGCTCCTCGCATTAGGGTCCTAGCAGTGGCGCGGGTGTTTGTAATCACAGGGCCTTCGGGTGTCGGCAAGGGGACTCTGATCAGGGGGCTGATGGAGCGGCTCGGAGAGTTGGAGCTGTCGGTCTCCGCGACCACGCGCGCGCCCAGGCCGGGCGAGCGGGATGGCGTCGACTATCACTTCCTCACGCGCGAGGAGTTCGACCGTAAGGTGCGGGACGGCGAGTTCGTCGAGCACGCCGACTACGCCGGTCGCAGCTATGGAACGTTGCGCTCGGAGCTGGAGGAACGAGTGCGCGCGGGCAAGCCGGTGGTGCTGGAGATCGAGGTCCAGGGTGCGCGCCAGGTGCGTGAATCGGTGCCCGCTGCAGTCCAGGTCTTCATCGCGCCACCCTCGCTTCACGAGTTGCGCACACGGCTGATTGGGCGAGGCACCGACGATCCAGAAGGGGTGGAGCGGCGGCTACTGGTCGCGGCGCAGGAGCTGAAAGCACAGCCGGAGTTCGCTCACGTGGTCGTCAATGACCGGCTGCAAGACGCGCTGGAGCAGCTTACGGCGGTCGTCGCCGATGAGCTGGAGGGTCGAGCCACTACACTGGAAGATCAACCAGGAAAGGCTCAGACCAAGTGATCTCACCCCGCATCGACCGTCTGCTCGACAACGTCGACTCCAACTACGCCTCCGTGCTTGTCGCTGCCAAGCGCGCGCGCCAGATCAACAGCTACTACCACAACCTCGGTGAGGGGACCTTCGACGAGTTCCCGCCGCCGATGGTCGAAACGATCTCCAAGAACTACCTCACGATCGCCCTCGAGGAGGTAGCGGCGGGCAAGATCAAGTACCACTACAGATGACCGTATGGCGGCGCGCTGCTGCGTCCTCGGTCGCTCGCGTGCACAGCACGCCACGCTCCCCGCGTCCTTGCATCGCTTGCCCTGCGGCCATCTGACGGCTGCTGGCAGAGATCGCGACAACGACTTATCGCAGGGTCTCGCTCACGGCTTGCCACTTCTCCTCGCGCCCTCTAAAACAAAGTCATGTCCCGAATCCTGCTCGGCGTGAGTGGCGCCGTCGCCGCCTACAAGTCGCTCGAGTTCATACGTCTTGCCACGGCGGCTGGGCATTCAGTACGGGTTGTGCAGACGCCCATGAGCCAACGGTTCGTCGGCGGTGCTTCCTTCCAGGCGCTGACCGGGGCGCCGGTGCTGAGTAGCGAGTTCGAGCGCGACCCCGCGCGTGGGGCCTTCCCCGGACAGGAGCCACCGGCGCACGAGCCGCTGAGTCATCTGGCGCTGGTTGCCAACGCCGATCTCTTCTTGGTCGCTCCGGCTTCCGCCAACACGCTCGCGAAGCTTGCCCACGGCTTGGCGGACAACCTGCTGAGCAGCTGCGCGCTTGCTGCTGTCTGCCCCGTGATTCTGGCCCCTGCGATGAACAACCACATGTATGAGAACGAGGCCACCCGAGCCAACCTGCAGATCTTGCGAGAGCGCGGCGTCGAGATTGTCGAGCCGGGGGTCGGGCGGCTGGCATCGAAGGGTGAGGAGGGCGTGGGGCGCCTGGCGGAGCCGGCGCGGCTGCTTGAGATCTGCGAGACGGTGCTCGGTGCAGCGGCGGGCGAGCACGCCGGCCGGTCTCCGATCGGTGACCCAGCGCCAGCAAGCTGGCGCGGACTGAAGGTGCTCGTCACCGCCGGCGGCACGCGCGAGCCGATCGACAGCGTGCGGTTCATCGGTAACAGCTCCTCCGGGCGGATGGGCTTTGCGCTGGCGCGGGCCGCGCAGGCCCGTGGGGCCGAGGTGACGCTGCTGGCTGCGAACGTCGCGCTGCTGCGCCCGCCGGGCGTGGTCTGTCACGACGTGGGCACCGCCGCCGAGTTGCAGAAGGCCTGTGAGAGAGAGTTCCCGGTGTGTGACGTGCTGCTGATGACGGCGGCGGTCGCCGACTTCAGACCACGTGAGCAGGCGGAGGGGAAGCTCAAGAAGTCCGGCCGCACGAGCTTGGAGCTGGAGCTCGAGCCCACCGCGGACGTGCTCTCCTCTCTCGCGGCGCAACGGAGTGGCGGTCAGACGCTGGTCGGCTTCGCCGCCGAGCACGGCGAGCGCGCGGTCGACTACGCCCGCGGGAAGCTGAAGGAGAAGGGGCTCGACGCGGTCGTCGTGAACGACATCTCGCGCAAGGACATCGGCTTCGACGTGGATGTGAACGAGGTCTCGATCCTCGCCATCGACGCCGAGCGCCAGGAGACCGTCCAGCATGTGCCACGTGCCTCCAAGACGGAGGTCGCGGAGGCGATCCTCGATGCCGTCGAGCGTTTGCGCAGCCGGGCATGACCGCGCCCGACGCAAGCCGGTCAGGGTTATCGGGCCCGTCCCCGATGCTATGCTCGATTGAGACTTTCGTACCGCCGATCGGAGATCGGCCAGCAGACGCCGTTAGTTGTACCGAGAGTGGGCGCCCGCCCGCTTTTTTTGCGTAAGGACCTATTTCAATGACCCCGCTACAGACAGATATCGAAAGGCGTCTCGCCCAGAGCGAGCCCGCTGTCGAGGTGCTGCTCGCCGAGCTGCTCGGCGGCCGCTGCCTGCGCGTGTACATCGATCATCCCGACGGTGTCACGCTCGCCCTGTGCGAGCGGGTCACCGCGCTGCTGAGCGAGGAGCGGGAGCGCTACTCGCTCGAGATCTCCTCTCCGGGGAGCGAGCGTCCGCTCAGTAAGCCCGCACACTTCCGCCGGTTCGTCGGGCGGCGCGCTCGGGTACGGACCCGCCATCCACGTCCGGTCGGCCACCCGGCCGATCAGCGATCGGCCGGCGCGAGACCTACGAGCAGCTTTACGGGGGAGCTGGTGGGAGCCTCCGAGAATGAGATCACTCTGGCCGCCGATGGGGGCATCATCGCGATCCCCTACTCGGAGATCCGCCGTTCGAACCTGATTGAAGATTAAGGAGCCCGCTCGCCCCATGTCACGCGAAATCCTGGAAGCCATGCATGCGCTGGCGCGCGAGAAGGGGATCGAGCCCGAGAAGCTGATGATCGCGCTCGAGGACGCCCTGCTGTCGGCCTACAAGAAGCAGCCAGACTCGGCCAAGTATGCCCGCGTGGAGATGGATCGCGAGACGGCCGATTTCCGCGTAATCGAACTGATCATCCCCGAGCGCCTGGAGGCGCACCTGATCGTCGAGACGATCGACGAGGAAACCACGGTCGACCCCGAGACGGGGGAGATGCGCGAGCCCGAGGAACCAGAGATCGATCCGAAGAAGTTCGAGGAATACCGCGATCAGATCGACGAACAGGACGTCACCCCCGACGACTTCGGCCGGATCGCCGCGCAGACCGCCAAGCAGGTGATCCTCCAGCGCATCCGCGAGGCTGAGCGGGACATGATGTTCGAGGAGTACCGCGACCGCGTTGGCGAGCTGATCACCGGCATCGTGCAGCAGTCCGACTCGCGCTACACGCTCGTGCAGCTGCGCGAACGTGTGGAGGCGCTGCTGCCCAAGTCCGAGCAGGTCGAGGGTGAGCGCTACGACCACTCTCAGCGGATCAAGGCTGTGATCAAGGAGGTCTCCCCGTCGACGAAGGGCCCTTCGATCATCGTCTCCCGGCGCGACCCGGAGCTGATCAAGAAGCTGTTCGAGCTCGAGGTCCCGGAGATCGCCGATGGCCTGGTGGAAATCGCAAACGTCGCCCGCGAGCCCGGTTACCGCTCGAAGATCGCCGTCGTCTCGAACACCGACGGCGTCGATCCAGTCGGCGCCTGCGTTGGTCCGCGCGGCTCACGCGTGCGTATGGTCGTGAGCGAGCTGCGAGGCGAGAAGATCGACATCATCCCCTTCAACGACGAGCCCGCGCGGTTCGTCGCCAAGGCACTGTCTCCGGCGCGCGTGCGTGAGGTGCTCGTCGACGACGAGGCCAAGCAGGCGACCGTGATCGTGCCCGACGATCAGCTTTCGCTGGCGATCGGTCGCGAGGGCCAGAACGCGCGCCTGGCGGCGCGCTTGACCGGCTGGCGCGTGGACATCCGTTCGGAGAGCGAGTTCGCCGCCGAGGAGGCCGAGCACGGCTACGAGGAGGAGGAGGTCCAGGGCCGTTGCGCGGCAATCCTCTCCAACGGTCGGCGCTGCCCGAACGCCTCGCTGCCCGGCTCGCGCTACTGCGGCCTGGAGACCCATCAGGCGCTGGCGAACATCGAGGGCGACCAGATCTCCGACCTGACTCCGGCCGGCGAGGACTCCCCGGCGCCCGAGCAGCCTTCCGACGAAGGGGTCCCGGCAGGTGAGGAGCCGACGGCGCAGACGCCGGCTGCCGATGAGGGCACCCAGTCGATCCCTGTCGGCGAGGATCTCGACGGCGCGCCGCAGGAGCCGCTCGCCGAGGCGCCGGCGGTGCAAGAACCGATCGAGGAGCAGACGCCATAGGGGCGCACGTGCCCCGGCGCCGGTGCGTTGGGTGCGGGCGCCTTGCGCCGAAGACGGAGCTGCTGCGCCTGGCGGTGAGCGAGCGGAGATCGCTCGAGGAGAGCGGGGACCGCCTTCGGCGTGCAGTGCTCGACCGCGCTGCGACGATGCCCGGCCGCGGTGCCTATGTCTGCGATGCCCCCGCTGCCAGCGCGCCCGCCGCGGACTGCCTCTCCCTGGCGACGCGCCGGGGCGCTCTCGCGCGCGCATTGCGCTGCGCGGTGAAGATCGACCCCAAGCTCCTAGAATCGATAAGTCGATGAGCAAGAAGCGCGTACACGAGATCGCCAAGGAGCAGGGTCTATCCAGCAAGGAGCTACTGGAGAAGCTGAAGGCCGCCGGCGTGGAGGCCAAGGCCGCGGCGTCCTCGGTCGATGAGACTGTCGCTCTTCGGGCCCTGGGCGCGGGCGCTGCCGCCGGCAACGGCGCGCCTGCGGCGAGCCACGCAAAGGGCGCAACCGCGACGCTCGCGCCACCCGCTGCCGTAGAGCCGGCTACGTCGACAACACCCGCCGGGGCTGGCAACTCCGCCCCGGCAGCGGAAGGCCCCGTGGCGCCCGCCGTGAGCCAGGCATCCCCGCCGCCGGCCGCTCGAGCTGCGGTGCAACCCGCCGGCTCGGCGCCCACGGTCGGATCGTCGACTATCGCCTCCAACGGAGCGCCGCCCACCCAACCCGCCGCTTCAGCCACGAGCACCGCGGCCGAGCCGGGCTTGGGCTCCCAGCCGCAGGCGTCCACGGGAGCCGCGGGCGAGCGCGTGCGTCCCACGCGCGACTCGCGCACGGGCGAGCGAGCTCCCGGCGGCACCGGCCCAGGCGGGCGCAGGCGCGTGGTGATCGACTCCCAGGCGTCCCGCCGCCAGCAGGGCGGCCCAGCCAACCAGCCTCAGCGTCGCCCCCGCCGCGGTCGGCGCCGGCGCGGCACCTATGACGACTCGATTGCCCCGATCGACGCCGCCGCGATGGAGGCGACCGATGAGATCCGCGTCAACTCGGGCTCAACCGTGAAGGATATCGCCGAGTACCTCGGGGTTCCGGTGCCGGAGGTGATCAAGAAGCTGATGATGCTCGGCGAGATGGCGACGCTCACGCAGACGCTCTCCGACGATGCGATCCAGGTGCTGGCCGACGAGTTCGACAAGAAGATCGAGATCGTCCACGCCGCCGACGACGTCGAGGTCGAGCCTGTATTCGAAGATGTCGAGGAGGACATGGTCGAGCGTCCCCCGGTGGTTACGATCATGGGCCACGTCGACCACGGCAAGACCTCGCTGCTGGACGCGATCCGCTCTACCGAGGTGGCAGCCGGCGAGGCCGGCGGTATCACCCAGCACATCGGCGCCTACCAGGTTCACCATGGCGGCAAGGTCGTGACCTTCTTGGACACGCCGGGCCACGAGGCGTTCACCGCGATGCGCGCGCGTGGGGCACGAGTGACAGATGTCGTGGTGATCGTGGTCGCGGCCGACGACGGCGTCAAGCCCCAGACCGAGGAGGCGATCGATCACGCCCGCGCGGCGGAGGTGCCGATCGTGGTGGCGGTTAACAAGATCGACAAGGAGGGCGCCCAGCCCGAGCGCGTGCGTACGGAGATGACCCAGCATGGGCTGCAGCCCGCGGAGTGGGGCGGCGAGATCGAGTTCGTGGACGTCAGCGCGAAGACCCGCGAGGGCTTGGATTCGCTGCTAGACACGATCCAGGTCGTGACTGACCTGGAGGAGCTGAAGGCCAATAGCGACACGGAGGCCTCGGGAACGGTGATCGAGTCAAAGCTCGATCCTGGTAGGGGACCTGTGGTGAGTGTCCTGATCCAGCGCGGGACACTGCGGGTGAGCGATGCGCTTGTTGCGGGCGCGCATTTCGGACGGGTGCGCGCGATGCATGACTTCACCGGTGCGCGTGTGAAGGCGGCGTCTCCAGGCCAGCCGGTGGAGGTGCTCGGCTTCGATGGCGTGCCGGAGGCCGGTGAACTCGTGCGTGTAGTCGAGAACGAGCGTCGTGCGCGTCAGCTCGCCGGCGAGCGCGCGAACCGTCTGAAGACTGAGGCCCTGGCGCGGCGCTCGGGCCGGAAGATGTCGCTGGAGGACGTCTTCAAGCTTGCTCAGGAGGGCCAGGTCAAGGAGCTCAGCTTGGTCGTCAAGGCCGACGTTGCCGGCTCGCTCGAGGCAATCGAGGACGAGATCGCGAAGCTTCCCCAAGGCGAGGTCAAGGTCAACATCATCCATCGCGGCGTTGGTGGAATCAACGAGTCCGACGCGATGCTCGCCGCCGCCTCCAACGGGGTGATCCTGGCATTCAACGTGCGTCCTGTCGGAGATGCGCGTCAGGTCGCCGAGCGCGAGGGAGTCGAGATCCGCTCCTACTCGGTGATCTACAAGGCGATTGAGGAGCTGCGCGCCGCGATGCAGGGGATGCTCGAGCCGGCCGAGGTGGAGAGCGCGCTGGGCCAGGCCGAGGTGCGCCAGCTGTTCCGCGCTTCGAAGATCGGGACGATCGCGGGGTCGCACGTGAGCGAGGGTAAGGTCACTCGTGGCGCGAAGGTGCGGGTGGTGCGCGAGGGCACGGTGATCTACGACACAACGATCGCCAGCCTGAGACGCTTCAACGAGGACGTGCGCGAGGTAGCGGCCGGCTTTGAGTGCGGCATCCTGCTGACGAACTTCCAAGACCTGCGCGAGGGCGACCTCCTGGAGACATACGAGACGCGCCAAGTGGAGCGCGAGCTCAGCTGAGCAGGTCCCGGTAGGATGAGCGTGGGACGTATGCGCCGGGTCGATGAGGCGATTCGCCAGGTGATCGGCGATGCGGTGACAGTAGAGCTGAAGGACCCTCGTGTGGGATTTGTGACCGTGACAGACGTTAGAACAAGCGCCGATCTGCGCCATGCGCGTGTATACGTGAGCGTGCTCGGCGACGACGAGCAGCGTGAGGCCACGATGACTGGGCTGCGCAGCGCGCACGGCTTCCTGCAGGGCAAGGTGGCGAGCGAGCTGCACCTGAAGCGCACGCCCAACCTGGAGCTGTACTACGACGACACGACCGACCGCGCGCTACGTGTCGATGAGCTGATCGAGGAGATCGGCGGCGGCCAGGGATGAGTGAGGCCGAGAGCATAGAGGTCACGCGCGAACGCGTCCTCGAGCGGATTCGCGAGGACTCGCGCTTCGTGCTCGCGGCGCACGAGCGTCCCGACGGCGACGCGCTGGGCTCGCTGGTGGGCATGCAGGGCCTCTTGAGCGCACTCGGCAAGGACTCGATGATGTACATCGCCCCTGACGATCTGCCACTTCCCCTCGAGTACCGCTTCTTCGCGCTGGAGGGCATGATCCAGACGCCCCCTGCGGATGTGGCCGAGCGCACCGTCGTGTTCCTCGACTGCGGCAACATCGACCGCAACTCCGCGAGCGTGCTGCACGACGGTAAGCACCTCTTGAACATCGACCATCACCACGACAACACCCGCTTCGGCACGCTCGACTACGTGATACCCGATGCCTCGTGCACGGCGGAGATCGTCTGGGATCTGATGCGCGGGCTGGGGGTGCGCCCGACGCCGGCGGTGGCCGAGGCTCTGTACGTCGGCCTGATCACCGATACCGGGCGCTTCATGTACGAGAACACCGGCCCCCGCGCACACGAGATGGCCGCCGATCTGATCGGGGCCGGCGTTGACGTGCAGGGCGTCTACAGGAGGCTGTTCGAGGAGACACCGGAGGGCAAGCTTGCGCTGCTCGCGCTGGGACTCGGTCAGATGCGGCGCTTTGACTCCGGTGAGCTGACGCTGTCCGCGCTGAGCGCCGAGGACTTCGCCAAGGCCGACGCCGAGGAGAGCTACTCGGAGGGCATCATCGACCATTTGCGGGCGGTGCAGGGCACGAAGCTCGCGGCGCTGATAAGGGAGCTGACGAGCGGGGAGCGCAAGGGTCAGCACAAAGTCTCGTTGCGCGCCACCGACGACGATGTCGACGTGTCGATGATCGCGCGGGCGCAGGGGGGCGGGGGACACCGGCGTGCGGCGGGGTTCTCGACCACGCTTGAGCTCGACGAGCTGATCGCATTTCTGCGAAGCGAACTCGCGATGCAGCTGCACGCCACCCCGGACGGCCACGCGACCGCGACGCTCGCCTGATCTCCGCGGGCGCGCCGATGGACGGCATTCTGCTGATCGACAAGCCGGCGGGGATCACCTCGCACGACGTGGTCGCGGCGGTGCGGCGCGCACTGGACGGGGCTAAGACAGGGCACGCGGGCACGCTCGACCCGTTCGCGACAGGCCTACTGATCGTGCTCGTGGGAAAGGCGACGAAAGCCCAGCGCCAGATGATGGAGCTACGCAAGCGCTATGAGACGATCGCCCGTCTCGGAGCGGTGTCGAGCACGGGGGACACGGAGGGTGTGGTCACTGAGACCGGGCGCCTGCCGCTCGAGGAGCCACAGTTGCCAACGGGCGAGATCAGACAGCGCCCGCCCGCGTACTCGGCCGTGAAGATCGGTGGTGAGCGTGCGTATAAGCGTGCTCGGCGCGGCGAGCAGTTCGAAATGCCCGAGCGGATTGTCAGCGTTTATCGCTTCAAGCAGCTCTGGCGGACTGATGAGGACCCCGCCCACCCCGCACGGCCCGACCCGTCCGACGCCTCCACCATGGCGCTGTCCGGAAGCGAGCCCGCGCTGGAACGTGCAGGGTTTGAGATCGAATGTTCGGCGGGTACCTACGTACGCTCACTGATCGCCGATCTGAACGACGCCTACTGCCTGGAGCTGAGACGCACCGCGATCGGTCCCTTCGACGTCCGAGACGCGGTCACCCCGCCGCGCAGGGGAAAGCCGTGGCCACAGCCACCGCTGATCCCGCTTGACCAAGCGCTGGCGAGGCTACCCAAATAGGCTTGCGATCGTGAAGATCACGCGTCTGGGAGATGTCGAGAAGCGAACAGATGGACGTAGCGTGGCGGTGGGCACCTTCGACGGCGTGCACCTCGGCCACCGGAAGGTGATCGAGGGCTCCGACAGCGTGCTCACGTTCGATCCTCACCCGGTCTCGGTCGTCGCTCCCCAACACACCCCGAAGCTGCTGACACCATTGGGGCGAAAGGCCGAGCTGATTGAGGCGCTGGGCGTGCGGGAGCTGATCGTGATCGGGTTCGACGCCGAGTTCGCGTCAAAGACGGCCGATGAGTTCGTGGAAGACGTGCTCGTGGGCGCACTCGGGGCCAAGCGGGTGGCGATCGGCGAGAACTTCCGCTTCGGCCACAAGGCGCAGGGCGACCCGCGGTTGCTCGCCGCGGATAAGCGCTTTGACACCGTTGTGCACCCGCTGCTCGAGGTGGACGGAGAGATCGTCTCCTCCAGCCACATCCGGGGCTTGGTGATCGCGGGCGAGGTGGCGCAGGGGGCAGAATTCCTGGGTGCGCCCTTCCAACTGCGCGGCGAGGTGGTACATGGGGACGAGCGTGGCCGTGAGCTTGGCTTTCCGACCGCCAACCTCGTCCCTGACGAGGCGCTTGTGTGTCCCGGCCACGGTGTTTATGCGTGTCTCTCGTATGAGGACCCCGCCCACCCACGCCCGGCGGCGGTGAGCATCGGTGTGCGCCCGACGTTTAAGACCGGTAGGGGCGAGCTGATCGAGGCGTACATCCTCGATTTCGACGGCGATCTGTACGGGCGGGAGCTGCGTCTGGACTTCCTCGCGCGCTTGCGCGGCGAGCGTCGCTTCGAGACAGCGGAGGCGCTGATCGAGCAGATGCACAGCGACGTGCAACACACGCGAGAGATTGCACGGAACGATTGACGAACCGGTTGAGGTCCTGGGTCGTCTGATTGGGGCCACGGGCTGTCTGCTACCGTGCCCGGATATGGCCGCGATAACAACTGAGCGCAAGCGTGAGATCGCCGGGAAGTTCGGCACAAACGAGAACGACATGGGATCCACAAAGGTCCAGGTCGCGCTGCTGACCGAGCGCATCAATCATCTGACCGAGCATTTGCGCGAGCAGTCCAAAGATCACCACTCGCGTCGCGGCTTGCTGATGCTGGTCGGTCGCCGTCGTCGCTTTCTCGATTACCTGCGTCGCAGGGACCTCGAGGGCTACCGCGCGCTCATCAAAGAGCTCGGCCTGCGTAAGTAAAGCGACCTGGCGATGAGCGTCCTCGCGCCAGGCACACCCGCACCGAGCTTCAAGCTCGCCACCGAAGACGGTGGCAGCATCACGGAGAAGGATCTAAAGGGCGAGCGGACCGTCCTGGTCTTCTACCCGTTCGCGTTCAGCCCGGTCTGCACCGACCAGCTGCAGCTGTACGAGGCCACGCTAGGTGAGCTGATCGAGCAGGGTGTCACGAAGCTGTGCGGCGTCTCCTGCGACTCGAGCTGGTCACAGATTGCGTTTCGGGAGAAACTTGGCGTGAGTATCGAGCAGCTGTCGGACTTTGAGCCCAAGGGCGCTGCCTGTGAGGCGTTCGGGGTGCTTCATGAAGGCGGCTTCCCCGAGCGAGCACTCGTCGCGATCGACGCCGATGGGATCGTACGCTGGAGCTATCAGGCGCCGCTGCCAGGCGAGCTGCCAAGCGTCGAACTCCTGCGCGAGGGCGTCGGCATCGCCTTTGGCGACGTCCTCGCTGCCTGACGCGCAGCCTTCGCCCGCCGCCAGCCGTCCGCTAAGCTCCGTCCGTTCGGATACGAGAAAAAGAAAACGGACCGCCGACCGACGGGCGGAACAGGAAGGCAGTAAAAATATGAGTAGTGATGTAGCCGTTACACGGGTCTCCGTGGAGATTGCCGGCAGCGAGATTTCGTTTGAGACCGGCAGGATGGCCAAGCAGGCCTCCGGTGCCGTTGTCGTCCGCCAGGGCGACACGATGGTCCTTTGCACAGCGGTCGCGGGCAGCCTGCGCGACGTTGATTTCCTCCCGCTGACGGTGGATGTCGAGGAGCGCATGTACGCCTCCGGCAAAATCCCCGGTTCGTTCTTCAAGCGTGAGGGCCGCCCGGGCGAGAAGGGCACTCTGACCGCGCGCATGATCGACCGTCCGATTCGCCCGCTGTTCCCCAAGGAATGGCGCTATGACACGCAGCTGGTGGCGATCCCGCTCTCGATTGACCACGTCCACCCCTATGACATCCTCGCGATGAACGGCGCCTCCACGGCGCTGATGATCTCCGACATCCCGCTTCCGACGCCTGTGGGCGCGGTGCGGATCGGCAAGATCGACGGCAACTTCGTCGTCAACCCGCAGGAGGCAGACCTGCTTCCGGACGGCGAGAACCCGTCCGACCTCGATCTGATCGTCGCCGGCACCGAGGAGGCGATTCTGATGGTCGAGGCGGGCGCCAACGAGATCCCCGAGGCCGAGATCCTCGATGCGCTCGACATCGCCCACGCGGAGATCAAGAAGATCTGCGCGCTGCAGCGCGAACTGGCCGACAAGGTTGGCAAGGAGAAGAAAGTCTTCGAGACGATCCAGGTCGACCCCCAGGTCCTCGAGGAGGTCCGCGCATCCCATGGCTCGGCTCTCGAAGACGCCACACAGGTCGAGGATAAGCTCGACCGCCAGGACGCCACCAAGGCCGTCGAGACCCAGATCCTCGAGCAGCACGCCCCGGCAGCGTCCGAGGGTGCCTCCGAGGACCAGCTAAAAGACGCCAAGCAGCGCCGTGCCGCGGTACAGATGGCCTTCGACAAGCTCGAGAAGTCGATCATCCGCGAGCGCATCGCAATCCACAAGAAGCGTCCGGATGGCCGTGGCGAGAACGAGATCCGCGACATCTCGATCGAAGTGGGTGTGACCCCCCGCACGCACGGCTCGGCGCTGTTCACGCGCGGGCAGACCCAGGCGCTCAGTGTCGTCGCGATGGGCACGCTCAAGGAGGAGATGCGCCTCGACACGCTCGGCCTGGAGACGAAAAAGTATTACTGGCACCATTACAACTTCCCGCCGTTCTCGGTCGGGGAGGCGGGTCGCATGGGTGGCGTCAAGCGCCGCGATATAGGTCACGGCGCGCTCGCCGAGCGGGCGCTCGCGCCGATGGTGCCCTCGATCGAGGAGTTCCCCTACTCGATCCGCGTTGTCTCGGACATCCTCGAGTCAAACGGCTCCTCCTCGATGGCCTCGGTCTGCGGATCCTCGCTGTCGCTGATGGACGCCGGGGTGCCGATCAAGCGCCCGGTCGCCGGAATCGCGATGGGGTTGATCAAGGAGGGCGATGACTACATCGTCCTGACCGACATCGCCGGCGTCGAGGATCACCTGGGAGACATGGACTTCAAGGTGGCGGGCACCGAGCGCGGCATCACCGCGCTGCAGATGGACATCAAGATCACCGGTGTCACCTTCGACATCCTGCGTGATGCGCTCGCGCAGGCCAAAGAGGCCCGCACGTTCATCCTCGGGAAGATGGTCGAGACGATCCAGGGCCCGCGCGCGGAGCTCAGCCAGTTCGCGCCGCGGATCCAGACGATCCAGATCGACCCGTCGCAGATCGGTCTGCTGATCGGTAAGGGCGGCGAAACGATCAGGGGTCTTGCGGAGGAGTTCGAGTCCCAGATCGATGTCAATGACGACGGCCAGGTCCTGATCTACTCCGCCAACGGCGAGCTGGGCGATGCGCTGCTCGAGCGGATCAGGATGATGATGAAGGAGGTTGAGGTCGGTGACGAGTACCTCGGCAAGGTCGTCAAGACGACGACGTTCGGCGCGTTTGTCGAGCTCGCGAAGGGCACCGACGGCCTGCTGCATATCTCGAACGTATCTCCGGGACAACGCGTGGAGAGTGTCGAGGATGTGCTGAACAAGGGCGATGAGATCAACGTGCGCGTGGTCGAGGTCGACCGCGAGCGCGGCCGCATCGGCCTACGCCTGGCCGAGGACCCCGACGTCGCAGGCAAGTCCGCGCAGGAGCTGGCCGGCGTCGGCAGTGGCGGCGGTGGTGGCGGCGGCCGTCCCCCACGCGACGGTGGCGGTGGCGGACGCAACGGCAGTCGCGACCGTGGTCGCAGCCGCGACGGCGAGCGTGGCTCAGGCCGGCCGCGTCATGGCGGTAGTGACCGTTCCTGAAGCCGAGCACCGCATCACCACGCTCGACTCGGGCGTGCGAGTGGTCACCGAGCGCGTGCCGAGCGTGCGCTCGGTGGCACTCGGCTTCTGGGTCGGCACAGGTTCTGCGGCCGAGCATGACAGCCAGGCAGGAATCTCGCACCTGCTGGAGCACATGCTGTTTCGCGGCACCGAGCGCTTCGGATCGGAGGAGATCGACCAGATCTTCGACGCGATGGGCGCGGAGATCAACGCGGGCACCGACAGAGAGACAACGACGCTCTATACGCGCGTGCTCGACCGTCACCTGGAGCGCGCGTTCGATGTGATGAGCGACATGCTCTGGCGCTCGCGCCTGCAGGAACTGGAGGCCGAGCGAGAGGTCGTGCTGGAGGAGATCGCGATGTACGAGGACGATCCCCAGGACAAGGTCTTCGACCTGCTCGGTGAGGCCGTCTTTGGAGAGCACCCGCTGGGGCGCGCCGTGATCGGCCGCGCCGAGGTGGTGCGCGCGGTCGACTCAGAGCAGCTGCGCGCCTTTCACGCCGAGCGCTACATTCCGGAGAACGTCGTGATCGGGGCGGCCGGATCGGTCGATCACGACAGGCTCGTGGAGCTGGCGATCGCGGCTGGCAGCACGGCCGCCTCCCAGCACGCGCCGCGGCAGACTCCGGGCGAACCGGACTTCGAGCGGCGCGTGCGCTTCTTCGCGAAGGACACCGAGCAGTATCACTTCTGTCTGGGCGGCCCTGGGCTAGCGCGCGAGGACGAGCGCCGCTTTGCGTTGCGAGTGCTCGAAGGGGTCCTCGGCGGCACCTCCTCCTCGCGACTGTTTCAGGAGGTGCGCGAGCGCAGAGGGCTGGCCTACTCGGTGTTCTGCTTTTCGAGTCTCTACGCCCATACCGGTGAGGTGGGGCTCTATGTCGGCACGCGGCCAGAGAACTTGGTGCAGGCACTGGCCACGATCGCGGCGGAGCTGGAGCGCTTCGTCGAAGATCCGGCGAGCGCACAGGAGCTGGACCGTTCGCGCGAGAACCTGAAGGGGCGGATGGTGCTTTCACTGGAGTCCACGGGAGCACGCATGAGTCGCCTGGGGATTTCGGTGTTGAACGGGCTGCCGATCCTCTCGGTGGATGAGGTGATCGAGCGGATCGACGCGGTGGACATCGCTGCGCTGAGAGAACTCGCGGGCGAGCTGTTCGTTGCAGATCAGCTATCGGTCGCATGCGTAGGTCCCGAGGAGGACGCGTTCCACAAGGCGCTTGCACCGCTGGAGGGAATAGCAGCATGATTCGCGTGGCGGTCACCGGCGCGGCCGGGCGCATGGGGGAGACCGTCTGCGCGGCCGTGGAGGGCGCCGAGGATATGGAGCTCGTCGGGCGCGCCGACCCGTTGCTCGGGACCACGCTCGAAGAGCTCTTGACGGCCGCCCGGCCACCCGAGGTCGTGGTCGATTTCACCCGGCCGGACACGGCACTCGGCAACGCCCTGGCCTGCGTGCGCGCCGGGGTGCACGTGGTCATCGGCACGACCGGGTTCGACCCGGCGCCGCTGGGCCAGGCGCGTCCCGCCGACGACGCCCGCAAGGCGAACGTGCTGATCGCCCCGAACTTTGCGATCGGCGCGATCCTGATGACGCGCTTCGCCGTAGAGGCGGCCAGGCACATGGCGAAGGCCGAGATCATCGAGTTTCATCACGACCAGAAGCTCGATGCTCCCAGTGGCACCGCGAAACGCACCGCCCAGCTGATCGCCGAGGTCACCGGTGGATCTGGACCCGCCCAGCCCGGGATTCCAATTCACTCGGTGCGGCTGCCCGGCCTGGTTGCCAACCAGGAGGTGATCTTCGGCGACATCGGTCAGACGCTCACGATTCGCCACGACACGATCGGGCGCGAGTCGTTCATGCCCGGCGTGCTGCTCGCAATTCGCCGCGTGGGCAGCCTGGAGCAGTCACCCGTCGTCGGCCTCGAGCAGCTGCTGTTCTGAGCAATGGCGCGGGTGAACGGTGCGCACGAGCGCAAAGGTGCGGGGAGAATGGCGAGCGCGAGCGTGAGATACTCATGCCAATGAGCAGCTTGGGCACGATTCTGACGGCGATCGTCACCCCCTTCGACGCGGAGGGCAGGGTGAACGAGGAGTCGTTCGTCGCGCTGATGGCCCACCTCGCGGAGAACGGCTCGGATGGGTTCGTCGTGGCCGGCACGACCGGCGAGGCCTCGACGCTGACCGACGAGGAGCAGCTCGGGCTGATCGACCTGGCCGTGAAAGAGCGTCCTGAGGGCACGACGATCCTCGCGGGCGTGGGCACGAACGACACGCGGCACGCCGTACATCTGACCGAACGCGCAACGGAGCTGGGCGCGGACGCACTTTTGAGTGTGACCCCGTACTACAACCGACCCAGCCGGCTGGGTCTGAAGCGCCATTACGAAGCAATCGCAAAGGTCACGGACAAGCCGATCCTGCTGTACAACATCCCGGCCAGAACCGGGACCAACATGCCCAACGACCTGCTCGAAGAGCTCGGGCAAATCGATGGCATCGCGGGCGTCAAGCAGTCAAACCCTGCGGAACTGCGGCTGATCGACGGTCTCGACCTCTACACCGGCGACGACGCCACATTCGCGCGCACGCTGGACATGGGAGGCGCCGGGGGTATCCTCGTCGCCAGTCACATCGTCGGTCCCGAGCAGCGGCGCATGGTGGACGAGCCTCAAAATCGTCAGGAGATCGACGCATCGCTGCAGGACGTCTATGAGACGCTGTTCCTGACGACCAGCCCGACCTGCACGAAGGCTGCGCTGAACCTCCTGGGCCACGATGTGGGCGGCGTGCGTCTGCCGATCGTGGAGGCCACCGAGCAGGAGACAGCGGCGGTGCGCGCGATGCTGGAGCGCCACGGCCTGCTCACGAGCGTAGATGCGATCCCACCCGTCCGAGCACACGCGTGAGCTCGACGTTGCGCGTCCTGCCCCTCGGCGGCTTGGGGGAGATCGGCAAGAACATGACGGTGATCGAGCAGGACGGCCGGATCATCGTGGTGGATGTCGGGCTGCGCTTCCCGACCCCGGAGATGGTCGGCATCGACCTGGTGCTGCCTGACTTCTCCTATCTGCGCGAGCGCGCGAAGGAGATCGAGGCGATCGTGATCACCCATGGCCACGAGGATCATCTCGGCGCTTTACCGTGGGTGCTGCGCGAGCTCGCTGCCGAAGGACACCTGCCGCCCGTCTACGGCGGCGCGCTGACGATCGCGATGGCGCGCTCGAAGCTCGACGAGCACAAGCTGCGCAATGTCTCGCTGAACGAGGTCGCCCCGGGCGAGGCGTTCGAGTTGGGGCCGTTTGAGATGGAGGTGGTGCACATGACGCACTCGATCCCCGACGCGAGCGCGGTCGCACTCGGCACCGAGCTGGGAACGGTGCTCGTGACAGGCGACTACAAGTTCGACCAGACGCCCGTCGACGGCGCGCCCGCGGATATCTCGCGCTTGGCAGAGCTTGGTAGGGAAGGAGTACTGCTGCTGTGCGGCGATTCCACGAATGTAGACCGCCCGGGCTTCTCGCCGTCGGAGTCCGGGGTGGGGCCGCATCTGGAGGAGGTGTTCGCCCGCTGCGAGGGGCGGATCGTGGTGACGAGCTTCGCGTCGAACATCCACCGCGTGCAGCAGGTCGTCGATGCCGCCGCCGCACTCGACCGTAAGGTCGTGCTGGTCGGCCGCTCGATGCGCAAGAACGTGAAAATCGGCCGCTTGCTCGGGCACATCGAGGTGCCAGACGGGATGCTTGTGGGGCCGCGCGAGATCGAGGACTTCCCCGACGAGCGGATCGTGATCATCTCGACCGGCTCCCAGGGTGAGCCGCTGTCGGCGCTGCGGCGAATGGCCTACCGCGACCACCGCCAGGTGGAGCTGCGCCAGGGCGACACGGTCGTGTTCAGCGCCACGCCGATACCGGGGAACGAGCGCGCGGTGAACGAGACGATCGACCGGCTTTACCACATCGGCTGCGACGTGATCACCACCAGCGACGCTCCGGTGCACGCCTCCGGACACGGGTACGCCGAGGAGGTCAAGCTGATGCTCAACCTGACCAAGCCGCGCTACGTGATGCCGTTCCACGGTGACTTCAAGCGACTGCGGCTGCACGCGCAGCTCGCCGAAGCGGTCGGGGTGCCACCGGAGGACATCTTCCAGGGCGAGAACGGGCTACCGCTGGAAATCGACGAGCGCGGGGCGCGCTTTGGCAAACGTGAGCACGCGGGGATGATCTTCGTCGACGGCGTCGAGATCGGCGACATGGCCGACGTGGCGCTGCGCGACCGCCGGATGCTCTCGGCCGACGGGATCTTCATCGTGGTCGTGACGATCGCCGAGCAGGACGGGCGCTCGGTCGTAGACCCGGAGGTGATCTTCCGGGGCGTGCCGTTCCTCGATCAGGCCGACGAGCTCTCGGATGAGATCAAGGCGACGGTCGACGCGACGCTGAAGCGTGCGGCGAAGGATCAGATCCGCGAGGTGGACCTGATCCAGGAGGTGCTGCACGACGATCTCGCCAAGCTAGTCTACGACCGCCTGCGTCGCCGCCCGATGGTCTTGCCGGTCGTCGTTGAGGTCTGACGCCACCTGCTCCGTATCGGCCGCAGGGGCCACCGGCAACTTGACGATGAAGCGAGCCCCGTAAGAAACGCCATCGCGCTCGCCGGTGGGCTCGACCACGACCGAGCCGCCATGGGTCTCGGCCACAGCGCGGACGATCGCCAGGCCCAGGCCGAAGGAGCCGCCGCGGTCCCCGGCACCGCGGACGAAGCGCTCGAACAGGGTCTCGCGCAGGTGCTCGGGCACGCCGGGGCCGTCGTCCTCGACCACGAGCAGCGCCTGGCCGTCGCCATCGATACGAGTCGACACGCGGATCTCGGTGCCGGCAGGGGTGTGGCGGAGCGCGTTCTCCAAGAGGTTGATTGTGAGCCGGTGCAGTTCGTCGAGGGAGCCCTCGACAAAGATGGGGCCCCGCCCGCCCGCCGCCCGCCCGACGTCGAGTGAGATCTCATGCGCGGCGCTGACAGGCCCCAGCTCCGAGGCGGCCTCGACGACGATCTGATCCAGGGCGCATGGCTCGTGGGGGATCACGCGCCCGACGTCGGTGCGCGCCAACAGCAAGAGGTCCGCCACCAGCCGGCGCATGCGCTGTGAGGAGCGCAGGGCCGAGCGCGCCGCCTCGCCCTCGTCGCCGTGCAGGGATTCCGCCAGCAGCTCGAGGTTGACGAGTACGCTCGTCAAAGGAGTACGCAGCTCGTGCGAGGCGTCGGCGACGAAGCGGCGCTGGCGGACGAGCATCGCCTCGGTCTCGCCGCGCGCGGCGTCGAGCTCGCGGAGCATGCCCTGGAGGGTGCGCGCAAGCTCCGAGACCTCGTCGTCGGCCTCTGACTGGGGCATCACACGGGAGGGGTCGCGGGTGCGGGCGATCTCCTCCGCGGTGGTGGTCAGCCGCGCGATCGGCGCCATCGCGCGGCGCGCGATCATCATGCCAGCGAACAGCGCGACGCCGGTCCCGATCAGCACTCCGACCAGCAGAAAGAGCTCTACGCGGGTGACGGTCGCCTCGGTATCTGCAACCTGCTCGCCGTATTGGATGATCACGCGGCCTCTCGCCTCGCCGTTCTCGAAGACCACAGCCTGGCGGGTGACCACGCGATAGCCGTTGATGTTCGTAGGGGCTTCCTGAGGCTGTCCGAACGAGGGTGCGTTGCGAGGCGCCTGTTCGACGACTTTGCCATCGACCGTAAGGACCTTGAGAGCCGCGTGATCGGCATCGGAGGCGAAGTCGCTCAACGCCGGTTCGATCTTGATCGATTCAAGTGTGGCCGTGATCTGCAGTACCGATGGCAGCCGAGCGGCGGCATTGGCCACCTGGGTGTTGAAGTCCGAGCGGATGCGGCGCACCGTCAGCGAGCCCACTGCCACTGCGAAACCACAGAGGATCACGAACGTGAGCAGCGCCGAGACGCCGGCCAGGCGCACGCGGATCGGCAGCCGGTCAAACGTCGCTGTCACGCGCTCGAAAAACGTGGTCTTTCCTGAGCGTCTCATGACCAAGCTGGGCGACGCGGGACGGCGCAGGCCGTACAGGGGGTACGCCCTAGCCGGCACGTGGTGATCCAGCGCCGTCTCAGGAGATGCTCAGGCGCGGAGGACGTACCCTGCTCCGCGGATCGTGTGAAGAAGGCGCGGCTCGCCATCGGCCTCGAGCTTGCGGCGGACGTTTGAGACGAACACCTCGATTGTGTTGGTCGTGGAGAAGGGGTCATAGCCCCAGACCTCGTCGAGCAGGCGTTGGCGGGAGATCACGATCCGCTCGTTGCGCATCAGGTACTCGAGCAGCTCGAACTCGCGCTGCGTGAGCTCGACGGTGCGCTCGCCGCGTGTGACCTCGTGGGTGTCGGCGTTGAGCAGCAGATCACCAACACGCAGGGGGGCCGAGCCACGCGGCGGGCGCCGGCGCAGCAGCGCACGCATCCGCGCGAGCAGCTCCTGGCGCTCGAACGGCTTGACGAGGTAGTCATCAGCGCCCGCGTCGAGGCCCTCGACGCGGGACTCGAGCGCGTCACGCGCGGTCAGAATCAGGATCGGCACGTCATCGTCGGCGCGCAGCGAGCGGGCAACCTCCAGCCCATCGAGCCCGGGCAGGCCGAGGTCGAGGATCACGAGGTCGGGCGCGAACGAGCGCCCATGCTCCAGCGCGTCGGCGCCGTCGGCGGCGGCGCGCACCTCATAGCCCTCCATCCGCAGCGAGCGCTGGAGTGCCTGTGCGATGTCCTCGTCGTCCTCGACGACCAGAACGCGTGGTGCGCGGGAGAAGTCGTTCATGAGCTGGGTCTTTATGTAACCGGTGGGGAGTAAAGCAGGAGTAAGGCTTGCAAGGGATGGTGCCGGGAAGGTGCTCGTGCAGCTATGTCGAAGTTGCGCGGGATGGCGAATACTCGCAAGCGCGCCCCCGCACGGAAACCCACCGCCCGCAAGACCACGGCTCAGCGAACCCGTACATCCGCCCGCGGAACACGGGGACGATCAAGGCCCCATCGCCGCGGCAGCGGCCGCGGAGGGCGTCGTGGCTTCGCAGGCCTCGGTATGACGCTGCCCCATGGTCTGCCACGACTGCCGGAACTGGACCAGCGCCAGCGCGATGTGATCGGACTCGCCCTCCTCGCCGTCGGCATCTTCATGGGCTTTGTCTTGTGGGGACACTGGAACGGCGGGCATGCAGGCCATGGGCTCGCGGTAGGGCTCGGCTGGGTGGTTGGTAAAGCGCGCGTGCTGGCGCCGATCGCGCTGATCGGCGGTGGCGGCGCGATGCTGCTGCGCCCGGTGTGGCCGGCTCTGCGTCCGCTACGGACGGGCGCGATCTGTATGTCCGCGTCGATCACCCTGGCGCTGGCCGCGGGCACGCTGGGCGTGAGCTCCACAGAAGCGGTGCAGGAGAAGGGCGCGTCGTGGACCTCGGCGTTCCTGCAGGCACACGGCGGCGTCGCGGGAGAGGCGCTGTACCAGGGCTCCCACCGGCTCGTGCAGGGTGTTGGCGTCGACATCCTCGTGATCTTCCTATTCCTGGTCGGCGTGATCCTGCTGACGGGCGCGTCGCTTGCGAGCGCGATCCGCGCGACGGGCAGCGGCGTGGCCGACACGACGCGGATGCTGAAAGCGCACAGGCATCGGAGCACCCCCACGGAGGCGCCAGCGCCATTCGGGCAGCCCGAGTCGCTGCAGCCCCCCGAGCCCGAGCCGCAGGAGCTGATCGTGCGGGCGACCCATGTGGAGGCCCCGCCGCTGGACGAGCCACCCGCCTGGGAATCCGACCCCATGGACGACCCAGTGGATGAAGCGGTCGATGAGATCAGAGACGAGGACGGGGTTGAGGTTGAGGAGGTCGATCCGGAGGGGGGGGAGGACTCCGATTCAACCGGCGTGGCCGTGACCGATCCAGAGCAGCTCACCCCCCAGGGCCGGCTGCGGGAGGCGGTGACAGACGACCCGGACTTCGTGTGGGAGCTGCCGCCGGCGGAGAAGCTGTTGGCGCGCTCGACGGCTGAGCAGACGCGACCGGACACGGCCGGGCAGGAGCGCACAGCGACGAGCCTGACCGAGGCGCTGGGGCACTTCGGCGTGCAGGCGAAGGTGATAGGGACGGTCGCGGGACCGCACATCACGCGCTACGAGCTGAGATTGGCGCCTGGGACGAAGGTCGGCAAGGTGGCCCAGCTGAAGGACGATCTGGCGTATGCGCTGGCGGCAACGGACATCCGCATCTTGGCGCCGATCCCTGGCAAGCAGGCGGTCGGGGTCGAGGTTCCGAACGCGCACCGCAGGATTGTGAAGCTGGGCGATGTCTTCCAAAACCCGCCGAAGGACTGGTCGCCGCTGACGGTGTGGCTGGGCAAGGATGTCGCGGGCAAGGCGATCGGGGCGGACCTCGCGAAGATGCCGCACCTGCTGGTGGCGGGCACGACCGGCGCGGGCAAGTCGGGCGCGATCAACGCGATGCTCTCCAGCGTTCTCTTGAGGGCAACCCCACACGAGGTGCGCCTGGTGCTCGTCGACCCGAAGCAGGTCGAGCTGAACCACTACGAGTCGATCCCGCATCTGCTGACGCCCGTGATCACAAGCCCAAGGATGGCCGCGAACGCCCTGCAGAACCTCGTCAGAGAGATGGAGCAGCGCTACGGGATCATGTCGATGGCCAGGACGAGGAGCCTGATCGAACTGAACAAGGCGCGCGCACGGCGCAGCGAAGCGCCGCTGCCATACATCCTCTGCGTGATCGACGAGCTCGCCGACCTGATGATGGTGGCGCCGGCCGACGTCGAGGACTCGATCATCAGACTGGCGCAGAAGGCCAGGGCGGTCGGGATCCACCTCGTGCTGGCGACGCAGAGCCCGCGCGTGGACGTGATCACGGGCATGATCAAGGCGAACGTGCCTTCTCGGATAGCCTTTGCGGTCTCCAGCCAGACCGACTCGCGGGTGATCCTCGACCAGAACGGTGCGGAGTCGCTCCTGGGGCAGGGGGACATGCTGTTCAGTCCGGTCGGGACCTCGCGGCTGCAGCGTATCCAGGGGGCCTATATCGACGAGGGCCAGATCGCGAAGCTGACCGACCTGTGGCGCAAGCAGGGCGAGCCGGAGCTGCGCGAAGAGCTGCTGGAGGAGGTCGAGCCGGTCGAGGTGGAGTCGAGCGGCGACGAGCTCGACCCCGACGAGGATCCGATCCTGCGCGACGCGATTACGCTCGTGGCGGAGATGCAAACGGCCTCGACCTCGATGCTGCAACGGAGGCTCAGATTGGGATACACGCGCGCGGGACGCGTGATCGACATGCTCGAGCGTCGCGGCGTGATCTCTGGCTACGAGGGCTCAAAGCCCCGACAGGTGCTGATCACCGAGGCGGACCTGCCGCGGATCCTGGCCGCACTGGAATCCCCGCCCGCCCAGCCGGCCCCTGCCATTAGCGACTAGCCTTCAAGCGGACATGGCAGAGATCGGAGCCACGCTGCGGACCGCGCGAATGAGCGCGCGCATCGATGTATCCGAGATCGAGGCACAGACGAAGATCAGGGCGAAGTACCTGAGGGCGCTCGAGAACGAAGAGTGGGACCTGCTGCCGGGACCGACGTTTGTGCGCAGCTTCCTGCGCACATACGCGCAGGCACTGGGGCTCGACGCGAAGGCACTGGTCGAGGAATATCGCCTGAACTACGAACGACCGAGCGAGGGGGCGCTCGAGCCGATCGTCTCGACCCCGAGCAGCAGTCCAACGAGAGGACGCGTGCCCGCTCGGCCATCGCGCGGGTACATGGCGCTCGTGGGAGTCGTCGGGGTTGTGATCGTGCTGCTGGTGATCGGCCTGCTCAGCGAGGGCGGAGGCAGCTCGTCGAACACTCTGACCAGTAAGAGCGGGCAGACCCACGACAAGCACGCCGGCGCGCACCGCGGCAGATCGACCGGGCACAACGCCCAGCGGCATCCCACCGGCACTGCCACGCGAGTGGTCGCGCTGTCATTGCGCCCGAGCGCGGGCATCTATGTCTGTCTGATCGACAACGACAATGGACGCAAGCTGATCCCCGGGCAGGAACTGCAACCGGGCACGAGCACGGAAACGTTCCACGCCAAGCATTTCACGATCACATTGGGCAACAGCTCGGTGACGCTGTTCGTCGATGGGATCGCAAGGACGGTGCCGCCATCGAGCGAAGCGATTGGGTATTCGATCACAAAGGCCGGCAGGCAGAGGCTGAAAGCCGGCCAGCTGCCCACCTGCACATGACGCCGAGGGCGGGCATTGTTGTCACCGGAACCGAGGTTCTGACTGGCCGTGTGACGGACCGCAACGGCCCGTGGCTCGCGGAGCGGCTGAAGGAGCTGGGCGTCGATGTCGCGTACACGACGATCGTCGGCGACCGTCCGGGGGACATGGAAGCGGCGTTCCGGTTCATGGCAAAAGAGGGCCTCGACCTGATCCTGACGAGCGGGGGGCTGGGGCCGACCGCGGACGATCTGACGGCCGAGGTCGTGGGCAGATTCCAAGCCCGCCCGATGGTGCTCGACGAGGCGTTGGAGGGGCGGATCGCGGAGATCCTCTCACCGCTCGCAAAACGCTGGCCGAACCTCGACATGGACGCGATCAGAGAGAGCAACCGCAAGCAGGCGGTGGTCCCCCAGGGTGCGATCGTGTTGGAGCCGATCGGCACCGCCCCGGGGCTTGTGGTGCCCCCGTCCGAGCCCGAGAGCAAGCCGACGGTGGTGGTGCTGCCGGGCCCGCCAAGAGAGCTGCAGCCGATGTGGAGCGAAGCGGTCGAGACCGATGCGCTGAAAGCGGCGATCAAAGACGCGACCGAGTACCGGCAGACGATGCTGCGGTTATACGGGATACCCGAGTCGGAGATAGCCGAGACGCTGCGGGCAGCCGAACGTGAGGGTTTGGAACTAAACAGGCTGGAGATCACGACATGTCTGAAACGCGGCGAGGTCGAGGTCGTGACCCGCTACGAGCCGGCGGAGCAGGAGGTGTACGACGCGTTCGAGGCGGTCGTGCGCGAGCGACACTCCAACACGCTGTTCTCCGACGACGGGAGCACGGTCGATCAGCAGGTGGCGGCATTACTGCGTGGCTCGAGCGTTGATCAAACCCAGACAATTGCTACCGCAGAGTCCTGCACAGGAGGTTTGCTGGCGGCCAGACTGACAGAGCTCCCGGGCTCCTCGGACTACGTGAGGGGTGCGGCGATCGTGTACTCCAATGAGGCGAAGATCACACAGGCAGGCGTGAAAGCAGAGACGATCGAGCAACACGGTGCCGTGTCAGCCGAGGTCGCAGAAGCTCTCGCCGCAGGAGCGAGAGCAAAGCTGGGCGCGGACGTGGGCGTGGGGGTGACCGGCATCGCCGGACCGGGCGGTGGCACCGAGGAGAAGCCGGTCGGACTAGTGTGGCTGAGCGTCGCCACAGCGGACGGTGAGCCCTTGACCCGTTCGGTCAATCTCCCAGGCTCGCGAGCCGACATCCGTGACCGTGCGACTACGGTAGCGATGCATCTGATCCGCCGCGCGCTGCTGCATTCTTAGCATCCCGACTCGTCAGGACCATACGAACAAGTGTTCCGTCCGAGGCGATCTCTAGTTTTCTCAGTCCATCTTCGACAGGAGGAGTAAGGCCATGCCCGTTAGCGACCAGGAGAAGGCTGCCAAGGCGCGCGATGCCGCCCTGCAGGGGGCGCTCACGCAGATCGAGCGCGAGTTCGGCAAGGGCACCGTCATGCGCATGGGCGACGAGGGCGCGCAGGTGCGCTGCGACGCGATCCCCACGGGCGCGCTCTCGCTCGACCTCGCGCTCGGGATCGGGGGCGTGCCGCGCGGGCGGATCGTCGAGGTCTTCGGCCCGGAGTCCTCAGGTAAGACGACGCTGATCTATCACGTGCTCGCCGAGGCTCAGAAGCTCGGCGGCGTGTGCGCTTTCATCGATGCAGAGCACGCGATGGATCCTCTCTACGCGAAGGAGATCGGCGTCGACATCGACGAGCTGCTCGTCTCCCAGCCCGACTACGGCGAGCAGGCGCTGGAGATCGCCGACATGCTCGTGCGCTCCGGCGCCGTCGACGTGGTCGCGATCGACTCGGTCGCGGCGCTCACCCCGCGCGTGGAGCTCGAGGGTCAGATGGGCGACCAGACCGTCGGCGCCCAGGCTCGGATGATGTCGCAGGCGATGCGCAAGCTCGCCGGCAACCTGAATCGCACGCAGACGCTATGCATCCTCACCAACCAGATCCGGGAAAAGGTCGGCGTGATGTTCGGCTCGCCCGAGACCCAGCCCGGCGGGCGAGCGCTGAAGTTCTACGCCTCCCAGCGCCTGGACATCCGGCGGATCGAGACGCTCAAGGACGGCACCGAGGCGGTCGGCAACCGCGTGCGGGTGAAGGTTGTCAAGAACAAGGTCGCCGCCCCCTTCCGCCAAGCCGAGTTCGACATCGAGTACGGCAAGGGCATCTCTACCTCCGGCTGCCTGATCGACCTCGGCCTCGAGCACAACATCGTGAGCAAGTCCGGCTCGTTCTTCTCCTACAAGGACGAGCGCCTCGGCCAGGGGCGCGGCAACGCCAAGGCATACCTGGATGAGCACCCGGCGATGGCGAAGGAGATCGAGGACAAGATCTACGCTGCGCTCGGCCTCGGCAAGGATCTCGTCACGCCGATCGAGCGCGACAAGGACGCATCGGCACCGGTATCTATCGCCGGCGAGCCGCCAGTCGCCGCCGTGGCGGCTGCCTGAACGTCTTTCCACAGACCTGCGGCGAGAATCGAGTTCGCCGCAGGGGACGGTAGTGAGACGACAGCCGCAGATACCCTGTGAGGCGATGAAGCGTTATCACCTCACTACGTTCGGCTGCCAGATGAACGAGCACGATTCCGAGCGGATGAAGGGGATGCTCGAGTCGCTCGGCTACGCGGAGGCGCCCGAGCGCGCCGAGGCCGACCTGATCCTGTTCAACACGTGCTCGATCCGCGAGACGGCGGACAGTCGCTTCGTGGCGCATCTGGGGGAGGCGAAACGACTCAAGCGCGAACAGCCGGAGCGGATCGTGGGGGTGGGCGGCTGCTGGGCGCAGTCGCTCAAGGAGGAGGTGTTCGAGCGCTTTCCGTTCGTCGACGTCGCCTTCGGCCCCGGACAGGTGCACAAGCTCGCCGAGTTCCTTACGAGCGACTCATTGACGGCCCAGGGCTACTTCGAGTTTGAGAGCTTCACCGGGCACCTGCCCGCACGGCGCACGCGCCCCTTCCAGGGGTGGCTGCAGATCTCGGTTGGCTGTAACTGCGCGTGTTCGTATTGCATCGTCCCCTCTACTCGCGGGCGCGAGGTCTCGCGGCCGGCGGAGGAGCTCGTCGCGGAGGTTCGGGCGATGGCCGCCGACGGTGTGCGCGAGGTGACCTTGCTCGGGCAGAACGTCAACTCCTATGGGCGCGACCTCAAAGCGAATGGCCACCCACAGGCGACATTCGCCGAGCTGCTCGCGGCCGTCGACGGGATCGAGGGGATCGACCGTATCCGCTACACGAGCCCGCACCCTAAGGACATGCGGGAAGACGTGATCCGTGCCCACGCCGAGCTGGAAAGCCTCTGCGAGCACATCCACCTGCCGCTGCAGTCCGGCTCCTCACGGATCCTGAAGGCGATGCGGCGCACGTACAGCCGCGAGCGCTACCTCGACCGCGTCGCCCTGATCCGCGAGCACGTACCCGACGCCTCGCTCACGACAGACATCATCGTCGGCTTCCCGGGGGAGAGCGAGGCCGACTTCGCCGAGACGCTCGAAGTGGCGGAGCAGGTCGGCTACGACAGCGCCTTCACGTTCGTCTTCTCTCCGCGGCGCGGCACCACCGCGGCCGAGTTGACCGAGGATCTCGTCCCGCACCCGGTGAAGGTCGAGCGCATGGAGCGCCTGCTGGAGGTGGTTCAGCGCCGCGCGCGCGAGCGTGCCCAACGCTTCGTCGGCCGTACGGTCGAGGTGCTCGTCGAAGGCTCCTCGCGCACAGATCCCGAGCGCCTGCGCGGCCGCACAAGACACAACAAGGCAGTCAACTTCTCCGGTCTCGCCGCGGCGGGCGAGCTCACCGAGGTCGAGATCACCGCCGCCACCAGCCAGACGCTCTCGGGCGAAGAGCGTCTGCTGGCAAGATCGGTCGGTTGAGAGCCTTCCGCATCGCGCGAGTGCTTCCCCGCGATGCGGCCCGGGCCTCCATCGGCCGCTGGGCGGTTTGTCTTTACTACTGGGCACTCGCCCCAGCGGGACTGCCCGGAACGCTCGCGCCCGAGCTGGACCCAGATCCCGAACCGGAGCCGGAACTCCCGCTCGAGCTCGAGCCCATGCCCGGGCACGAGTGCTTCCCCGGGGGCGCTCCCGAAGGCGGTGTCGTCCCGGTCTTTGCGCCCGCGGGCGGCGTCGTTGTACTGGGCGTCGTGGATGTCGTCGTCGGCGTGGCGGATTGCGTCGTTGAGGCCCCGGTACCTGTCGAGCCAGAAGACGCGGCGCCGGCGCTGGAGATGCCGGCAAACGCGCCGCCCGTGGCGAGCGCGCCGGCGACCATCGTGGCTCCGAGTAACTTTGACGTATTCATGCGATCGAACCTCCATCTGTGGGTCGAGTGGTTGTGTCGATCAATCGTGCGCCGCGTCCCTAAGTCGTCGTAAAGGCCCACGTAGGGGTTCTATAAGGGCTTCCGATCCCGGATGACACGGGTGTGGCACGAGCATCCGAGAGGTATGCGAACATATGTTCGTGCGCTGGAGCAACCTTTCGCTGGGAGACGAGGAGCAGCGGAGGCTGCCGGGCTATCGCGACGAAGCAGTCGTGCGCCGCTTCGACGCACCGGAGGCGCTCCAGACCAACTTCTACGAGGTCCGCGCCAAGTCGGTGCTGAACCGCGTACCCGGAAAATCTCAGATGCCGTTCCGCTGGACGATCAACGTTTATCGGGGCTGCACGCACGCATGCACCTATTGCATAAGCGGCGACACGCGGGTTCTGATGGCCGACGGCCGCACGAAGACTCTGCGGGATCTGCAGGTCGGTGACCAGATATACGGCACGAGCCGAACGGGAGTCCATCGCAAGTATGAGACAACTACCGTCCTCGACAAGTGGTCAAGTCTCCAGCGCGCCTATGAGGTCACCCTTGGGGACGGGACAGTGCTCGTGACAAGCGACCATCATCGGTTCTTGAGCCAGCGCGGTTGGAAGCACGTGACGGGCACAGATTCAGGACCCCTGAAGCGACCACACCTCACCGTAGGGCTGAAGCTTCTGGGCATCGGCGGTGGGGCGACACGGCCGCCAGATAAGGATCCCGACTATCGACGGGGATACCTGAGTGGGCTCATTCGCGGCGATGGCTATATGACTCGTTACCTGCGCACTCGGCGAGACGGTCGGACATACACAGCGCATCAGTTCTGTCTCGTACTCACAGACCGCGAGGCACTAGTACGGGCACACAGCTACTTGGCGGAGTTCGGCGTCGAAGCCCGCTTCGCCGAGCTCGCGAAGGCCAGCGGAAACCACAATGCCACAGCGGTTGTACGGTCGGGAGCGAAGGCGACTTTCGACCGAATTCAGGACCTCATCGCGTGGCCGGTATCGCCGTCGCTCTCATGGCAGAAGGGCTTCCTTGCCGGCATCTACGACGCAGAGGGATCGTGCAGCCATGGAACACTCTCCATCTCCAACGGGGACGAGCTTATCTTGCGGTGGGCGTCGAGATGCCTTGAGCACCTCGACTTTGACCACACAATCGTCGACCAGCGTGGCAGAAGCAAGGACGGCGTCGCACAGATACGCCTCCGAGGCGGCATGGCGGCAAACATGCGCTTCTGGCTCGCCACGGACCCGGCCATCACCCGCAAGCGCTCGATCGCTGGCAGGCGGCTTTGGGCGAGGTCCGATCTGCGCGTGACGTCTATACGCCCCCTCGGGGTTGTTATGCCCATGTACGACATCACCACCGGTACCGGCGACTTCATTGCGAACGGCGTGGTCAGCCACAACTGCTTCGCGCGTCCCACCCACAAGTACCTTGACTTCAACGCGGGAAGGGACTTCGAGCGGGAGATCGTGGTCAAGGTCAACGCGCCCGAGGTACTGCGAGCCGAGCTGAGGCGCCCCTCGTGGAAGGGGGAGCACATCGCGCTGGGGACGAACACCGATCCTTATCAATGGGTCGAGGGGAGATACCGGCTGATGGAGGGGATCTGGGAGGCGATGCGGGATTTCGCCAACCCCTGTTCGGTGCTGACCAAGTCACCACTTTTACTGCGGGATCTGCCGCTGATGTTGCAGATCGCCGAGCGGACGAGCATCAGCGCGTGCCTGTCGATCCCGACGCTCGACGAGAAGGCGTGGCGGGCAACCGAGCCGCACACACCGAACCCGCGAGCACGGCTGGAGGCGGTGGCCGAGCTCAACCGGGCGGGGATACCCACCGGAGTGCTGATCGCCCCATTGATGCCTGGTGTTAACGACGCCCCGCACCAGATCGAGCCGCTGCTGGAGCTGGCGACCGCGGCGGGCGCGACGAGCATCGGCGGGGTGGCGCTGCACCTGAGGGGCGAGGTGCGGGACATCTTCATGGACTGGCTGCGCTCACAGCGCCCAGATCTGATCGAGCGCTACGAACGGCTGTACAGCCGCGGCGCCTACGCGCCGAAGCAGGAACGCGAGCGCCTCTCGCAATTGGTGCGCCGAGGCCCAGGTCGAGCGAGGGGCTTCAGACGCCTGCAGCCCGCGGCACGCCCTCCCGCCGCCGAGCAGACGCTCCATGAGCCTTCACATCAGCAGGCGCTCTTCTAAGCAGCAGGCGCTCTTTAGCTTCCTCAGCGTTTGTCGCGTTGAGTTGACCCCACCGCGTGTGCGATGTCCTCCGAGCCAAGCCTGCGTGAGACGTTCGCCGCCAGCTCCGGAGCGAGGCCCGCGAAGATCGCGCCTGCGCGCAGCGAAAGAGGGGCAACGTCGATCTCGGCGCGGTTGCGCTCGATCGCCCGGACCACCGCGCGGGCGACATCCTCCGGTGTGCGCGTACCGACACCCGGCGGCAGTTTGACCCCAGAGTCGGCGAACAGACCAGCGTCGCGGATGAAACCGGGGAACACGGTGGAGACACCTACGCCGCTCGCGTGCAGATCCTCGCGCAGACCCAAGGCGAAGCCACGTATCCCGAACTTCGACGCGCAGTACAGCGAGGCGCCCGGCGTGGCGGCCTTGCCCTGCAAGGAAGACACGAACAGCATATGCCCGCGCCCGCGGGCCACCATCCCTGGCAGCAGCGCGTATGCCAGCGTGATCGGCGAGCGTAGGTTGACGTCCAGCGCTCGGTCGATCTGCTCCTGTGTATAGGTCTCCAGGCGCCCCGACGCCGGCAGCGCGGCATTCGCGACGAGGATGTCGACCTCTCCAGCCTCCGCCGCCAGACGCTCTACCTCGGCGGAGTCGCTCAGATCGATCGCCAGCGCGCGAGCGCCGAGCTCAGCACCGAGCGGCTCGAGTACCTCCGTGCGACGCCCGGTCAGAATCAGCTCGGCGCCGCGCCCGTGCAGTTCATGAGCAATCGCGTGGCCGATGCCGCCGGTGGCACCGGTGAGCAGGACGGTGGAGTCGGAGATCTGCACGAGGTGCGAGCCTACGACAATGCAGATCATCGCGCTGTTCGGCCCTACGGGCGTGGGTAAGACGAGCATCGCCATCGCGCTGGCCGAGCAACTGCGCGCGCGCGGAGACCGGGACCCCCCTCTCCGCGCGCGCGGAGAGGGGGGTCCCGGCGCGGACCCAGTTGCGGTGTCGGCCGACGCGCTGCAGGTGTATGCCGGGCTGGAGACGCTCACTGGTGTCGCCTCGCCAGCCGAACAGCGGAAGCTCGAGCATCGCCTGGTGTCGTTCCTGCCGCTCGACGCGACGTTCAGCGCCGGGCAGTACGCCGAGCTCGCGCACGCGGAGATCGATGGCCTGCTCGCGGCCGGGCGGCGTCCGCTCGTCGTCGGCGGCACTGGCCTGTACCTGCGTGCGGCATTAACCGAGCTCGACTTGCGCCCGCCGCCGCCGGAAGGCGCGCGCGAGCGCTGGACCGCGGCGCTCGAACGGGAAGGAGCGCCCGCGTTGCACGCGTTACTCGCCCGCCGCGCGGCCTGGGCGGCGGAGGGAATCGACCCGAACGACCGTCAGCGGATCGTGCGCGCGCTGGAGCTGCTGGAGCAAGGAGAGCTCCAGGCGCCGGAGGGTCCGTCGCAGCTGTGGAGCGATGAGCTGCGCCATCCGACATTGCTCGCGGGGTTGACGATGGAGCGCGAGACCCTGTACGCGCGTATCGACGCGCGGATCGATGCGATGCTCGCGGCGGGGGTCACCGAGGAGGTGCGCCGTGCGCACGCGGCGGGCGCATCTGAGACCGCGCGCAAGGCGCTCGGCTTCGAGGAGCTGTTGAGTGGCGACGTCGAGGCGATGAAGCGGCGCACGCGCAACTATGCAAAGCGCCAGTTGACCTGGATGAAAAAGCTTGCAGGCGTGCGCGTGATCGACGTGAGCGGGCGCGACCCGGACGCCGTCGCCCGCGAGATCCTAGACTCCGGCGCCGTATGAGGTTCGAGAAATGGCAGGCATTGGGGAACGACTATTTGATCGTCGAGGCACACGAGCTGCCATTCGCGCTTACCCCCGCACGCGTACGAAGACTCTGTGAAGGTCACTTCGGCGTGTACGCCGACGGTGTGCTCGAGCTGTCCCGGCCAAAGGATCAGGCGAATGTGGCGGACCTGAGGATCTTCAATCCCGACGGTACGGAGGCAGAGCTGTCGGGCAACGGCGCTCGTGAGGCGATCATCTACCTGCGCCGACACTGGACCGACCTGAACGAGTTCTCGATTCATACTGCCGCCGGGCCGATCCGCCCGCAGATCACAGGTCCGCACACTTGCCGCGTGGACATGGGCCGGGCGAGCCTGACCTCCAAGGACTTCCCCGAAGGGCCGCCCGACGGTCACGGGGAGCTGCCCGTCGAGGACCCCGTGCTGGCCACATTGAGCTTCCAGCACGTCTCGATCGGCAACCCCCAGTGCGCTATCCACGTCACCAGCCTGGCCGCGCTCGACGCGCTCGACTTGCCTGTGATCGGACCGCAGATCGAAGGCCATCGGCGCTTCCCCAATCGCACCAATGTCTCTTGGTACAGCGAGATCGAGACGCCTGACCCAACGGCGCAGGCGGGCGGGCGGACTCGAATCAGAGCGCGGATCTTCGAGCGCGGGGTGGGGGAGACGTTGTCCTCGGGCACCGGGGCTATCGGTGCCGCGGTCGCACATGTGCTCGGCCGGAGAGGGGCCGGTGAGCAGGGAGCACACGTGACGGTCGTGCTGGACGGCGGCGAGCTGGAGGTCGAGGTGGGGGACGATCTGAGAGTGAACCTGACAGGCTGGGCGGTGCCCGTGTTCGAGGGTCGTCTGAGTGACAACTTCGTGAAGGAGCTGAATGAGACCGAGTAAGCGCCTGGAGCGCATCCCGCCATACGCATTCGCCGAGCTGGAGCGCAAGATCTCCGCCAAGCGCGCTGAAGGGGTGGACGTGATCAGCCTCGGGATCGGTGATCCCGACCGGCCGACGGCGCCACTGATCGTGGAGGCGATGCAGGAGGCCGTGACCGAGCCAGAGACGCACAAATACCCGACAAATCGTGGCCGCGCGGACTTCCGCGAAGCGGTGAGCGACTTCTACGAACGACGCTTCGATGTCGAGCTCGACCCCGAGCGCGAGATCATCCCGGCGATCGGCGCGAAGGAGGCGATCTTCAACCTGAACCTCGCGTTCTTGGACCCCGGCGATTACGCACTGGCGGCCGACCCGGGCTACCCCGTATACACCGCCGGCCCGTGGCTCGCGGGCGCCGAGCCGGTGCTGATGGCCTTGGAGCCCAAGTTGGGCTTCGTTCCCGACTTGGATGCGATCGATGAGGCGACGGCAAAGAAGGCAAAGCTGATGTTCCTGAACTACCCGAACAACCCAACCGGCGCGGTCGTGCCGGCGGGCTTCTTCGAGAAGGTCGTCGAGTTCGCCCAGGAGCACGAGATTCTCGTCGTCCACGACAACGCGTACTCGGAGATCGTCTTCGACGGCTACCGCGCGCCCTCGTTCCTTGCGACCCCGGGCGCGAAGGAGGTCGGGATCGAGGTCTTTTCGCTGTCGAAGGGCTACAACATGACCGGCTGGCGCTGCGCGGTCGTGGTCGGGAACGCGGAGGCGATCGAGACCTACTGGCGGCTGAAGACGAACATCGACTCCGGCTTGTTCGAGGCTGTGCAGTTGGCCGGCGTCGCGGCGCTCTCGCCCGATGCCGACGCGGAGGTCGCCTCGATGAACGAGCTCTACCGCCGCCGCCGCGACCTCGTCTGCGACGCGCTGAAGGGCATCGGTGTCGACGTGCGCCCGCCGCACAGCACGATCTACGTGTGGGCCCCCGTCCCTGATGGCTACGCGAGCTCGGAGGAGTACTGCGAGCACGTGCTCGAGCAGGCCGCGGTCGTGCTCTCGCCCGGCGCCATCTACGGTCCCGCCGGGGAGGGCTGGTTCCGGATCTCGCTGACGACGCCCGACGATCGCCTGCTGGAGGCGGTCGAGCGGCTGGGCAAGCTGGGGTCCTAGACTGGCAGAGGAATGGAGCAACCCACACAGCGCGCGGTACAACGCGCGTTCTGCATCGCCGCGCTCGCGGAGGACGATGACCTGGAGGAGCTGGGCGAGCTGCTGCGGACCGCCGGGGTGGCGGTCGTGGGGAAGATGGTGCAGCGCCGCGAACAACCGCACCCGAACACCTATCTTGGCCCCGGCAAGGTTGCGGAGGCGAAGGCCGCCGCAAAGGCGGCTGACGCGAACCTGATCGCCTGCGACGACGAGCTGACACCGCGCCAGGAGCGCAATCTCGAGGAGGCGCTCGGCATGCCGGTCGTCGATCGAACGACGGTGATCCTCGACATCTTCGCCGCGCACGCGGGCAGCGCCGAGGGCAAGCTGCAGGTCGAGCTCGCGCAACTCGAATACAACCTCGCGCGGATGCGGGGCTTGTGGACGCACCTCGAGCGCCTCGGCGGCGGGATCGGCACGCGGGGGCCGGGGGAGAGCCAGATCGAGACCGATCGAAGGTTGGCGCGCGACCGGATCGCGGCGCTGCGACGCAGGCTCGAGCACGTGAAGAGCACGCGCGCGGTGATGCGCGCCGAGCGCGAGCGCGCTGCGTTGCCGACGGTCGCCCTCGTCGGCTACACGAACGCTGGCAAGTCGACGCTGCTAAATGCGCTCACCGGCGCGGAGGTGGGCGTGCGCGACCGGCTGTTTCACACGCTCGACCCGACGACGCGTGCGGTCGGAGGCACCGCCGCCACGAATGGCAACGGGAACGGTCGTCGGCCCGGCCAGGCGGGAAGGAAGTACCTGGTGAGCGACACGGTCGGCTTCATCAGCAAGCTTCCCCACCAGCTGGTCGATGCCTTCGGCGCGACGCTGGAGGAGACCCGACGCGCGGACCTGCTGGCTCACGTACTCGACGCCTCCGCGCCGGAGCTAAAGACGCAGGCGATGCTGCACGCGGTCGAGCAGACGCTGGAGGAGATCGGCGCTGGCGATCGTCCGCGGCTACTTGTCCTGAACAAGGTCGATCTGCTCGACGAGCAGGAACGCGACGAGCTACGCCTGCGTTACCCGGCCGCGGCGTTGGTGAGCGGCGTTACGGGAGAGGGCCTGGAGGAGCTGGGTGCGCGCTTCGAAGGCGAGCTCGAGCACATGCTGTGCAAGGTCGAGCTGCTGGTGCCCTATGCCGACGGCGGCAGCCTTGCCGAGCTGCACGAGCTCGCGGGCGATCTCACGCGCAAGGACACTCCCGAGGGCGTCCGCGTCAAGGCGCTGGTGCCGAAAAGGACGGCCGAGCGCTTCTCCCGCTTCGCAGTTGTGTCCTGAGGTCGCTGCTCAGCGATCGTCACCCTCGCCCGACAGAACTCCGCGCCGTTGGCGCGAGAGCAGCTTGTCGAGGTTCATCTGAGCGATCTCATCGAGGTCGAGCTCCAGCTCGCTTGCCAGTTGAGCGACGTACCAGAGGACATCGCCAAGCTCCTTAGCCATGGCTTCACGCCGGCCGGCCGTGACTTCACCGCCGTCGTCACGAATCACCTTCTTCGCGTGATCTGCGAACTCCCCCGCCTCACCGGCCAACCCGAGCGCTGGGTAGGTGAGTGCCTCTTTGCGCGGATACTGGGCGGTGCTTCGCGAAAGGCACTGGTACTCAGATAGCTCCACAGTCGAACCTTAAACGACTCGACCCGCCGGAGCGGGTCGGGTGTAGGAGGAGCTACCTCCAACCGGTTGACAACCGTAATCCACCCTATATCCCCGCCGCGCGGCGCGCGCTGAGGTGCGCCTCCTGCTCGAAGGCATCATCGAGCGGGATTAGACCCGATGGATCGAGGTGTAGAGCGGTGGCGATCAGCCAGTCGGCGAACCAGGCGTTCTTGGGCAGGAGGGGGCCGTGGAGGTAGGTGCCGATCGTGTTGCCATGAAGCGCACCCTCCAAACCGCTGCGTCCGTCGTTGCCGTGGCCCTCGAGAACACGACCCAGGGCGTGAGCGTCGGGTTCGAGGTAGGTTCGGCCCCCGTGGTTCTCAAAACCGGCGAGTACTCGGGGCACATCATTTTCACCGAGCGAGACCTCGATCGCGACGTTGCCGATCAGGCGAGGACCGTCCTCACGGACGGTGCGCACGTCGAGCAGCCCGACACCGGGGATCTCATCCTCACCCAGCGTGTAGGAGTGACCGAGCAGCTGGTAGCCGCCGCACACGCCGAGGATCACAGCGTCACGAGCGGCGGCGGCGTGGAGGGCGTCGCGCTTGGTCTCGATCAGGTCCTCGGCGCAGAGGCTCTGGTCGCGGTCCTGACCCCCGCCCAGGTAGTAGAGGTCATGCGCGTCGGGACTCAGCGACTTCCCGAGCCCGCTGGAGGAGAGCTCGAAGCCGATCCCACGCCATGAGCAGCGATGTTCGAGCACGAGCAGGTTGCCACGGTCGGCGTAGATGTTCATCAGGTCCGGGTACAGGGCGCAGACACGCAGGACACGGCCTGTTGATGGGGCGGGGGAGGTGAGAGGGGGGAAAGCGGAGTCAGGCACGCAGCATCACCACCACACTGCCGACGTGCTCATCGGTGGGCTCGATCACGAGTGCGGGTTCGGGATGAAATCCGACTTGTGAGCCTTCACGCTCGATCTCGGAGGCGCTGATACGGGCGAGCTCGATCACGTTGCGCTCAATGGCCGACTCATCCAGAAGATGCCCATCTGATTCTTGGGCATGGGGGGAGATAATTCGCCGGGAACGCTCGATCACGACGCTCCGGGGAAGTACCCGTACACTTTCGACCTGGCTGACGTAGAGGGTCTCACCGACCTGCGAGGTCTCAGGCGTTGGGCCGGGCGAGCCGTCAGCGACGTCAAACGGCTCCAGCTCGGTGACGATCGCACACGCGAGCAGCCCGCCGGGGCGCAGGTGGGCGTAGGCACAGCGCAGGAACGAGGCTCGCTCAGCCGAGCTACTGAGCAACTGGATGGTCTGCATCGGCACGAGACACAGCGCAAAGTCGTGCCGATCCAGCTCGAACGACCGCGCGTCCGCGCGTACGGTCTCCACATGCTCTCCACCGGCCCGGTCTTGCAGCGCCCTGAGCAGATCGGGGTCGAGGTCGACCGCGGTCACACGATGGCCCGCACGAGCGAGATCGAGCGCCACTCGGCCGGTCCCGGCGCCAATATCGAGAACCGGACTGCCGTGGCACTCAGCCAGCTCCAGCCATACAGGCAGGTCGGCGCGGTAGGAGCCGCACTCCAGGTCGTGCCAGACGACATCGGCCGAGGTCACGACCACGCGCTGCTCGCCTCCCCGCGCGCGACAAGCAGCTCGCGCAGGGCAAGCATCGCGGTGTAGGTCGGCAACGCGTACAGCGGCGTCTGCGGATCTGAACCGTCCGCGGCCGCCTCGCGCAGGGCAGTGGGGAGGTCGGCCTGGACGCGGATGCGTGCCGGGTCGATGCCCGCGTACTTCAGGCGCAGCGCGAGCTCGGGGGCGCGAGAGCCGCTGCAGGTGGCTTGACGGACGCGCCCGGCGAGCAGCTCGA
>Ga0302326_10002780_pt1 | contig 42131 bp, 41 predicted proteins | sample Palsa_T0_3_FD_202264 | JGI IMG/M metagenome (GOLD analysis project Ga0302326, IMG submission 202264) | Peat permafrost microbial communities from Stordalen Mire near Abisko, Sweden - Palsa_T0_3 | ecosystem: Environmental > Terrestrial > Soil > Palsa > Peat permafrost | place: Sweden: Abisko...
TGGAGAAGAACTGGCTAAAAAGGCGATATCGTCATAACCAGATTTTTTCGCCCTCTATGAGCTCCAGTACCATGACTGGTCGATAACGGCCCAAGGTTACCTACGGGTATGAGGGTAACAGCACGGTCGCGGTCGGCTTTAACGTCTTTGCCGGTTCGCAGAAGACGCCATATGGCGAGTTAATAAATAACACCAACGCCTTTATCGAACTACGCCGACAGTCGTTCTAGCCAGCGTATGAAGTATAAGAGCTACCTGTAAGTAAGGGAGAAAATAGATGAGATGGCTAACATCAGTCCTGGCTCTGGTAATGTTGATCTGCGCAAGCAGCGTTATCTTCGCGGCGGATATTGTCTCTCAAGCTGGCGGCCCGCTTGTGGTTCCGAAAATGATTGCAGGCAAGCCCTATAGCATCACGCCGGGTTCGAAGCCGGGTACATATCTGGTCAAATGGGGCGACGATTCCTATCTGTGGGAAGCGAAACCCTGGTACGAGGATACTCTTAAAGCAGCAGGACCGGCCTATTATGCTCAATGGGACTCAGGAAAACCCTTTCCGTTCGATCTCTCCCTCGACCAAAGACTGAAACTTGATCCCGAGGAATACTTTGATCGATGCATAGCGTGGTCCTACTATGGTCCTTACTACAAGGGTGCGGCCGACATATGGAATAATCTGGTCATCCAGCCCAATGGAAGGGTTCGTGAAACTGAGCACTTCATGGAACTCTACATGTCCTTTGTCGGTGGACAGAACCTGGAGTATCTCCCGGTCGATCGGCAGGGAAAGGTATCGCACATATACCTCTGGATCGCGATTGATCCAGAAGAAGTTCGCGGGCAATCAGGCGTAACCACCGACTTCTTCGAACGCGACCAGCATCCGCAAGATACTTGGTACACACCGACGGTGCGTAAGGTCCGGCGATTGGCCGGGTCTGTTTCCAAGCAGTTTTTCCCAGGCACCATCGTGCGCTACGAGGACGTCTCGCACGTGAGAGCCCTGCCGGATTTGGACTACAAGATCCTTGGATACGAACTATACAAGGCGGATCCATCGCTGCATGGCAACGCACCAACCGACTATCCAGATGTCAAGCGCTGGGATGGGGCCGGCGATGTCGCGGCTATAATCCAGATAACTCCGAAACCCGGCGTAAGTTGGTGGTACTCCAAGCGGATAGTGAAGTGCGGAGTGCAAAGCAATGCCGCTTTGATAAGCGAGGAAAGCGACGAAAAAGGCCAGATACAGCGAGTCGCCGTTCACGGCGTTATCGATGGGGCTATGGGTAAGATGCCCGATGGCAGTCCCGCCCCCGATTGGTATCAGACCTGGGGTTCCCTGTTCGTGGACGATAAGAAGAGCGGTTTCAAGGGCGATATGTGGTTGTCTAATCTGCAGTTCGATCCGAATTTCCCCACTTCGATCTTCACTAACGATACTCTTGTGCGTGAGCCGCACGCACTTGGGTTCTGGAAGTAGATATTCGCACCGGAGCAACTAGCAATGAACGATCATAGGAGAGCGGGCAAGGACTCGAACGAGGGTACCGGCCTAATTTATACGGGAATGGACGCTCGGCTCGCCGATCTGGCCCGCTTCCTTATCCGTCACCGGAAAGGCGCCCTCATCCTACAGCTCCTTGTCTTTGTGGCCTGTCTTTGGGCCATAGCGGGGATGCGACTCTACGATGATCCGAACGCATGGCCCCCGAAGTCTGATCCCTTCGTTCAACTGAATCGCGTCATATCGGACCATTTCGGCGGCGGGAACTCCGTGAGTATCGAGTTCAGTGTGAAGGACGGTACCATATTTACAGCAGAGAACCTTAAAACTATCAAGGATGTGAATGACTCACTCTACAATATAACCGGCGTCATTCCTTACGCGGTTCGCTCGATTGCGGCGTTGGAGGCCAAGCACTTCTTGTTCTTAGGGGCTGGGACCCCTGACGAAGAAATGGTCATTGCGCCACTCATGGCCGACTATCCTCATACCGACAAGGAAGTGAAGGATGTCGAGGAAGGTGCCGTCGCCAACCCTATGGTGTATGGGACTCTGGTCTCCAAGGACAAGAAATCGGCCTTAATCCTTGCCGACTTTCGCTCTGAGGCTCCGCTCGGTTCCAAGCTGGCTACGACCGAGCCTGTTGCCATCTATCACGCTATCTCCGCGGTCATTAAAGCCAACGAGCGCGATGGTATTACGTTACGCGCTGCTGGCACGCCTATCATCGTCGGCTGGGTCAACAGCGATGGCCTTCTTTACGTACTTATCGCGTTCGGATTCTTTCTACTGATCATAGGTCTAACACTGCTCTACGGCTTCCGAACGTTCAGCGGCATATTCCTGCCGATGCGCGTGGCTTTGCTCGGAGCTCTAATGGGCTTTGGATTATACCGCTTGTTTTTCGGCGCCACTCTATATTCTGCAGCGGCTTTACTCGCACCATTTATCGTAGTAGCTGCTGGCGCTTGCCACTCTGTGCAGTTTCTAACCCGGTTCTTCTTCGAGGAATACCCGCGGTTGGGCGACGTCGAAGACGCCATCATTAGCACTTTCGTTAGCCGGCTGCGCCCTATGCTGGTCTCGCTCCTGTGTGATGTCGTCCCCTTTGCGATTATGGCGCTTATACCTTTCGAGAACGTTCGCGCTCTGGGACTTGTCACAGGCCTCGGTTTGGCTTCGCTGACCTTCGATGAATTCGTCATGATGATACCCGCATTGAGCTCGATCACCATCCGCGAACTGGAAAGCGAGCATTTTCACACCGGAACAAACGAAGGTGCCTCCGCCACCGATATCTGGCTGGAAAAACTGATCCGTTCCATTGTCGACCGTCCGGCAATCGGCGTCGGAATACTAGTCGTGACGGTCACCGTCACCGCCTTCCTCGGACGAAACATCGCCAACACTCCCGTTGGCCAGAACAACACCTACGCCATTCACAACTATCTCACCCGCTCCTGGAACCGCAGCGCCCTCTATCACATGGAACGTGAGATTAGCGCGCGGTTCGGCGGCGTCTATCCCATGACCGTACTGATTCAAGGCAAACCCGGCGTGCGCAAGTCCTTGGAAGATCCCGCGGTCATGGGTGCTATCGATAAGTTCGCGAAGTTTCTGCGCGGCCGGGACAATGTCGGTTACGTCGCGGATCCTGCCCTCGACTTAACCGGTCGCTATGAGTTTGTCCACAGCCTTGACCCCGCTTATGACCATGTGCCGAGGACCAAGCAGGAAATCGGCGAAGGCCTCGAGTCCTTCGAAGCTATTACCCCCGGAGCGTATGACTGGCTGTTCAGCGAGGACTATAACTCCTGCGTCGTGACCGCTTACTGCGCCAGCACCGACCCGAGAAAGGTGGGTGACTTGATAGCGGCTACCCAGAAGGAAGCCGACCTGCTTTTCGGTAACTTGCCGGTTACCGTCGGCATCGCAGGAGGCGCAGTCGGTATAGCTGAGGCCTTTAACCGAAACATCAAATATTATCTCGTTGTCGGCGCGCTCTTAGGATTCCTCGGCACATTCATTCTTTCAATCCCGTTCATCCGGTCGATTCTCCTCCCCGCGCTGCTTATCGTTCCGCTCATTCTCGGGACCATCGCGGCGCTCGGCTTGATGATTACCTGCGGGATAGAGCTGAACTCAAATGCAACCGCCGCGCTGGCTATAGCCAGCGGAGTCGGTATCGATTCGGAAGTATACCTGCTCTATCGCGTGCGTGAAGAGTATCTGCGCCTTCATAATTTCCGCGAGGCCTTGGTGCAAGGCTACGTAAAGATTCGACGCGCGTTGCTGGTTTCAAACGGAGCGCTAATTCTGGGATGCTGGGTGCTCGCTCCGATACCCTTATACATAGGATACGTCGGATTTGGCATGGGATTGGTGCTCGCCATGTGCTTTATCACGAGCGCCGTAGTTTCGCCGATCGTCTGGTCATGGTTTGGCGGCAGTACGATCATCGGCAGCGCTGACACCGCAGCCCAGCCCGAGGAAGATCAACTTACGCCGATCAGGACTGCAGAAGGTCATTGAAGGCGGGGTTTTCCCATGACCGATCGCTTGAATGATATCTACCCGGGGAAACTGAGAGAGCATTATGAGAACCCTCGCAACTATCGAATGCTGGAAGGTGAGACCGGCCACGCCTCGGCTGTGAATCCGATATGTGGAGACGAAATCACAGTCTACCTCAGGGGTAACCGCGAGAAAGTGAGCGAAGTGACCTTCCAAGGTCACTTATGCGCCGTTTCGCTGGCGTCCGCATCTCTAATGAGCGAAGCATTATTGAACCGGACTCCGCAGGAGTTTGCAATCATTAGCCGCGATTTTGTCGCAATGATGAGCGGTTCGGATTCTATCGCACTCGGAGATCTCGACGCTCTTCGTTCGATACGCAAGTACCGGGTCCGCATTCGCTGTGCGCTCTTGCCTTGGGAAGCGCTCCGCGAGGCATGTCGCGCGCTCGCCTTGATTGGTTTTGGACAAGACCGATGCGGGAAATAATCGATGAAATGCGGCGGATGATAGCAGAGCCCGAGGGCGGCGCCCTTGTGACTATCACCAAAACCAAAGGCTCTGCCTATCGTCGCGAAGGCGCCAAGATGCTGTGTCTCAAAAGCGGCGCAATGATTGGCTCGATCAGCGGTGGCTGCCTCGAGAGCGACGCCTACGAAGTATCCCTTGAGGTAGTCGAACGAAACGAACCGCAAATGGTCTTCTACGACACCAGCGCCGAAGAGGAGAATGTCTGGGGACTAGGTCTCGGTTGCAACGGCTCGGTCGAGGTCTTGATCGAACCAATGACGTGGTGGCGCAGCAAAGAAGGTAGAAGTCTGTTCGACCAGATGATGCGTCGCGTGGACAAGGGCGACCGATGCGCCGTGGTTACGCTGTTGGTAAAGGACGGCGAACGCCTAACGGGATTTCGCCGCATGATTGTCGACCCGGATGGCAAGAATACCGGCACCTTCGGCTCCCCGGGCCTGGATTTTGTGGTCGCCCGGCGCGCACAAGCCATCATCAATGATGAAACGGTTAGACCGTCGCGCAAGGTAACCATCGACGTGGATTTCTCGCCCTACGAGATCTTCGTTGACGCATTGCTTCCACCAACCCGCCTGCTGGTGGTCGGTGGAGGGCACGACGCCATTCCGATGGTGAAGTTTGCGAGAGAGATGAATCTGGTAGTGACGCTGGTTGACAGCCGCCCCAAGTTCGCCACGCATGACCGCTTCCCGGGAGCCGATCAGATCATATGTGCGCAACCGGAAGAATTCGCTGAACGTGTTTCGCTCGAAGGATGTCCGGCCGTGATACTGATGAACCATCATTATCTCAAAGATCGCATCATCCTGGGGCAACTCCTTACATCACCGCTCGAGGTGACCTACCTTGGCGCGCTTGGACCGCGCGTGCGTACCGACAAACTGATCAGCGACTTGCGCGAGCAGGGTCTTACATTGGTCGAAGAAAAGGTCCGCGCCGTCAGAACTCCTGTCGGCCTTGACGTTGGCGCTGACAGCCCTGAGGAGATCGCAGTTTCTATACTGGCGGAACTCTTGGCCGTCAAGAACAGGCGCAACGGATTGCCGTTGCGAGAAAGAAACAAAGCGATCCACTAGGCCGATTGATCGCTCTCGATTGATCTCTGGCTCCGCATCGTGCGGAGCGAAGATGCTGAAGGTGAAACGGTTTTGGCTGGTATAGGCAAGTTGCTGCGACCCGATTTTCCGATTCTTGCTCAGAAGATCGGTCTGAACTCGCTTGTCTATTTGGACAACGCAGCGACCTCTCAAAAACCGCGAGTAGTAATCGAGTCGCTCGCCAATTTCTATTCGATAGCTAATTCAAATGTTCATCGATCCGTACACAGTCTGGCTGAACGCGCGACAGAGCTGTATGAACGCGCGCGAGAAAGCGTGGCGGACTTTATTGGTGCCTCGGACGAAAACGAAATAGTATTCGTTCGCAATACCACTGAAGCTCTCAATCTTGTTGCAAGCTCTTTTGCCCGCCCCCGGCTCGCTGCTGGTGACGAAATTGTTGTTACCATACTGAATCACCATAGCAATCTGATTCCTTGGCAGCAGGTAGCCTCGCAGACTGGCGCGAAGCTGCGTGCGATTCCGCTTACGCCCGGTTTACGGCTCGATATGCGAGCAGCGGCCTCGACTATCGGTGCGGCCACGAAAATAGTCGCGATTACTCATAAGTCTAACGTCACCGGCTCCATCGTGGACGTGGCCGGTTTGACCCGGATGGCGCGACGGGTTGGTGCCGCAGTTGTAGTTGACGGCGCCCAAAGTGTTCCGCATTTGCCCGTGGACGTGCGCGAACTGGATTGCGATTTTCTCGCGTTCTCCGGACACAAGATGTTAGGGCCGATGGGAATTGGAGTGTTGTATGGTCGGCGAGAGTTTCTCGAGCAGATGCCGCCGTTCATGACCGGCGGCGAAATGGTGCGCGAAGTCGAGTTGGAAAGCGCGACCTGGAACGACGTGCCGCTTAAGTTTGAGGCAGGAACGCCGAATGTGGCAGGCGCCGTCGCTCTCGCAACCGCCATCGACTATCTTTCAACCATTGGAATGCAGTCGATTGCCGATCATGAGAAAGCTCTGGTGGAGACGGCTTGGCGTAAATTGGAAGAAATCGAAGGAATCCAATGCGTTAAGCCCGCCGACGGCTCCAACGGAATCGTAAGTTTCACGATCACCGACGTGCATCCGCACGACGTCGCTACGATTCTGGACAGTGAAGGCGTTGCGGTGCGCGCCGGAAATCATTGCACACAACCGTTGCACAAGGCGATTGGAGTTCCTGCCACCGTCAGGGCAAGCTTCTATCTTTACAATGATCACGATGACGTGGAACGCCTGGCGAGTGCGTTACGCGCCGCGCGCCGGTTCTTTCATAGACGCGGTGGCTCATCGCGAACAAGTTCGCGGATTTGACGGGGTGACTTACAATGGGTGTAGAGATATCGAAGCTGCAACCTCGTGAGGTACTTCGGCAAAGGAATTCCCGTGCAAGACGAACCAGGTCTTAACGGTGGGCAAAGGGGCGTTCGTTGCCGATATGCCGGGAATTGGCCGCTAGTCGTGCGAGACCTATGCAAGCTTGCTGAATCGCGAGGCCGTCACCGCTCATTTACGCCGAATACTATATCGGCGTTGATGAAACTATACTCACTGGAATATCGGTTTCACGATGATTATCCATCTCTGATCGAATTGGCTAAACGCAGATACTAAGTTGTTCCTCATTATGCAATTCGTATTAATGAATGGCCGGATAGTAAATAGTTATGCTATTGACTATTTACGATATGCACTGAAGTGGCTGAACTGGCTAAAGCGAGACTCGATCGTTTTCTCAAACAGAGTAGTCTAATAGGTACTTTGGTCAGCCTGAAGTGTAGAGTGAACGACTCTGCGTGGTTGCTGTCTGGTACTATTGGGACGGAATCTATCTGCGGTGGTCAGCGAGCGGATGGAGAACTTCAGAAGAAGAAATCCGCAAGCGGCCGTGTCGGGTGGCGACTTCGCAGATTCCCTCCTTTAAGGGTGCGGCGGGTCTGATCAAAACGGCGGGGGGTTGGGCGAAAAGAGGAACCGATTTGCCGATTTTCGAATATATCTGCGCAAGCTGTGGCAAGATCTGGAACATTCTCTTGCTCAACGGAGATTCTGAACCCAAACGATGCGAAGCTTGTGGGTCGGGGAGGACCAAGCGTCTGATGTCAGGTTTCAGCGTCCGAACTGATTCGAGCGGTTCAGATGATGAGGCGGCCCTACGTTACCGTCCCAGAGAGTTCCTGGAGGATCCATCGAAGTTTGAGAAAACAATGAAGTCCATTCAGAAGCGCAGCGGGGTGAAAATTCGAGGTGAGCAGGTGGACGATGCGATGCATCGTCTGTCCAACGCGAAGCGGAAGAAATAAATTCTTTCGTGCTGCGAGCGGCCGCGCAATTCAAGCAACACGCGGCGGATGCTTGACTCCGAGACGTTCCATCTTGCTGCGCAGCGTGTTCGGATGCAGCCCCAAGATCTCAGCGGCTCCTCTTCTTCCCGAAATCTGCCATCCCGTCAACTCCAAAGTCTCGCGGATGTAGAGATATTCCATTTGATCCAGGGTAAGCTTTCCAGGCTGGTAGCCTGAATCGCGATTCTCAATTCCTGGACTGGTCGATTTCAGACTGGCGTCCAGTTCGTTACCAATCTCAAGAAGCGGGCCATTATTCAAAAGCACGGCCCGTTCGATGATGTTTTCCAATTCCCGAATATTGCCCGGCCACGAATAACCCTGGATCATTGCGCGAGCAACAGGGCTCAGAGAACAAATGTTGCGAGCGAATTTCTGCGCATAAAACCGAATGAGATGCTCAGCCAGGGCCAGCACGTCCTGGACTCGCTCGCGCAGAGGAGGAAGGTGCAAGCTCACAACGTTAAGCCGGTAAAAGAGATCCTTTCGAAATCGTCCGGCTGCAATTTCAGTCTGCAGGTGCCGGTTGGTCGCGGCGATTACCCGAATATCAACCTTGACGGGGCTCGTCCCGCCGACCCGATAGATCTGACGATCCTGAAGTGCTCCCAGCAGTTTTGACTGTATCTCAGGTGGCATTTCTGCCACCTCATCGAGGAATAGCGTGCCAGTATGGGCCAGCTCAAATCGTCCCATTCGCCGGCAGTTTGCCCCTGTGAAGGCTCCCTTCTCATGACCGAAGAGTTCCGTTTCGATCAGGCTCGCGCTCAACGCCGCACAATCACAGACAACGAACGGGCGATCGCGGCGTCCGCTCCAGTCGTGAAGGGCGCGCGCCAGAACTCCTTTCCCCGTACCCGTTTCGCCCGTGATCATCACGGTGGCATCGACCTTGGCGGTTGTGATCAATTGGTCGCGAATAGACCTCATTGAAGGACAGAGAAGCAGATGGTCGGTCTTCGAGGATTCTTTGGTCAGTTCCAGCAGATAAGCGTTTTGACGACCAAGCTCCTCTGTCTGGAGTCTCATCTCGTTGAACTTGCGGGTATTCGTGACTGCAATGGCGATCTGATCCGCGATCGCGATGAGCAGCGCCATTTCGTCGCGGCTGAAAGGCTCCTCTTGCTTGCGATTTACATTAAAAGAGCCGATCGGCTTGCCTTCGATGATAAGCGGTATGATAGAACTCTCATGCATCCCTTCACAAACCAAAGGCTTATCTTCAAAAAAAGCGCTCGCAGACTCTAGCTTCGTGAAACATGGCTTGCCGGAGTCAAAAACCAGTCCTAATCTGCTGCCACGATGTGGGATAGACCATCCCTTGCCGACGTGACTTCCTTGCTGCAGAGCCAATGCGACAATTTCGAAATGATCGCGATTGGGGTCGTAGATTGCGAGGCTCGCTCGGTCGATTTTCAACAAGCGGCTCAAAACTTGGGCAATCGTCTCGAATAACGATTCCGGGTTGAGCTTTGTCGCCAGCAGATTGGCTATTTCAAGTAACAAACCCTCGACACTGGCTACGCTTTGTGAAGCCGCAGGTGTGCGAAGCGTATGCATAGATTCGAGAACATCTGTTGAATCCACGAAATCTTCACCCCAAACGGTATTATCCTGCTACGCGAAACGTAAGTTACGACGCGGTGTAGTGTCAAGCCGATTTGGCAGCCGTTGCCAGCGCGGAAAAAGAAGCCCTCTGCCCCATGGAATTCGCGAGGATGATCCCGGCGGCGGATGATGCGAACGACTCGCTGAAGGGGTACGACTGCGGGCTTTCCCCAATCCTCCCGGACGGATAAGCATGCTTTTCCGGATCGCAGACTCTGGCCCCCCAAAAAGGAGGCCCCCCCCTCATATCACGCGTCCCCCCTGCGCGCATATAAAATTTTTGGTTTGAGATCCCCGAGTCTTTACCCGCCCGCTTCAGAAGCTGCAGAACCGGATGCAACCACGTGCGGGTTCAAGTCCCGCCCTCGGCACCACGACTTTGGCTGAACTGCTCAGTGCCGACTGCCTACGGGCACCGCGAAGTGCTGGTCCGTGGCTACGTCCATGAGCTGGAGATCGCTTACGCGGTAGAAGAGATCGCGCAAGATCCCCGACTGCTACGAGCGCGGAGGACTTCGTCCCCAACCCGTTGCATTACCTGGTGCTGCTGGAACGGAGGACTGGAACGGAAGATCGGTGGCCTGGATCAGGCCGCTCCATTGGTAGGCTTGGAACTGCCGGAAGAGTTCGCGACGCTGCGCCCCCTACTGGACGCGCGCATAGGCAAGAGCGGCAAGCGGGAGTTCAAGTCCTGCGCTTGCTGGAGGTGTTCCGAGGCGATGATGTGCTGGGCCGGAGTCAGAGAAGCGATCGCCCGCGGGGTGACCGGCTTCGATGCGGTCAAGCATCTGGGGCTGAATACCCGATCCTCGGCGCGCTTCATCGCCAATATGTCACGGTTTAGTTTGTATAGGGAAAGGTCAGGTCTCTAATGCCGACTCGCGTGCCACACGCCAACTGACGATAAAGAACCGCCTGAGTAGCAGCTGTATCGCCCATTCATTTTGGTCCCGACGACTGATCCAGTGAACTTACACGTGTTGCCGGCAGGAAGGGTCTGTACAACGATTTTGAGGTCGCCATCGTTGAATGCGCCGCTAGCCACTTTACCCACCGGATTCGGACAATCAGAAGTTGCTTGTTTTCCGCCATAGCACTTGTAAGAACCTGAGAGGGCGTCACCCGTCTGAATCAGATCGAATTCAATATTTTGAACTCGGTTTACGTACGGTCCCAAACCTGTTGTCCGGCGAGTGCCCTTCCACTTCCCGGCGAGATTCACGTCGCTGTTTTCCGGCGACTGCGCTAGAACCACGACAGACGAGCAGACAGCCGCGACTATCACCAGCCACATTGCATTAGTCTTCATCTTAAGCTTCATACCGAAATCTCTTGCTCCAGATTAGCGAGAGGGTGATCGAGATGTTGTCTATTCCTGAAAGAGGTATATCTCGAGGTCGGAATAGCCCGAAGATCTGAGGGGAAGTACTCGTTGGTAATCGGGATCGTTAATCCAGGCTTGGGCAGCGGCTTCATCCGGAAACCTGATGACAATCCCCGTCTGCCACTTTCCCGAACCCGCTAGACTGCGAAGTCCCGAACCGCGAGCAACGATTTCGCCTCCGTGTTTTGCGATAATCGGGCGAGCTACCTTTTGATATTCCTGAAGTTTCGCGGTCTCGGAAAGATTAGGATTTCCCTCAACAATCACTATTACACTCATTGCTCACTCCCGTGTTGGTTACCTGATTCCCAGCCGCTCACGTGCGTAGAGTTCCGCAGAAGAATCGAAATCGATGCTAGCGTGTTGCGCGCCAACGTTTATATTCCTGAAAGCAACCTGCAGGGCGCTGGGAGCATAAACCGCGTGCGCGCCTGCACCGCCGTAGAGTCGCCCCACTGCACGCCGACATAACTCTGCACAATAGGCCGCATGCCATTTGGCTCGAGCGCGATGCGCCAGATCGAATTTGATACCTGTCGAAACGAGGGAGTCGAACTCGTCGAGGATCCCGTGCAGCAGCAAATGGACGCAGTGGATCTCCGCTTCTGCCTCCGCCAGTCGGACTTGAGTTGGCCCATGCTCCGACTTCGGCGCCCCCGTAAGGATTACTCTGCGGCGCTTGGTGCGTTCTATGAAAGCTTGCAAAGCAAATTTTGCTGAGCCCAGTAGCGCTGATGCCGCCGAAGCGCACAGCATTGCCTCTGCCGATAACCGGTAGATGTTCGTCGGATGATTAAGCGCATGAGGACTTTCGCCGGCGAACAGCATCCTGGTGTCGATTGCGCGATGAGCGGGAACGAAGATGTCTTTGGCAACAACATCTTTACTTCCCGTTCCCTGCAAACCCATTACGTACCAGGTGTCGTCGACCTGGATCTCTTCGCGCGGAACCACTACGTGAACCGATGGACCCCGCGTCTTCGGATCGGCGCATCCCAGCATCACCCAATGGGAATGATCGACGCCGCTACAGAACTGCCAGCGGCCTTCGACCCTGTATCCTCGATCTACTGGATGCGCAGTGCCTTGCCAGGAGAGCGTTCCCGCGACTAGACCGTCGCGGCCGTTACCGAACACTTCGTCCTGACCTTCTTCGGGAAAAGACCCTAGGCACCAGTGATGTGCACCCATCACCATAAGGACCCATCCACTGGATGGGCAGGCTTGGGACAAGCGCGTGACGGCGTCATCGAAGGTCCGCAAGGAGAGCTCATAGCCGCCGGTTCGCCTGGGTTGCTGGATCCGAAAGAAACCGGCATCGATCATAGCCCGCATGCTTTCGGGCACTACCTGTCGGGCGTCGTCGCAATTCCGAGCATGCTCGGCAAGCTTCGGCGAGATAGCGGCGACGCGTCGCATGACTTCGTCGTAGTCCATTCGCGGGCGAGAGCTTCCCGTCAAGTTCGTTTCTCCAAGTGAGACATCCCCTTAGGACGCAGGACGTCTTGCCAGGGCTTATAGCTCCGGCTAACGCAGCGCAGGGAATACATGCTCCGCAAACAACCGTATCGAATCCATCTGCTTCTGGTGGGGCATACCATCCATGCGGATAATGACCTGGTCGGCTCCTGCCTGCTGATAAAGCTTGAGCTTCTTGATGCACTCCTCCGGATCGCCAACGACCAGCGTCGCATTGTCACACAGATATTCGAATTCGGGATGGGCCGCAGCCTCTGCGAGCTGTTTGCCCATGTACTGATAGGACTTCACTTTGGTAGCAGCCAGCTCGGCATATATTCGGCCAGCTTCGCTGATGAAGGCCATCATCGGCTCTTTGGCTAGTCGTCGCGCGTACTCGGTCGTCTCCGCGCAAAGTCCCATGGTCAATATCGCGACTCCATTAGTAGCTAACGAGCCTACAGGCTTGGCCGTCTTTATACTCTTTCGATAGATTTCGACATTCTTCGCAGTCTTATCTGGCGAGGTGAAGTCGAAGCAAAGCACCCCAATTCCCTTCTGACCCGCCAGCTCGTACATTTCGGGGCTCGTAGTGGCAGTCCAAAGAGAGGGATGCGGTTTCTGGATTGGTTTCGGATTAACCACAGTCGGAGGAATATGATAGAACTTCCCATCCCAGGAGAAGGTCTCCTCGGTCCAGATTTTCGGAATCATCTCCAGCGCCTCTTCCCACTGTTGCCGCGTCTCTTCCAGCGGGACCTCAAAGGCTTTCAGCATACCGAGTTTGTTTCCGCGTCCAGTTCCTAAGTCCATCCGGCCGTTGCTCATGATGTCCATCATTCCAATCCGCTCCGCGATTTTAAGCGGATGATTCACGGCCTTAAGCAAAAGAACTATTCCCTGCCGAATTCGAATTTTCTTCGTGCGCATGGCGACCGCGGTAAAGAAGATTTCCGGACAGCCAGATGAGTATTCGACCGGGGTAAAATGTTGCTCCGACATTCCGTAGGAATCCCATCCAAGCTCATCGGCCAGTTCGACCTCTTTTAACATCTGCCAGTAACGGTTGTAGTAGTCGCGCGTCGCAGTTTGACACTCTTGAAATAGCTCGAATTTCATTTGCTTTTCTCCGGTTTGACGAATGCAATCCGACCCGACTGTTCGTCGGTTGCCGCAAAACCCCAGATGCAACGGTCACGCCACCCTTTTAGTTCATTTCGCTGTAAGAAAGCGGCGGGTTTGTTAGAGAGAGAGAAGAGCGGATGTACTGACGCTACAATCGTAGCGGCTACAACTGTACTCGCGAATTGGAAATTTGTAACTTTTGCCGCCCGGTCGCGGATCAGCGCAAATCTGATTTCCAAATGAATATGGTGGCTGCGCTCATCGAAGAGCCAAAGAGACGTATCTAAATTGAACTGACCTACAGCCGGTTTCAGATCGCTTCTCAATGTATAGACGGCGCGCCTTCTCACGGTGACCGTCGATTCGTTACGAACTAGTTACGGTGCGGTTGACATAAAAAGTCGCTCTGAAGTATAGAACCGCCGAAGAGGTGATTTCTGAAGATGACCCGAGAAGCTTCATGGGTCATGTGTTTTTGTGGCTTCAGAAACGACCTACTTGAGACGCTCCTCCGATTTGCGTCGGGTTTTTAGATCCAGAAGCCTTTTTGAGTGATTTCAAATGACAGCCAATCTGAGTCCGGTATGGGAAAGCTTTGTGGGTGGTTCGTCAATAGGCCTCGAGCTCCTAAGGCCTGAAATACGGGAATCCTGGAGTCGGTGCCGAGACGCGAAATTAAACCCCAACACCCAAAGTGCGCCGATGGCACTATCTAAGAATGAGCTCGAAAAAATGAGCTCTCGCAATCGTCTATATCGCGCATCCCGGGAGATTCTACCTGCTGCAAGTGATTATCTACCTAACAAGGTTGATTCAACTGTCATATTGATTGATGCAGATTGTCTGATGCTGGATATTCAGGGCGGAGGAAAAGGGATGCTAGCCGCCGAAGCCGCGGGGGGCTTTGCAGGCTCCAGGTGGTTGGAACGAGATACCGGCACGGACGCGTTATCTCTATGTATTCATATGAATTCGCCGGCCGCGGTCATCGACTTTGAACACTACTGTGTGGTTGGACACCAATGGACCGGCGCTGCAGTACCAATATTTTCTCCGCAGAATCATTCTTTGATTGGAGCTCTGGCAGTTTACAACCACGGCCTCACTAACCCGGAACGCATGCTTCGTCTTTGTTCGCGATTTGTAACCTTTATCGAGCGAGAATTGAAGAACGAAGCCATCGAGCGCCGGCTGCTGACACTGGAAATGCAGGAACGAATTCGCTCTTCATATCCGCATGATAAGGTCCTGTCTGTCAGCGAGTTTGGAGAATTGCTCAGTTACGGAAATGAGTGGACGGTGCCTTCAGATTGGTTCGCGCAAATGAGGGAAGGGGCCGAGTCACAGCTGTCGGCTGGCGTCAAACCTAAAGAGCTGAAGGGTCGTTTGCGAGACAAATCAGGGCAACCTTTCGAGGCGCGATTTTTCCCGGCTACGCACCTGGGAGAGGTGGCCGGGTTCGTAGCGGTTCTGCCCAGCCAGCGCAGGAGCTTCTCGACCGGACCTCATCAAAGCTGGAGGGCCATCTATCATTTCGAAGATATGGCGGGGAGCTCGCCTGCATTGCGAAAGTGTATCGACGACGCTCGCAAATATGCTGCAGTCGATCTGCCGGTTTTGATAAAGGGAGAATCCGGCACCGGCAAAGAGTTATTTGCTCAAGCCATTCACAACGCTAGCAGTAGGCGCGATCGACCGTTCGTACCCATCAATTGCGGGGCAAGTCGTGATGAGCTGATCGCCTCAGATTTGTTTGGCTACAGCGAAGGTTCCTTTACCGGTGCGGCGCGAGGTGGGCGAGTCGGCAAATTGGAAATTGCTGAAGGTGGCACCATCTTCTTGGACGAAATCGAAAGCATGTCACCTTTCATGCAAACCTCGTTGTTACGTGTGCTCGAGGAAAGATTTTATTCAAGGATGGGCGGTACGGAACGGATACCTCTGGACGTTCGCTTCCTGGCTGCTACCAACGCCGATCTGAATGCGAAATCGACAACCGAACAGTTTCGTAGCGATCTGTACTATCGGCTGGCTAGCCTAACTTTGAATCTGCCACCATTAAGAGAGCATAAGGCTGACATCCCGGAATTGATCGAATATCATTCGCCTTTTCTCGCGAAGAGTATGTCAGCAGAGACGATGTCCAGGCTCTTGGACTTCTGCTGGCCCGGGAACATTCGACAATTGAAGAATGTACTGCAAAGGGCTGAGGTACGCGGTCTCTCGGATGGAGGAGTGCTGGAAACTCTGGACGACGAAGCATGCGCCGAGGTCTGTGCTTTGAAGAAGTGCTCCTTTCGAGCTGAGAGTCCAACATCCACGACGGCCGCCGGGGACAGCTATTCGCTCGATGACGACAGTGGAAAGGAACGGATAATCGAGGCTCTGCAGCAGTGCAACTGGAGTGTGACGGCTGCTGCGAACCGGCTTGGCTTGCACCGTGTAACCCTGTCGAAGAAAATGGCAAAGATGGATATTCGGCGAGTCTACCACTAGCGCATCTTCTTCTGACAACCCGCCTGAGCGCTCCGCGGAGATTGACTAACTGATCTTGAGCAGTATTTGCTTTCGCCGGACTTGGCCAAGCGGCCAGGTCTCTCAGCTCCCATAAAATCGATTGACATGAAGTATTTTGGTGGCGCACTGCGTGCGGAAAAGCTACGGCTGTCGCAGGCGGAGTGCCTCGAACGTCGTAGGTTCTGCGGTCATGTTGGTTAGGTAGTCGACTACCAGCGTAGCGCTACGCTTGTAGTCGCACGAAAAGTGTATTTGTCGAGTTTGGTGGCTGACCTCTTAGGTTTGGCTGTCAATTTTACGGACATTCAAGGCATCGTTTTTGCTCCTCACTCTGCAACTCAGCTGTGTTGTTGCAAGGCTCTTAAGTGGGAGAAATCGATGAAGTTCGAATTTTTTGTCGAGTGCCAGACCGCCACGCGCAGCTACTACGATCGTTACTGGCAGATCCTAGAGGAAGCACAACTGGCTGACGAACTTGGATGGGATTCATTCGGTACGTCAGAGCAACACTTCACACCCGAGCTCTTCACAACTTCTGCGCCCGAGGTGTTCTATCCGGCGGTGGCGATGCGAACCAAGCGTCTTCGCCTGCGTCACGGCATACGGTTACTTCCTTACCGAGTCAACCATCCGCTGAAAATTGCGGAGCAACTGGCAATGCTCGACATTGTAAGCAATGGACGCGCTGAACTCGGAACCGGTCGCGGCAACACGTTTCGGATGTTGAGCGCGTTCGAAGTCTCACCGGAGGACTCCAGGTCCCAGTGGGAAGAGGCGCTCAGCATGATTCCTAAGATGTGGACTCAGGACGAGTTTTCCTGGGAGAGCAAGAATTTCCACATACCGCCTACACACGTGGTACCGAAGCCCATACAGAAACCGCATCCTGCGATGTGGGCGGCCGCTACCAACCCGGACATGTATGAGATCGTCGGACGAAAGGGAATCGGTCTGATGACGTTTAAGTTCGGCACCCCTGAGCAAGCCGAACAAGACATCGCAATCTACAAGAAGGCCGTTAAGAACGCCCAGCCCGTCGGCGATTTCGTTAACGATAAGGCTGCGTGGTTTTTGATGTGTTTTTGCGCGGAAACGACGGAGTACGCTCGCCAACTGGCCAAGGAGCCGATCATGGCCTTTCTCAATGAAGCCGTAAGGATCTACGAGGAGTTGGGAGGTAAGGGAGCGAAGACCTATCAGTACATGTCGGAGGTCGCGAAGTACAAAAGTATGGTGAACTTTGACTACCTAAACGACTCCGACATTATCGTGGTCGGCGATCCGGAAACGTGCCGAAAGAAATTCCAAAAGTACAAAGACGCGGGTGCCGATGAGCTCATCCTTCGCATCGACGGCATGCCGCACGAAAAGATCATGGACTGTATTCGGCTACTTGCTGAACAGGTATTTCCTCATCTTCGCTGAAAACAGTTCGGAACTTTCAAAATGAATAAACAGCTCGAGCTTGACTAAGAACGCCGTCTCTAAAGGAGAAAAGAAAATGTCTCACTTCACACTGCTGGAAATCTGGCGTCCTCGGCCTGAATGGTATGCCCTTTCGAATCAGAAGAAGAAGGATTTCGTTGCGCGGTCTGGGGAGATTCTCGGTGCTGTCATCGAAAAGGGCGCAAAAATAACCGGCGTATACAAGTGTCGCGCAGCCTCGAGTGACGGATGGGACATGATGGGATACTGGGAGATGCCAACCTTTGATCTGGTCAGTGAGCTGGCGGACAGACTGGATAAGATGGGCTGGAACCGTTACTTCGAGCAAATCAATTTTGTAGGAACCGCTACTACCGCGGAAGACTACCTGAAGAGCCTGGTCGTGGAATCCGAGTTCTAGCCAGGCGCTGATTGCCCAGTCCGCTTATGCAAAATAATCGCCTGTCTCGCGGACACGGTGGCAATATCTCGATTGGAGCTGCGAAGATGTTCAGAAATTGGTTTCTTATTGGAACACTTGTTCTGATATTCGCGTCATTGACGTCCAGCCCTACTCGCGCCTGTGAGTCCGTCGACGAGTACAGTCTGACGGGCTGCGTAGACTTATGGAGCTCAGCCTATATTCGTCTGCCGAGTTCAACTGTCACCTATTTCGACGCGAAAACAGAAAAGTTCTTTACTGCTAATACGGATAATGTCGAGTTTCAGCGAAGTGAGCTGCATATGACCTTGGATCAACAACCCAAGGCTGTGTCGGAACTCTTAGGCTTTCCTGTCAGCTGGCATCTTGAGCTTCGGCCCTGGCACGACTCAACGTACGATCTTCCAAACAACGTCGGTCAAGGTGGTCCGCGCCATGAGTTCTTAGCCGACGACCTGCAGACTAATCTCAACGGTCGAATGGCCGACGACTATGACCCCCTTTTCCGCGAGTACTACCTTGATCTTCGTCCGAGGCATTTCTTCATTCGATTGGGTCGTCAAATAATAGCGTGGGGAAAGTCAGACGGCGTTTATGTGTTGGACATTTTGAACAACTTCAACCTGGTGAATCCCGAAATCTTCGATGAGCAACAGGTCAAGATTCCCGTTTGGGCAGCAAACATCAACTGGCAGATAAATTCTACGTATACGCTCCAAGGTCTCTTTATCCCTCAGTACTTGCCCACATATTACGCCGGGGTTCAGATTCAGCATGGTTATCCAATACAGGGAGGCTATGGCGATTTTACGTATAACTCGACGGCCTATTTCAACAACATTCTTAACGGACAGTTCGGCTTCAAGATTCCTTCGCAGACAAATTTACCATCGACGAGATTGAACAACTGGATTTACGGCGCGCGGTTTAGCAACGGCTCCGCAGGCGATCTGCATTACACGCTTAATTACCTGTACACGTACACGACGACAATGATCGCATACCCAGGTAATACTTCGACTTTCGTAACAGCTACGACTGCAGCATGGCGTCCGCATCGGATGCAAGTTGCAGGTGGTTCCTTTGACTACGACTGGGACACCGGCAACAAATGGCTCGATGGTACGGTGTTCCGGGCAGAAAGTGCCGTAAACAATGGCGACGTTTACTACGAAGGCACCGTGGGCAATCCAGTAGATGTCACGCATTGGCAGTTTATGGGCGGTATAGACAAGACCATCTTGGGGGACGAACTCGAGCGCCCTGTCTTTGCGAGCTTCCAGTACTATCAAGACTGGGTTGTTGCCCGCAATAACCGCTGCGCTTGCGGTCCGCATAGCAATGAGTTTCAGGATCTGGGCTTCGATGGCAGTAACGCGGGCTTCCGCGGAGTGTACAAGAGTGTCTCAACACTGTACCTCGAGAAGACCTGGCTGCCGGGTGACTTTGTCGGCAGCTCGTTAGCTGTCGTGCACGACTGGCAGTTCGACGACTGGTGGGTAAAGCCAGAAGTCACATACCAATTCAACGACAAAACGGCTGTTGTGTTGGGGTTTGACATCTTCGCCGGCAGCAAATCAACGCCGTACGGAGAATTCACCAACAATAGCAACGTCTACTTCGCCATACATAGGGTGTTGCTGTGAACCGAACTCGATCACAGCGACCGGCATCGCAATGTAAGTACATCAAACGGTAGGAGGTGCATATCATGGCCAAAAGCGAAAATAACGAAATCCGGTCGGAAGACTCTGCAGCGATAACCGAGCTCTACGAAAAGTGGCGGTCAGCCTGGTTGCACGTCGATCCCAAATTGATGCTTTCGCTATTCGATCCCAACTTTGAGGGTGTGGTGTATCAGTCGGAGGAGAACCCGGAGGCGCTGCTGACTTACGATGCAATCGTTTCCTACTGGACGAACGCTGCAAACATTCTTTCCAAAGTTCCTGAATGGAAGGAATTGAAGAAGTCAGTCAGCTTTTTAAACAACGATGCGGCCTTTATCTGGGTGTTGCTCGAAACTACGCTTCTTTTGAATGTTTCGCCGCCTCAGGAGCTCGGTGGAAAGCTACGGTGCGGCATCGGTTTGCGCAAAGCGAGCGGCAAGTGGACGATTGCCCACTACGACGAATCCCGGCACTTCCTCATGAGCCCTGACGCCGAGGGAATCTGGTCTTATAATATCGAGCATACAAAGAAGGTTTTGCGCTAGGCACCGCCGTCGAAGTACGCGGGAGCGACAGAATTAAGCTAGGCGGAGAAAAAGCTATGAATCGGTTCGTACGAATATCAAGTATGGCACTGATGGTCGCGATCTGCGTCGGTATAAGTCTTTGTTCCAATTGCCTCTCTCAGACACTCACCGGAACCGAAAATCCCATCCCACTATGGCCCGACAATGTAGCGACTATGTCCGGAGCCGACTTTACCGCGCTTTTGACAAAGCTGCAGCCCTTGGTGCCTAAAGAGCTCGCCGGCAAACCATACAGCATACAACCAGGCGAGGAGCCCGGGACCTATCTGGTCAAATGGGGCAGCGACTCAATGGTATGGAAGCCTCAGCCTTGGATGGAAGCTAACTATGCCAAACTGGGACCATACTACTATCTGCAGTGGACCCGGAAAGGAATGCCTTATCGTTGGGACGTGCCGATTGAAGATCGAGCGAAGATGCCAGCGCGAGAATTTCCAGCACGCACCATCGCGTATGTGTACTACATGTCGGGCGCGAAGAATGGCTGGGACCAATGGGACCAGAAAATATATTTGCCGGATGGCAGTCTACGTTCCGAAACAAAATTCCTCGAGTTTTACGCTTCTCCATTGTTCGGGAAAGGAATGGAGTATTTCACTCCGTCGGAAATAGCCGACGTTACTCGCCTTTATATGTGGGAGGCCGTCGAGCCGGAGGAACTGCGAGGACAAGGGGGCATCACCACTGAATACAAAGATGAGAATCGGGTCCCCGAAGACCTTCTTTACCTTCCAACGGTTCGTAAAACGAGACGTTTGGCGGGTGCGGTGGCTCAGCAGTATTTTCCAGGCGGCTTATTTCGCTATGAGGATGTCACCTTCAACACGGCATTGGCCCAGTTGGACTACAAAATAATCGGATTCAAGTTATTCGATCCTCCTGCAGATCTTCGCGGTTACCGTCCGAATGACTATCCGGACGTCAAAAGGATCGGCGACGCCGGCGACGTTGTCGCGATACTTGAGACCACTCCCAAGCCAGGTGTTAGCTGGTGGTACGCGAAACGAATAACTTACTGCGGTTTGATGGCCCTTATTCAAGGGCAGGATCAGGCTTTCGACGCGAACGGGACTAGGATCCGTCAATCGGACGACATGCCCAAAACTGGAAGCGCTCTTCATATGGGCAGCCCGGACGGCCCTCCAGCGCCAGACTGGTGGACTTCTTGGGGCGCCGAAAGCATTCAAGAGTTCAGCACGGGTTTCGCTCAGGATTCTTGGGAGACGGTTGGCGGGTTTAACGCTCCTGCTTCTGGATCCATGTTTTCTGAGGATACGCTAGCCCGTCAGCCGATGACGCTGAACGAATGGATGCAATGATGCAACGCCCGTTCGCTTCTAGATAAGGCTAGCTCTTTCACAAGTCTGGTTCCAAAGGCGCGCCCGAAGCGGGCAGTGACGTGAGGTATGAATTGGACCGATATACGGGAATCGACCTGTTTCTCGCTCGACTAGCACGCTTCTTTATTCGCCGGCGGCATTTAGGAGTAATTCTACAGGTCATTATTGCAATCCTTTGTATCTGGGCTATCAGCACGCTGCGATTGCGCGACGATCCTAATGCGTGGCCGCCAGCGAGCGACCCCCTCGTCCAGCTGAATCAGAAGATAATGGGTATTTTTGGTGGTGGTAACTCTGTCAGCATAGAAATTAAGGCTGATAGCGGCACTGTATATACGCCCGAGAACCTTAAAACCATAAAGGATATCACTGACTCGCTCTACCTGGTCCCAGGCTGCATACCCTTCGCAGTGAGATCGCTTTCGACACTAAGCAGCGAGCGCTACTCGATTCAAGATAAAGGTACACGTGATGAAAGTTTCCTAATCACTCCGATAATGCCGCAATACATCACCACTTCCGCTCAAGCACGCGATATCCAATCGTGGGCGACTGACAACCCGCTCCTCAATGGTGTCGTTGTTTCCAAGGATGGCAAGGCGGCATTAATACTCGCTGACTTTCGTTCTCAGATACCTGCACATGCGCAGGTCCAAACTCTGATCACGGACCCCGTAGCGATCTACCACGCGATAACAGAAATTCTAAGGCGTCACGAACGTCCTGGCATTACTCTCCGCGCTGCAGGAACCCCGATCATTGTAGGCTGGGTCAACAGCGTTGGACTTTGGTACATCGCGGCGGCATTCATATTCTTCCTGGCCGTGATAGCCGCAATATTGTGGTATGCATTTCGCACCTACAGTGGTGTATTCCTGCCGCTTCGAGTAGCTGTGCTGGGCGTGCTCATGGGCTTTGGCTTTTACAGGGTGTTCTGCGGCAATACTTTGTACTCTGCTGCCGCGTTGTTAGCACCTTTCATCATCGTCGCCGCCGGTGCCTGCCATTCGATTCAATTTTTGACCCGTTTTTACTACGAGGAATTTCCCCAACGTCGCAACGTTGAGGACGCAATAGTCAGCACCTTCGTATCGAGACTCCGGCCAATGCTGGTGTCACTTCTCTGCGATATCATACCGTTTGCAGTGATGGCGGCCGTACCGTTTGAGAATGTTCGATCCCTCGGAATCGTAGCTGTGTTCGGCCTGGCGTCCCTTACGATCGATGAATTCGCACTAATGATTCCGGCTCTCAGCTCCATTACCATGCACGAGTTGGAGGGAATAAATCAGCGAGAAGCCGCTCGTTCTACTGAACGAATGGACCACCTACTCGCTTCCGCCATTCGCCGAACTCTTGATAGCAGAGTTATAATAGGGTCCCTTCTTGCTGGATGCTTTCTCCTTACCGCCGGATCCACATGGCTGATCTCGCGGGCGACCTTTGGCCAGGACAATACTTATGCGATTCACAACTACCTGACTCGTTCCTGGAAGCATAGCGATATTTTCCTGATGGAGCGTGAAATCGTTTCACGATTTCACGGTATCTATCCAATGATGGTTTTGGTTGAACCGGAGATCCCGAAAGCGAAGGTACTGGAACAACCAGCGGTAATGCGGGGTATCGATCAATTAGCGACGTTCCTGAGTGAGCAGCCGCACATAGGGAGCGTCGCCAATTTGGGTTACCTGGTCAAACTCAACAATTCTTTTATTCACGAAAACTCGGATAGCTTTCTGACAGTCCCGGACACGTCCTACGAAATAGGACAGATACTGCATGATACTGCGGAACGCTCGCCAGGCGTCTATCACTGGCTGATGACTGATGACTATGCTTCGGCGGTAATTATCGCATATTTGGATAGCACACGCCCCGAAACAGTCGAACGAATAATGACGGTGACGAGGGACAAAGCGTCGCAGACGTTCGTCGGACTGCCGGTCAAAGTGAGTATCGCAGGTGGTTCGATTGGGGTGGCTTCGGCCTTCAACCATAATGTTGCGTATTGGCTTTTCGTTGGTGGCCTACTCGGATTGGTTGGGACGTTCATCTTGGCAGTCTTGTGCATCAGATCAGTCGCTCTCTCATTAATTTTGCTCATTCCTTTGCTGATCGGAATGGTCATTTCGGTGGCCATCATGTACTTGGTCGGAATTGAATTGAATTCGAACGCCATCTCGGCGTTGGCGATCGCGAGCGGCATCGGAATCGATTCTGAAGTGTACTTGCTGTTTCGGGTTCGAGAAGAATTCGCAAGGGGAGGAAACTTTCGCGAAGCTCTGGTTCAGGGATACGTCAAAATCCGCAGAGCCTTATTGGTTTCGAATGGGGCCTTGATTTTGGGCTGTTGGGCCTTGATCCCGGTACCACTCTACATAGGATACGTGGGTTTCGGAATGGGACTGGTCTTGCTGTTTAGTTTTGTGATGAGCGCGATTCTATCTCCAATTCTGTGGTGGTGGTTTGGAGAACAGGTAGTAGTTGGAAACCAAGATTCGATGCGTGTTGAGAGTCGCGCCAGCGCTTAAGGTACGCGCATTTTAGATTCAGGGTGGCGCACGAGAAACTATACGCAGACCCACGAAGAGATGTTGTCAATGATCTGTCAGAAGCCAGGAATGGTGTTTTACGAATCTTCATCGTCCGGCTACTGCGTATACTACCTTGGCCATGGGAACCTCGCGGATATGCAACGTAAATTGACGACGAGGATGCCTTTTCGGAAGGCGGCAGCGCTTGTGCACGAATTGAACCGCCGACTTTTCCAGAAGGCTATTACCAATGATGAAGAGCTGAAGGCCGCAGTATGCGCGTATCTGGAGAGACAAGGCGCTGGCGAATACGTTCTGAAGGCAGAATAGAGCGCCACCTCGTCAAAGGTTCGTCGACGACTTTCCAGTAAACGGTCACCGGCAAGATTATGCGGCCCGAACTGCGCGAGCGCGAACATCGAAAGAATTCTGCTGCATAGGTAGTCGATGAGACTAAATTAAAGTCAACGCGAAGCTGTCAGAGGAGAACCATCAATGGCATCAACAGTTCCATCGATTGAACGTGCGGCGCGAGGCGTGACTTCTGCATCAGTTTTGGATTTTCTCAGAAGACCCAAGCGCCTTCTGATCGGAGGTAAGTGGGTCACGGCCAAGTCTGGCAAGACCTTTGAAACCATAAATCCAGCTAATGAAGAAGTGCTTGCCCTGGTTCCCGAGGGCGACAAAGCGGATGTCGACGAAGCTGTCAAGACAGCACGCAAGGCATACGAATACGGCAAGTGGCCGACAATCAATCCACATCAGCGCGCCAAGTATCTCCTGACCATCGCGGATTTGATCGAAAAGCATGTTGACGAACTTGCGATCCTCGAGACTCTGAACAATGGGATGGCGATTTCATTGGCCCGCGGTTTCACGCTGATGGCCGCCGACACTTTTAGGTATTACGCGGGCTGGGCGACCAAGATCTATGGCGAGACCAACCCCTCCGATCCCTCGATGTTCAACTACACCCTGCGCGAACCGGTCGGCGTCTGCGGCCAAATAATCCCTTGGAACGGTCCCATTGCAATGCTTGCTTGGAAGATCGCACCAGCGCTTGCGTGCGGTAACGTGTCGATCCTGAAACCTGCCGAGCAGACGCCACTAACAGCGCTCAGAATAGGCGAACTGATTTTGGAAGCGGATCTCCCGGAAGGCGTCGTCAACATAATCACAGGATACGGCGAGACCGCCGGCGCGGCGATTGCCTCACATCCGGACATCGACAAAGTCGCGTTCACCGGTTCAACCGAGGTCGGTAAACTAATCCTCCAGGCTTCTTCAGGAAATCTGAAGCGAGTCTCCCTCGAGTTGGGAGGCAAATCACCGAATATCGTTTTTCCCGACGCGGATCTCGAAGATGCCGTACCTACCTCGCTGATGGGCTTTTGCATGCTCTCCGGCCAGGTTTGTTGCGCTGGTACGCGGGTATTCGTGCAGAGCGACTTCCACGATCGCTTCGTTGATCACCTGACCCGCTACGCGTCGAAGGTAAAGGCGGGCGACCCGCTCGATGCCAGCACGATGGTGGGGCCGCTCGTTTCCAAAGAGCAGTTCAACCGCGTCAACGGTTACATCGGAGCAGGAAAGAACGAAGGCGCCAAGACCGCGATTGGCGGGGAGGTGCGGACTGGGAAGGGATTTTTCGTGGATCCCACGATTTTTACAGATGTGAAAAACAGTATGAGGATCGCGCGCGAAGAAATTTTTGGACCGGTCGCCGCAGTGATTCCATTCAAGGACGAGAACGACGCAGTCTTTCAGGGCAACGATACGACCTATGGTCTTGCCGCCGCCGTATGGACGCGCGATGTGAGCCGCGCTTTTCGCGTGGCGCGCGCGATCAAAGCAGGCACGGTCTGGGTCAATTGCTACAACAACATAGATCCGATTTCACCGTTTGGCGGTTATAAGCAGTCTGGTATTGGTCGCGAGCTGGGCAAGCATTCGCTCGATCTCTATACGCAGATCAAATCGGTATATGTGAAACTCTAATTCTTGACTTTAGTTGGCCCCATCGTGGAGACGGACCTTGTCCAATAACAAAGCTAGTGTTGGCTGGAGAGAATGAAATGAAATTTGGACTCCTTACGGAAGGCGAGGTGCCTAAGGGCCTCTCATATAGCGCGCGTTACCATGAGATCATAAAGGAGGCGGTGTTTGCAGAAGAGATGGGATTCGATTTTTGGGGCACTTCAGAACAACATTTTGTTCCGTCTGCCTACGCGGTCTCGGCGCCGGAAACTCTTTACGGCGCTGTTGCCGCATTAACGTCGAAGATCACGATCCGTCATATGTCGGTCGTGATGTTGCGGTACAATCACCCAATTCGGATCGCGGAGCGAGTGGCCACGCTCGATATTCTCTGCAAGGGACGGCTGGAATTGGGCACGGCACGGTCGAACAACATTGAGTACCTCAAAGCTTTTGGCGTGGATCCTGTGACGACACGTGAGGAATACCGGGAAACAGTGGAGGTCGTGGTCCGGGCCCTTATGGAGTCGCCTTTTGAATACCATGGAAAATTCTATGATTTCGGTCCCACAAATATCGTTCCCAGACTCCACGGACCAAACTGCCCTCCCCTGTATGTGTCTGCAACAAGTGTCGAAACTCACCGCAGTTCAGGAGAGCTGGGCATTGGCAGCATGACGCATGACAACTGGTTTGGTTGGGATTACATGAAGCAATGCGTAAGCGCCCACAAGGAGGGCCTCCGATCCGCCCAGCCGATCGGTGGCTTGTATGCGATCAACCCAAATCTGGGGCTCCTAACATTTCCTGCCCATGTGGCAGCCACGAGAGCCAAAGCCATCGAAGAAGCAAGGCACTCGGTCTTGGGCCTTTTCAATCATGTGTCGCAGCTCTATTTGGGTCTTGCTCGCGCTGAGAAAGAAAAGGGGGGAACCGGATATTCGTACTTCGAAGGGATGGAAGCGCTCGTCGAGAAGGGGAGCAAGAATATCGAATACCTGATAGACAATTCGCCTACGATACTAATCGGCGATCCCGAGCAGGTTATAAAGCGTATCAAGGAATATGAGGCAGCGGGTTTTGACGAGGTCATTCTGAAAATCGACGGCTATGGTCATAGCACGGTCATGAGGAGCATCGAAATGTTTGGCAAGTATGTGTTTCCCGAATTCCGGAATCCTCGTGGGATACCTGCAAATGACTGGGAAAGTGTTGGTGTGCCGGTTCCGTCATATCTCCTCTAAAAGACGCCTCTGGAAAGCCAGAAACTCGGATATTTGAGAGAGCAACGACTCGAATTGAGGCTCAGGGGCGCCCTTGCCGGGAGTCGAAAAAGCCTAGGCTAAAATCGGATTTCTTTTTTAGTATTTTCACAATTTGTTGACGTGAGGTCGACCAGCCGCCCGCCATAAAATTGATTCAATCAAAGATCGATGTCCTGGCGAGTGCTTCTTTTGCGGACGATTGCGGCGAAGGGCAGCGAGTCGATTCCTAACAGAGGAGAATCGGGCGTGGGTCAGCTGCGGGCGTCCGAATTTGAGCTTTGTCGAGTGCCTTTAGAGTGAAGAAAATGCGCGAACATGCGCACCGTTTAAGGCGCATTCAACATCTGGCGCTGATGTTCATGCATCGCAGCGCCGCTTTTTCCGGGCCAATGTCGGTGAAGTCGTATTTGAAGCGAACATCAGTAGAGAACGTGCACGGAGCGATGGGCTGGACACTGACGTTGGTCAGCGGTTAGAGATCGTCAATGATGATTAGCCGACGGCGTCAGGCGTGGCTCCCGACCCTCGTTGCAAGCGTCGTCTTTGCACTGTCGTTCTCATTCTACTTATCCGGCCTCGCCGTTCTGCCCGCTCTAGCCCAGGATGCTCCCGCACCGACAAAAATGCTGCAGGGTAACGTTACCAATAGCGTTCCGGCGACGGGGCTCAGCAGAGACGACCTCGACACGCAGCGGAAGATCGATACCGAGGACGACCAGCACGATACCAACGACGCCGCGATCGACAACGCGACCCGCGCGGAGAATGTCGCGCACGATTACCACTTGAAGGCGATTGAGCAATCGCAGGCGCCGGGCGAGGTCAAGCAGGAGGCGATCGCCGACGAGAACGAACGGCACAAGGACGCCCTGGTACATTTCCAAAGACAGCAGGCCGAGGAGGATGAACGGCACGCTCAACGGCTCGCGGCGATCATGGCGGCGGCCGGCAAATTGTTGTCAGGGGCGGCCAGCGCCGTCGGCAACTCCCTCAACCCTAACAATGGCGGCGGCCAGGCCGGCGGCGGATCGTCGTCGCAGCCGCCCGCGTCGAATCCATCGAGCAGCAATCCCGCGAATCCTGCGGCTGGCAATTCCAATCCGCCGGCACAAAACTCCGCACCGCCCGCGGTTGCGCAACAGCCCTCGAAGCCGCTGGATGTCATTCCCGACGCGGTCAACAAAGCCGTCCGCAGCGTCCCCAATGGCGAGCGAATCCTGCAGGGGGCGGCGGAAGTATCACGCGCTGCGGGTCAGGCCGCGGCCGATTCAATCACGAAGGATCTGCAGGACTATGAGAACATCACGCGACAGATGGCACATCAGCTCGAAGCGCAGTGGACCGAAGATCCTTACGGCGGGGCGAAGCAAGTGGCGACCGTCTTTGCAGGCGAGGCTCTAGGCGCAGGCATTCAGGGGGCGGTTGTTACGCGCACCGCAATGAAGGCTGGCGTGCCTTTAAAGGACGCGCTTAGACAAGGTGGATCCGCGGCTTTGAGGGGCAGCGTGCTCGGCGGCCCGAATGGACTCGGCGCGCTCACGAAGCCAGGTCCGGGCGCATTCGACGAGGCCTCCGACACGGCCGATGCGAATGCAAACAAGCTGAGCGGCAACGTCGATCGGAATGGCGAACCGGCTGGAGGCGGCAATGCGCCGTCGGAGGCCGCGCCTTCCGATGAATCGTCGGGTCCGGGCGCCGGCAATGAAGAGTTCCCTCCCGCATCAGACCCGGTCTCGCGCGGCATGCCACCCGCAGTCGACGACGCGCTGAAAGCGCTCGCGAAAAAGAACAAGTGGACCATCATCGTGCGCGATTCGAATCCTGCGGCTGAAAGATGGATGGGTCAGAAAGGTTACCTGCCAAAACCGCAAGGGCTAAAGCAGAAGTCGATTCCATATGACCCCGCGCAGCCGATGTCAGAACAACCCTACGCCGGGCTCGTTCGTGCCGACAAACTTAGCGCGCAAGAGCAACAGCTGGGGTACAAAATAGACCCGAGCACGGGTCTGGTTTCACAGGACGGGAAGTATTTCTACAGCGATATCGACCTGCACGGGGTTTACGATTCCGCGGGCAACGACGTCACCGTCAAGATCCCGCGGGCTTCAGTGAGATAAGTGCGAACCTTTACTCCTTCGTGATGAACAATCCGATTAGTTTCCGTGATCCTAGCGGCCTCTTTCTCTGCATTTCCGCACCGGGAGGTCTTGGAGGGATAATCGGCGGAATAGTAGGCGCCGTTCGCGGGTGGCGCCATTGGTGCGGACCTTGGCTGGACCGTCGGCTTCGGCGCCGGCGCCGACGTTGGCGCTATCATCGGCGGGGTGCTCGGCGGGCCGGCCGGTGCCATTCTGGGTTATGAGATTGGCGGTTATGTGGGAGTAACCGCTGGTACGGCGCTAGGAGGAGCGGTGGGCGGCGCTATTGGTAACTATCTAGGTGAACAGTACGACGCGCCCGGCGCCGGGCAGCTGAATTACGGAGCCCTCCAAAGGAAATTCTCTTTTGGATACGCTGAACTACACGTAACGATTAGTGGGGAGAAATCCGAGGGTCAACATCGTCCCTCCGGGCCGTACTAAGCTTTGTCGGCAGCGATTAGGGAAGGACGGGTGATGGTTGCAGACCACCGGGTCTCCAGCTTCATGTCCGGTCCAAGCATGAACAGCGCAAGGACGTGTGAGACATGGCCGTGTTTCTTCTAGACACCGGGCATTGGGATCGTCACAGGGGAGTGGTCTGGGCGGTGTGCTTGGGCTGTTGAATGACGGGCCCGCGACCCACGCTGACCGTTTGGCTTCCTCTTGGACTGGAGGAAGCGGACGCGCCAAGGCTTGAGGGCATCTGGACCGTCGGATGGGTTGACGCCGAGCGAGCGCCGTTCGTGGCAGCTCTATCGCCGGCTTCGAGGCTTGCACCGAGCGAATGGCCGCCTTGTGCTGCGACGTCCGAATCAGCTCCCGCGGCGTTCTGGCTCGTGAGAATTCGACCCAAACCATATCCGGCCATAGCGGCTTCGAACGCGTGGCTCAGATTGAGGGAAACGGCGCCGCCAACAACCGACGCGGCGGTGTTTGGAATAGTCCAAGCGAGAAGCATGAAGATCAGCGCGCCACCGGCGATGGTCAGGGGGAGCGTTGGGTCGGCGACCGTCCATCCCGTTAGAGCAGCGTTCCAGCCGGCAATGATCGTCATGCCCACGCCGACGAGCAGGTATAAGAAAAAAAGCTTGATGCCGACGCCGACGATCCAACCGAGGAAACCCTCAGCAAACTTGATCGTCCATCGAGAACCGCTGAAGCCCAATATCAGTACGCCACCACCAACGCCGATGTACGCCTCGGAAAGGGCGAGCAGCATTTGCCCGGCGATGAGGGCAAACGATAGAAACATGATCAGTCCCGCGACGAGAGCAATCAGCGATGCGATCGTAAGGTGAAACCATCCCAAACTCCCGAAGCCGCGATAGATTGTTTGAAACATCGCAAGGCCATTGTTGAAAACTGTGCTCGGGCTAAGGTCGGGAATCCCGGCCGCTTGTCCCCCGATTTGCTGAAAGCCTTGGATAATAGCGCTGAACCATATTGGCGCGTTGACGATCATCGCGTAGAGAAAGCCGAACGCGAGAGATTTCTTTACAAATTCTGCTAGTAGGCGTGTTGGCTCTTCCTGATCCGTGAGGAAGTGAACACAGGTGATGACAATTTCGATGAGTACCAAGCCGAAGAATATCTTCTCAGCGAAGGGCTGCATGATCGCCATGTAGCGTTGGCCTGCCCACTGGAACGTCTGACCGATATTATCGAGGTTGTCCATCGCACGTCCTCAATGAGTCCCTTGCACGTTGGCAGAGGGGACCGGAACGAGCCCGCCACCTAAGCCGTTAGCGGGCATAGTCGTCGAGAACGGAACTCGAGGCGCAGCCGCTGCCAGTACCGGCTGACAGTTGATTAAGAACTTGTGATCGGCTTCCTGGCAAAAGCCGAGCGCTTTCCCCAAAGCTCCGTTTTTCTCTGAAGTTGGTCGTTCCAGAACTGGTCTCCATAGTTTTCCGCGGCGTTCGGAGATTGAAGGGCGGCAAGCGGAGCACTGGTGTCATCGGATTTGCCGTTGCAAGCTCCGAGGAGGAGCAAAGCAGCCAATATGGAAAAGTTGAGTCCTTTCATGGAAGCCTTCCATCTATTGGGCAGGGGCGTTGAGACCATTGTTCGGCATGGTTGATGAGAACGGTATAGTCGGTCCAGCGCTGAGCCACTGTTGAGTACTGGCGTCTTCAGCCGCGGCGCGATTGACTGCATTGGCAGCGACGACATTCTGCGCGTTGATCATGGCGACGACCAACTGCCTCAACATCTGAATCTGCTGCGCCTGTTGCAAGGCAATTTCGTTGCCCACCTGGATTGCCTGCAGATTTCCCACGGCGGTCTTGTTCATGCCTTCGAGCTCGCCGAATTGCGCCTGCTCATTGGCGAAATTTTGCGCTTGCGATTGGGCTGCCGCCAGAGTGCCGTTGAGAGTATTCAAGGTGGTGGCGATATTCTTGGCTTCCTGCTGGTCCGGATTGGATGGCACGGTGTAGCCGGGAAACTGTTGCTGGAATTGCGACTGCAGATTACTGAGCGTGTAAGATAGTCCGCCCTCCTGCTGAATGATTCCGCCCAGTTCGTCGAGCATAGACTGACTCGATTGCCACACGCCGGCGTAACCGCCGGTGGTGTTCTGGATCATGTACTGAAGCTGCTGCGCTTCGGTGCGGACGGTTTGAGTCTCTTGCTGAAGCTGCTGAAGCTGGCTCGCGTACATCGTCGAATCGAACACTACATCGCCGGCGCCGAACAGAGCGTGCGCGGGATCGCAAGCGAACAACAGCCAACCGATGGCGACCAAGATCGTCGATGAGAATTCGAAGAACCTTTTCCCTTTCATTGATCTATCTCCGCTTGTTTTGCCGTGCCGTTGGTGTGAAGCGAGGGCTGAGGGTTGGTCCTTAGTAAAGCCTTGCCGACATTTTCGACACGACGGCTAAGTCCGTTGATGTAATCCGCCCAGTCGTCCAGTCCTCGGATGCGCAGCCATTCGCTCGCCCATCGATCCCCGCGTTTAGCGATCATTCGACGCGCCTTAAGGATGTCCCACTTCGATCCCGAACCGATAAAGGCCAAATTGGCTTCTCCGAGCGCCAGATCGAAAAGGCGCCGCCCGGCAGGCGAAAGGTAGTAGTACTGGCGCTTAGGTACGGCCAGCGACAGCATTTCGATCTGCCTACTGGTCAGGCCGAATTTGCGATAGAGATCGGCAGTGATCGGATTCTGCGCTTCGGGATTGGGTAGCAGAATCTTCGTTGGACACGACTCGAGAATCACGTCGCGCTGCGGGGAGTTGGCGACTTCAACGAGACTTTGGGTAGAGAGCACGACGGCGGCGTTTTTCTTGCGCAGCGTTCGCAACCAGTCCTCGATCTTCGCTCCAAACGCACCGTTGGCGAGCATCACCCACGCTTCGTCCAGCACGATAAGCGTCGGTCTTCCGTCCAAGCGCTGATCTATGCGGTGAAAGAGATACGTCAGGACGGGTAGCAGGACTTTCTCGCCCATCGCCATGAGGGCTTCGATCTCGAACGTCTGGAATCGACTGTCTCCCAGAGCGTCTTTGTCGGCGTCCAGGAAACGGCCCATCGGGCCGTGAAGAGAATAGAAGTCAAGACCGTCGCGTAGCGTTTGATCTTGAATCAATCGAACCAGGTCGGTAATGGTCCGGGCGTCAGATCCGCTGTCGCCCAATAGCTGGAGGGCACGCCAGATGGCTTTCCGATGCTGCGGAAGGAGGGTCACGCCCTGCAAATTGAGCAGAGTTTCGAGCCAGTCCTGCGCCCACATCCGCTCGTTGTCGTCGTTTACATTCGCAAGCGGACAGAAAGAGATTTCGCTTTCTCCGAGATCGTAGTGATCGCCGCCGGCGGCTTCGGTCAGCACGAATGCCGACATGCCCTTGTCGAAACAGAAGACTTGCGCGTTCGGGTAGCGGAAGAACTGGGCGATTAGCAGGCCCAGTAGCGTCGATTTGCCGGAACCAGTCGGACCAAAGATTAGGGTATGGCCGACGTCGCCAATATGTAGGTTCAGTCGAAAAGGCGTTCCGCCAGTCGTAGCGGCGTAGCACAGCGGCGGGCTGTTTTCCGGATAGAACGGACAGGGATTGACCTCCTCCCCAGGCCACACATTGGTAGTCGGCATGAGGTCGGCGAGGTTCCGCGTGTGGATCAGCGGGCACCGAACGTTCCGATAGCCGTGGCCCGGAAGCGAGCCAATATACGCCTCGTTCGCGTTGAGGTGCTCGATGACAGCGGGAAAGCCATGATGCTGCAGTTGCTTTGCGATTTCTCTCGCGTTGGACTCGACTGCCAAACGATTCTCGTCCATCAAGATGATACTGCTCGTGTAGTAACCAAAGCGGACCCGATTCGAGCTCGCCTCGGCAAGCGCATCGTCCGCGTCTTCAGCCATAGCCAGCGCATCTTTGTTCTCAAAGCTCTGCGACGCGCCGTTGCTGAACACTTGTTTGATCATGCCGGACAGCCCATGGCGCTTCTGAAACCAGTTGCGCCGCTGGATGCGGAGAGCCCGTTCGGCCTCGGCCGGATCGAGGAAGATGAAGCGCGTCGACCAGCGGTACGGAATGGCGAGTTCATCGAGAAATGCAGTGACTTCGGGCCACGAGTGAAGTGGAAGGCCAGTCAGGCCAATCAGGCGAATGTGATGGTCATCCAGCATGGGCTGGAAGCCCGCATGGAATTCGTGATTGCCGAGCTGAACGTCGAGAAAGTTACCCTCGGCAGGCGGTCTGACGGGATCGTGATGTGCGGAGATGCAGGAGTCCAGGTGCGACAGGAGCGCGACGTCGTCCATGCGTTGCATGAAGAGTCTGGCGCTCAGGGCGTCTTCATTTTCCGTGAGGCTGCGCCTGAAGAAATCGAGCGTCTCCTCCCAATCGGTTGCTCTGCGGCCTTGGAAGAACAGGCCAGCGGCTCGCGACTGCATCTCGGTGGGTGGCGTCCAGGTGAGAGTTAACGCGAAGCGACTCTCGAAGTGCTGGCCTTCCTCCGTATAGTGAAGCCGGCGCTCATGATCGATCAGCGCCGTAATGGGGTCTGGAAAAGCTCCGGCCTCCGGATAGCCGATACTCGGTTTGCGGATGAGATCGACGTTCATCATCCAGCCGTCGCCCGACCGCGCGAGACCGGCATTTACCTGATGAACGAGAGCCGCCATTTCCTCGGGACTTGCGGAGTTCAAGTCAGGACCGCCGTAGCGCCAGCCAGCCAGGAGCGAGCCGTCCTTCAATAGAGCTATGCCGGGGTCGATGAGCGCCGCGTAGTTGAGGAGGTCTGCAAAACCTCCGAGTCGATCTGACTTGCGCTGAAGGTTTCTGAACTCTTTGAACATCACTGGTGTCCCCTAGTACTTCCGAAGCCTCGGCACTGCCGGATGAACGGGTGCTGGTGGGGCAGTGATCGCGGCACGCGGCGGATAATACCGCCGGTAATGCAGGTGCCGGATGTAAACCTCGCTCAGTTGCGCATCGAACTTGGCTGCCTGTCGAAGCGCCCAGTGACCCGCGGTGCCCAGGATCGTCGCGATAGCAACCGTGTATAGATGTAGGCCGACGCCGAAAATCAGCGCTGCGACTATCAGCCAGTTCAGGATTGCGAGCCGCCGCTCGGCGCCGCCAAGCAAGACCGGCCGCGTGAGCGCTTGATGGATCAGCGTTCGTTGAACCTCGGTGTCCATCGCCGCATCCGATCCGGTCGCCTGCCTAGAAGAGCGCGGGCGCGAATGGAAACAGCGCAGTCATCAACTGAGTTGCTCCGAGCGCCGCCGCTCCCCCAAGGGCAACTGCGGACATTTTGCGCGCGCCAGTACCGTGCTCGCTAAAGGTCCAGGTAAGTCCGCAGCCGATGACGGCTATCGTGGTCGCGGCGTGGGCGACGGTGCCCTGCAGATCTCCCTGAATCGTCGCGAGCGGCGCATCCCACGGCAGAGTTCCGACCCCCGTGGTTGCGAGCGCTTGCGCAGGCCACAGAATTGTTACGACGGCCATCGCGTAGCCCAGTTTGCTGAACCACCGGTCGGTACAGGAGTGAATCCTAATGATGATCGACTTCATGACGGCCTCCTATCGAACTGATTTTGAAACCGCAGGCGGTATCGTAGCCTTCAACGCGAACCATCTCCGTCACGCGCCGCCGCCCATTGGGCGTGCGTGTGATAAAGGCCAAAACATTGACGCTCTGTGAGATTAGATCCGGCTGGGGTGGTACTCCTGCTTCTTGAACGAGACTGCCCAGTCGAGTGAGTGCGGCTGCTGCGCTATTGGCGTGCACTGTAGTCACGCCGCCGGGGTGTCCGGTATTCCAAGCTTTGAGCAGAGCCAGCGCTTCTCCGCCGCGAACTTCACCGATGATTATGCGGTCGGGACGCGCTCTCATTGTGGTGCGTGTAAGGAATGTGAGGTCCGCGGCGACGGTTGTGTGAAGCTGCATCACGTTCGGCGCGTCGCAATGCAATTCGAGAGTGTCCTCGATGATAACGAAGCGCTCGTTAGGATTTCCGAGGCGGACCATCTCGTGAAGCAGGGCGTTCGCCAGCGTCGTCTTGCCGGAGCCGGTTCCGCCGGCGAGCACGATGTTTTCGCGTTTGGCGACGGCTCCTCGAAACTCTTCTGCCTGATTGGCGTCGATGATGCCGTGGGCGAAATAGTCGTCGAGCGTATAGATGAGTCGAGCGTGTTTTCGGATGACGAACGACGGGGAGCTGACGACGGGTGGCAACCAGCCGGTGAAGCGGCTTCCGTCCAGTGGTAGTTCGCATTCGATGACTGGACGTTGATCGTTCGCGACGGTATTGAGGGCGAACGCCACGGTTCCGATCAGCCGCTCGGCCTGAACTGCGTTCATCTTTGTTCCTGCCGGCCGCATTCCTCCGCCGTGAGATTCAAGCCAGAGGGTCCCATCCGGATTGAGGATGATCTCGATCACGTCTGGGTCGTCGAGGGCCGTCAGCACGCTCGGACCAAGCTCGCGCCGAAGCCGCTCATCCAACCGCGTCGATTGAATCGCTGCCAATCCCATCGTCATTCTCCTGTTGGTCGTGTCGTCTGTCGGCCCCCTCGTCGTTCGGTTGTGCGGTCATAGAATCGGTTTCAGTGCCGGTCTCGGTCAGTTCCATGACGGCGTGACGCCAGTTGCTGTAGAGGCGGGTTCCGGCCGTCAGCGCGCTTTCGCGCAGTTCCGCAGGAATCTCGGGCAGGTGTACCAACGAAATGAACGCGAGCCGGTCGACCATCGCGAACAAGACATGCAACTCGTGGTAAAGCGAATTGACCCGTCGGCTCTGCGCTTCGATACTGCGCGCAAGCCGATTCTCGACTAACGCGAGGCCGTTCGGTGCTCGGCTGCCGTTGTCGATGAGACGCTCGTAGTCGAGCAGGCATTGTCGGAGGTACCGAGAAAGCGAGACTTTGTTTGCAGCGGCCGCCTCTCTGAAGTGAGCGGCTTCGTCCAAACTCAAATAGCAGGAAACTTCCCGTGCGTTGTTTCTCACTTGAATAACCACTCCTTGCCTGAATCACTTAGAGCTTGTTCGCGCTCCGGCTCGATGGCCGACTGGTGGCCAATCTCTTGATTTGTGTTTCGGTCCTTATGGTTGGTTACCGAAACGGGCGTCTCCCGCCATTCGTGGCCGGAGCCAACTCGATCCGAGTATTGGGGCGGGGCGAGCTTGGCGCGTGCCGAGAATTCCCGGTCTAGGTAGTAACGAATCTTGCTTCCGTAGATCGGTGGACTTCCTGGAGCGAAGATCAGCGTCGCTTCGTCGGGCAGTCGCATCGTCTCGTCGGCTGTGAGCAATGGGCGCTGCATCGAAGGTTCTGAAACCGTGGTCCGACTATCCGAATAGCTGCGATGCTCGTGGCGCACCGTTGCCTTGCCCGCCATCTCGGAAATCAGTCGTGCGGTTTCAATCTTGTTGGGCGCGTATGCGACGCGAACCGCGCAATTCGAAACGATCGATTCGTCGTGACCGTAAGCGGCGTAAAGCTGACTCAGGTCTTGGGCGACCAGGTAGGCCTTGATTCCGTAGCCTGCCGCGTACGAGAGCGAGCTCTGGAAGAAGTCGAGCCGTCCGAGCGCCGGAAACTCGTCCAGCATCAGCAACAGGCGCCGCATCGGCGCTACGTGGTCGTCTGGAGATGTGCTCTCGGTGAGCCGTGCTCCGAGTTGCGCGAGCAGAAGGCGCATCAACGGTCGCGTCCGCGTAAGGTCGGATGGCGGCACCGTGAGATAGAGACTGACCGGCCGATCGTGATGCTTGAGATCGGCAATGGAAAAGTCCGATGCGGACGTATTCACGGCGACGATCGGATCTCGATACAGAGTTAGGCAACGGGTCGCAGTGCTGAGGACGGAAGTGCGTTCGTTGGGGCTTTTGCTGAGCACCGCCTGCGCGGTTCCGGCGATTACGGCGTGGGTGATTTCGCGCCCGTGTGAAGTATCGATCATAGCTTGGACTGCCTTCTCCTGATCGCGATCGGGCGGGTTCAGAAATTTCAGACATCCAGCGAGTGTCTTGTCGGGCTCCGCGTGGATCACGTGAAGGATCACGCCGGTGAGGAGATCATGCGCGGTCAGGTCCCAATGATCGCGGGGGACGTTGCCGGCCGGATCGATCAGCATGTCAGCGATGTTTTGCGCGTCCTTGACCTCTTCGGCGCCAAGTCGGATTTCGGCGAGCGGATTGTACCGCGCTGCTGTGCTGTCAGTGCACGTCGGATCGAATCGCAGGCAAAGGTTACCAAGGCCCTTCTGTCGCCAGCCCGCCGTGACCTTCCAGTTCTCGCCTTTGATGTCGTGGACCACGACGCTGTGGGGCCAACTGAGCAGGGTCGGGATTACCAGTCCCACGCCTTTGCCGGTGCGCGTCGGCGCAAAAGCGAGCACGTGCGATGGCCCCGAGTCGCGGAGATAATGAGTCTTCCTTCCATTTCGCCATGCGCCAACATACACGCCGCCATCTGCATCGAGCAGCCCAGTGGCGCTGATCTCCTTCCTGCCGGCCCAGTGCGCTGAACCGTGCAGATCGAGCGCTCGCGTTCCGACGCGCCGCGTAAAATGAAACGGCGATCATCGCGACGACTGTGACGACCAAGGTTGGGTATTCGAATATGCGCATTCCTGCGCTTAGCATCGGCTCTGCAGCGGCGACGTGTTGCCACTCCCATGCCCAAACCAGAATGCCCCACGGCCGGTAAAGCGATCCGACAAGGGGCAAGCTGACGACGGGCGCGCCCAACACTGCGGAATTTCCGAGCAGTGCGGCGACATGTTGGGTGGCGATCGCGAGCGAGAACGTCGCAGTGAAAGCGACTGCGACCGTAGCGGCGAGTCGCACGTCCCTCTCGGCTACGGTGCGGAAAACTGGCGTCCTGTATGGTAGCGACTGACGATTCATCGTGTTCGTCCTTTCCCGTGCTCGGCAACCTGTACGTAGCTGACCTTTAGGCCGTTCTTCTCGAATTCCTTGCCGCTAAGAGTCGTGACCGTGCCGACTTCAAGCCGCCGTTCGGCGCGCGCCTTTTCGATTGCTGGTGTCTGACGGATGTAGCGGAGCCGGCCGTCGTTGCCTTCGATCATCAGGTAACGCCGGTCGGTCGTCTCGTTCTCGAGGCCGGTGCCGATCACCCGGCCGGTCACCTGTTCGCCCGGTTTCAGTTCCGTGATGTGAAGCGGCGCGCGCCGGTCATGAATCTGATCGAGGTGGCGCGCTCTGGTCTTGATGATGTCGATCGAAAGCTGGTGTTGGCGCAGCGTCAGTTCCAAGTCGGGTGAGATTTGCCAAGAAAGTTGGTTGAGTTGACGCGCGAGTCCCATGTTCTCAAGGAAGCCGAGCCGGGCTACGTTTTGAGCCTCGCGCTCGCGCGCTCCTTCGCTCCGGCGCTGCGTATCATTGAATGTGACGATGTTCCGCGCGTCAGCCCGTCCGATCAGCGCGCGATCTATTTCTGTGAACTGATCGCGCGTGACGACTCGTGCCCGCGATTCCAGAATGTCGCGCTCTACCCTGAGTCCCAGTTCGCGGCTCGCGATCTCCTGGCTCCTGTCCCGGATCCCCGACTTGACGTAGTTGCGGTCAATCGAAAGCGCGTTGCCCGCTTCGGTGATGCCGCGAATCAGAATGTGGACGTGCGGGTTGTCAGTGTCGTGATGATCGATGGCCGCCCACTCAAGGCGTGTTCCGAGATCGCGTTCCATCTGGGCGACCAGCTCGCGCGCATGCTCTTTGAGATCCATTACGGCGCCGTTCTCAGGCGAGACGATGATCCGAAACAGCCGCGGGTCGCCCGCCTTCTGCCAACCCGCCAGAAGTTGGGGGAGGTTAATGTCGTCGCGAGTCGAATCGAAGCCGAGTCCCTTCGCGTCCACGCGCTGCGCGCCTTCCCGCGCGAGATAGCGTCCGTGCGCAGCCCACGATGCCGACCTCGCGTTGCGCGTGTACGAAACCTTGACCACGCTTCGCTGCGTGAAGGCGCGAGGCTCACGTTCTACCCCTACGCCCAGCCGTCCAAGTCGAGTGTTCATACGCCGAGACTGGGTTGCTCGGCCTTGTCGCTTCGCGACGGCGAGCCACCATCGCCTCGTGAGATGCCGTTCGCCGCGCCGACGCGGAGGGCGCGGTTGCATACTGAGGTCAAGCCGCAGCAAATCACTCATCTGACATTTCCTCGCCCAGAAGCCGCAGCATTATTTGCGGAAGTTCAGCGGAGTCGCGTGGCTCTTCGCCGCCCAGCGCGCCGACAATGCGCCGGAGGTGTTCGCTCGAAAGCGTCAGACTGTGCAGCTCCTTGGATCGGCTCCAGGATTTCCAGGCGCGCTTCGAAGTCGCGCGAGTATCGAGCTTCACGCGCCCGGCTGAAGCGATCGCGGCGCGCCGCGTAGCAGGGAGGTCGGGCAGACGTGCTGCGAGTTCAAGTAATCCACCGAGCAACAGATCGGGCGGCTCACGATCCAGCCCCGCAATCGCGACCAGCCCGCCGAGGTTCGCGAGGTGATGGACTCTAAGTCCCTGCTCTCTGGTGTGCAGTCGGTCCGCCATAACTCACCACGTGAGAACCGGCTCCAGCGCGGCTCGAACCGAGCTCGCCGGCACCGGACCGAAGTAACGAGAGTCCCAACTTCGCGCGTCTTTGGTTCCGAACAACCACACTTGATTTGTCGGTACGGTGTAGCGACCCCACGCGACGTGCTTCACTGATCGACCGCTGCTGTCGCGCAGAAGCGTCGCCGAATGCTCCAGACGTTGGCCGTTGACCGCGATGTAATCGGGCACGACTTCAACAGAGTCTCCGGGGAGCGCACTGAGTCGTTTGCCGACCGGCTCGATGTCGTTGCCGCAACCGCGTCCGCGTAAGAGATAGCCGCGTGCGGTTCCGAGCCGTGCGATCGCGTCTGGCAGACACGCCAGCACCAAATCGCCGCGCGACGGTGCGCGTTTAACCATCCGATAGATCCCTGGCGGGCAAGCACTGTCTGTGAGACCGATCCTCAGTCCCAGAAGCTCGAAGCTTAAAACTGGTACTGCGATTCCCGCACAGAGTATGACCGGAAAGAGCGCTCGCTTGCCGATTGTTCGAGTACGGGGCACGGCGATGCGGTACGGGGTAGAAATTCCGCGCCGAAGAAAGAGAATCTGACGAAAGGCGTCCACAGTACGGTAAAACCTTTATCTTGCCCTACGACCGCATCGCCCCTGCCGCCCCGTTCTTCTCCTCCCTACCCACCAACCGGTCGCCGCCTCCTTCCCGCCTACTACGCCAGCCCCGGAAATCACGGTCGCTATCAACGAAATGCTTCAGCATCTCGATTGCGACTTCCTTGGCGTCCGTCTCCCGATGCAAGCTGTCGTGCAAATAGCCGACGTATTCGTCCAGCGACGCCTTGAGGCTGCCGGGCAAAGTGAGCCGCAACTGTACGGGAGGTAAATCCTTGTCTTTGAGTCTGAGCTTCATCTCTCCAGCTCCTTTGTGTCAGTCGTTGTGAGTTCTCGTAGATGTGCGTCTTGCGCCACGCGCTGAATTCCTCGTTGGTCTCGAGGAAGTGCCACAGCATCAACTGCGCCACCCCCGCAGGATCGTTCTTCTGACCCCCGACCTTATTGGCGTACTCGACATACGCGTCGATCTCCTTCTTGAGGTATCCGCCGATCGTCAGCGTGAGATAGCTTGGAGTGAGCGTCTTCTTTTCGGCTCCGCTTTCCACCTTGCTGCCCTCCGCCTCAGTTCCGGTAAGGCCCTGGCAGTATGAGGTCGTTCGTGACCATCACGTTGAACTGATGGCCCGGTCGTATCTCCAATGTTGGTGGGATGTTCATTCCGCGCTGAAGACTGCTCTGCGCGACTTGTCCGAGTTGCTGACTGGCCGCCGCGCCGCCCATCTCACTAAGCAATGACATTTGGTTTGGCGTCGAGTAGCCGTACCCGTAGGGACCGGAGAAACCGGTGCCTCCGCCGAACGCTCCCATCTGCCCAACCATCTGGCCTGCGCTGATGACTGAAATGAGCGCCGCGGTACCGAACGTCTTCAGGTAGTGGTTGTTCACCTCATCGCTGAACCCCGAGTAGCCCGCCTGGTCGGCGCCCGGCATGTCCGGGATGTCCATGCTCGACGAGTTCGGGAAGATCACCCGCTTCCATTCGATCTGGGCGCGCTCCTGTCCATACGCTGCGTTGGTCTGGTACGAGCCGATGACCTTGGAGCCTTGA
>Ga0302326_10002781_pt1 | contig 42128 bp, 42 predicted proteins | sample Palsa_T0_3_FD_202264 | JGI IMG/M metagenome (GOLD analysis project Ga0302326, IMG submission 202264) | Peat permafrost microbial communities from Stordalen Mire near Abisko, Sweden - Palsa_T0_3 | ecosystem: Environmental > Terrestrial > Soil > Palsa > Peat permafrost | place: Sweden: Abisko...
GCAACCATGCCGGGCTTGAGCGTCGCCGGACTGCCGCTGACACACAATGGCGCAAACATCCTCAGCGCCTCGCTCAATGACGCCTCGGCCTTCGATGGCGAAGGCGCCAGCGCCCAGAGCAACAACCTGACCGGATACCTCTCGGTCACGGTTTCCAAGCGCTACAGCAACGGCAACCTGCAGGTGCGTGGCGAGAAATGGATCACGCTTAATCAGGGCAAGGAGTTCATCCAGGTTCAGGGCATCGTGCGGCCCGTGGACATCGGCCCCGATAACTCCGTGCCTTCTTATCGCCTGGCGGATGCCAAGATCCTGTACGGCGGCACCGGCACGTTGGCCGATTCGAACACCAAGTCATGGCTCGCCCGGATATTCGACTCACCCTGGATGCCCTTCTAATGAACAGCTGCTGCTCTAAATTTCTCTGGGCATCCCTGGCCGGCGCAATCGTGCTGGGCGCCGCGCCGTCGTCCTCGCTGGCCGAGCGCGTCAAGGACATTGCGGTCGTCTCCGGAGTCCGCAGCAACCAACTCGTGGGCTATGGACTCGTGGTTGGCCTGGACGGCACCGGCGATCAGACCACGCAGACACCCTTTACCGTGCAGAGCATCACCAACATGCTGGCACGCTTTGGCGTCACTATCCCGGCGGCCGTTGCTTCGCAGATGCAGCTCAAGAACGTTGCCGCTGTGACAGTCACGGCCGAGCTGACCCCGTTTGCAAAGAGTGGTCAGACCATTGATGTCACGATCGGCTCGATCGGCAATGCCACGAGCCTGCGCGGTGGCTCGCTGCTGATGACGCCGCTGCGCGGCGCCGACGGCGAGGTCTACGCCATGGCCCAGGGCAGCATCGTGGTCAGTGGTTTTGGTGTCTCTGGCAAGGATGGCTCGCGCGTGACGGTCAACGTGCCAAGCGGCGGCAGCGTGCCCAATGGGGCGACCGTCGAGCGCGAAGTCCACACCAATTTCGGTGTCGAGCCCTTCGTAATGCTCAATCTCAATACACCCGATTTCACCACCGCCTCGCGTATGAGCGACGGCATCAACAAATTGCTGGGCGGTACGCTTGCGCAGGCCATTGATGCCGTGTCGGTAAAGGTGACCGCGCCGACGAACCTGGGCGAGCGGATTGCCTTCCTGTCGGCACTCGAGGAACTGCAGATCGATCCGGCCGAGGCGCCGGCCCGCGTCATCATCAACTCGCGCACCGGTACGGTGGTGATCAGTTCCCACGTGCGCGTCTCGCCGGCCGCGGTGGCGCACGGCTCGCTCTCGGTGACCATCACCGAACGACAGGATGTGAGTCAACCCAACGCCCTGGCCCAGGGGACCACCCAGGTGACGCAGCGTAGCGAGATCAACGTCAGCCAGGCGCCAGCGCGCATGTTTGTATTTGATGCCGGGGTCAGCCTCGATGAGATCGTGCGTGCCGTGAACCAGGTGGGTGCTGCGCCCGGAGACCTCGTGGCCATCCTCCAGGCCCTGCGCGAAGCCGGCGCACTGCATGCCGAGCTGGTCGTGATCTGATCCCATGAGCGCTCCGGTTAATTCGCCCGGCTTCTACGCCGACTTCAACGGCCTTGCTGCCCTGAAGACCTCCGCGGCCGCGAGCAATCCGGCGGCGCTGCGCGAAGCGGCGCGGCAGTTCGAGAGCCTGTTCACTTCCATGGTGCTCAAGTCGATGCGCGAGGCCAATCTCGGTCCCGGCCTGGGCGACAGCGATGCGACGAACACCTACCAGGAAATGTACGACCAGCAGCTGGCCGTGCAGATGTCGCAGGGCAAAGGTCTTGGCTTGGCCGATATGCTGGTACAGCAATTGACCCGCAGCGGACTCAAGGGCACGACGCCTGCGACGGGTGCTGAGGCGGGCGCTTCACCCACACCCTCATCCACGACCAGCAGCGCACCCACCACCGCGCAGCGCATCAGTTTCGTACAACGCGTTCAGCCGCTGGCTGATCAGGCAGCAAGCCAGCTGGGCGTGGCGCCGGATACGCTGATTGCGCAGGCGGCGCTCGAAACGGGCTGGGGACAGCACCTGCCGGCAAACGCGAGCGGCTCGAGCAGCTCCAACCTGTTCGGAATCAAAGCCGGTGCCAGCTGGAAGGGCGCCACGGCCACGGCCAGCACCGTCGAGTACACCGACGGTTCAGCCGCGAGCACCGCGGCAACGTTTCGTGCCTATGACTCGACCCAGGCCAGCGCGCGTGACCTGGTGTCGCTGGTCAGTGGCAGCCCCCGCTATGCCGCGGCCCTGGGCGCCGGTGACGATGTGGGCGCCTACGCTGCCGGTCTGCAGCAGGGCGGCTACGCCACGGACCCAGATTATGTGAAAAAGATGGTAGCGACCGCTCAGAGCCTCCAGGAGCTGCGCGCCTCAGGTGCCCTCAACTTATCGGCGCGAGTGTCGATATCTGCGGGCGAGAGTTCAATATGATTTTCTATAAGCCTCTGAACGGACAGGTGTTCTGATGGGCGATATGCTGACCACCGGCGTATCCGGCCTGCTCGCGTTTCAGCAGGCCCTGGATACGACCAGCAACAACATCTCGAACTCGAGCACGCCGGGCTACAGCCGCGAGCTCGTGAACTTCGGCACCCAGCAATCCGATGTCTACGGCAACGGGTGGATGGGCAATGGTGTCCAGGTCCAGAGCATCCAGCGCGTGTTTGACGAGACCGTGGCCAGCCAGGTGCGCAGCGCCACCAGCTCCTATAACCAGCTGAACACCTTCGCCACGCAGGCAGCGCAGATCGATGACCTGCTCGGCAGTACCAGTGCCGGCATTTCCACGCAGCTGCAGAATTTCTCAAACGCGGTGCAGAACCTCGCGAATTCTCCGACCAGCACCTCGGCCGGCCAGGCACTCCTCAGCCAGGCGACGACGCTCACGAGCAGCCTGCAAGGCTTTGACAGCAGTCTGCAGACGCTCGACACCGAGGCCAATTCCAGCATCGGCTCCGAGGCCACTACGATCAGCTCGCTGGCCCAGAGCATTGCCCAGATCAACCAGCAGATCGCAGCGGTCAATGGACAGTCCCAGCAGCAGCCGGCCAATGATCTGCTCGACCAGCGTGACCAGCTTATTACCGAGCTGTCCTCGCACATCAACGTCACGACCAGCATGCAGAGCGATGGCACGGAAAACGTCTACATCGGCTCCGGCCAGGCGCTGGTCAGCGGCGATACGGCCGCAACGCTGGTGGCGACACCCAACACCTATGATCCGGCCGAAAGCGATGTCTCGCTGCAATCAGACGGCGGCAGCGTCGATATCACGAACAATCTGACCGGTGGCACGCTCGGCGGCATTCTGCAGTTTCGCTCGCAGATGATCGATCCGACCCGCAACGCCCTCGGGCAGATTGCCGTGGTCGTCGCCAATGCCGTGAACCAGCAGAACAATGCTGGCATGGATCAAAATGGCAATCTTGGCGGCAATATGTTTTCCGTTGGTGGTGTCGGCGTCGACCCCTCGACAGCCAACACCGGTAATGCGACCGTCAGCGTTACGCGCTCGGATCCCAATGCGATAACCACCGCGAATTACCAGTTAAGTTACGGCACCTCAGGCTGGTCGATGATCCGTACCGATACCGGCGCCTCGGTAGCACTGACGCCCACCGGGACCGCCGGAACCTACACCGCCGATGGCATGACCATCACGATTGGCGCCGGCGCGAATGTCGGCGATAGCTACCTGATCCAGCCGACGACCAATGCCGTGCAGGGCATGACGGTGCTGCTGACAAGCCCCAGCCAGATCGCCGCGGCCTCGCCGGTGATCACTGCACCAGCCGCCGCCAATACCGGCACCGGCACCATCAGTTCCGGCATCGTGACGGATCCGGCCACCTATGTGGCTGGCACCTACACCCTTGGCTTTACCAATGGAGGCGCTGACTGGCAGGTGACCGACGCCGGTGGCACCGTTGCCACAGGCACCTATACCTCCGGCGCCAACATCGATTTCAACGGCATTCAGGTGCAAGTCACCGGCGCGCCGGCCGCCACAGACACCTTTACGATCAGCCCCAACAGTGCGGGTTCGAGCGACAACAGCAACGCCAATGCGATGGCGGGCTTGTTCGATCAACTGACCCTCAATGGCGGCACGCAGTCGATCAACGGCACCGTGCAGCAGCTGGTGACCACCATCGGGGTGCAGACCAACCAGGCACAGACCGGTGCGACCGCCCAGCAGTCAGTGCTCACCGATGCCACCAACACGCAGCAGAGCGAATCGGGTGTAAACCTGGATGAAGAGGCCGCAAACCTCGTCCAGTACCAGCAGGCCTATGAGGCTGCGGCCCAGGTCATCAAGACCGCCGACAACCTGTTTCAGTCCCTGATTGCCGCGGTCGGCGGAACGCCGCTCACATGATGAATAAACTCGGTATCAGCCAAGTGTTACGGATGATCCTGGCGCGCTTTTGGGGCAGTGGTGCCGGCACGCTCTTGCCCCGCGATAGGAGCTAGCCATGCGCATTTCCACTTCGATGCTCAACGGCAACGCCGTCAGTGCGATCCTTCAGGATCAGAGCAATCTCTCGAACACGCAGCAGCAGCTCTCCAGTGGCTTGAGCATCAACAGCCCATCCGATAATCCGGTTGGCGCGGCGCAGCTGTTGGCACTTGATAACATCAACTCGCAGGATGCGCAGTACGCCACCAATGGCCAGTCGGCCAACACCAATCTGACCCTTGAGCAGACGGCGCTGGCTTCTTCGACGACTACCCTGCAGTCGATTCGGGACCTGGTATTACAGGCCAACAGCGGCACCAACACGCCGAGCGATCTGCAGGCGATTGCCACGCAGATTCAGTCGCTCGAGCAGCAACTGATGTCGACCGCCAATACCAAGAACGATGCGGGCCAGTACCTGTTTTCAGGCTACATGCAGAGCACACAGCCCTTCGGGCGCGGCAGTAGCGGATCAGTCAGCTACGCCGGCGACAGCGGCACGAGCACGATTGCGCTCGATAGCGGCACATCGGTGCAGACTACTGATCCGGGCTCGAGCATCTACATGAATATCCCGGCCGGCAATGGCACGTTCACGACTGCCGCCAGCTCGAGCAACACCGGGAGCGGTGTCATCGATACGGGCAGCGTTACCGACGCCGCGAGCTGGCAGCCCGGCCAGTACACGATCGAATTTACCGACGCCAGTGATTACGAAGTGCTCAACAGCAGTGGCAATCCGGTCACTGACAGCAGTGGCAACCCGGTTACCGGCACCTACAACGGCACCAGCGGCGAAGTGTCCTTCAATGGCATCCAGGTCGGCATCAGCGGAGCGCCGGCCGCGGGCGACACCTTCACGGTATCGAGCGCCGGAACGCAGAGCATTTTCACGACGCTGGACAATGTGGTCAGCACGCTGAATAGCGCCGGAAGCGGCTCCGCGGCCATGGCCCAGCTCGCGACCTCGTTGGGGGGCACGGTGCAGCAGATTGACCAGGGGCTGAACCAGGTCTCGACCGTGGCCACCAGCGTCGGCACGCGCATCAACCTGATCAGCAGCGTCGGCTCGACACTGACCGCCGACACGACAGCGGTCACGACCCAGATCTCGAACCTATCGAATGTCGACTATGTGTCGGCTACATCACAGTACAGCCAGGAATACATCGCACTGCAGGCGGCGGAGCAGTCCTACGCCCAGCTGGGGCAGCTTTCGCTATTCAAGTACCTGGATTGAGCCGCTGTGACGCTGTTCCCAAAATGCAGCATTTGCCGCGTGGCGATTCAAGTTCGCAGCGCCCGCTCCGATAACCGCATTGAACGGGAAGTGCCTCAAAAGGGCCTCCCATGGCCCCCAGAGCGACGGACTGGTGTCCGGCGCCTGAACTAAACATCAGGAGCATCTGACAATGTCACTAGTCCTTAATACGAACATCGATTCGATGAACGCGCAGAACAGCTTGAGCACTTCGGGCTCCGAGCTGTCAACTGCCCTTGAGCAGCTGTCTTCGGGCTTGCGCATCAATACGGCGGCCGATGACGCCGCCGGTTATGCCATCGTCCAGGGCATGACCTCACAGATCAACGGCCTGAACCAGGCTGCCCAGAATGCCAACGACGGCGTGTCGCTGGCCCAGACGGGCGCCGGCGCACTGCAGGAAGTCACCAATGACCTCCAGACGATGCGCGATCTCGCCGTCGAGTCACTGAACGCGACCAACAGCTCCGCGGACCGCGCGGACCTGAACCAGCAGTTCCAGCAGCTGAAGGCCGACGTGGACCAGGTCGCCTCGACGACCGCGTTCAACGGCGTGAACCTGCTTGACGGCTCTTTCCAGGGCGCGACCTTCCAGGTCGGTGCCAACGCCGGCCAGACGATCACGGTGTCGTCGGTTGCCAGTGCCAAGTCTGCGAACCTCGGCGCCATCTACCAGCTCGCTGGTACGGCCGTAACAGCCGGCGCCTACGTGGCGACCGCCGGTGATACCGGTACGTTCACGATCAACGGCGTAACGACCTCGGCGGTAACGCTCACGGGCGTGCAGTCTTCGGATCTGGCGACGGTCGCTGCCGCGATCAACCAGGTGTCGGCTTCAGACGGTGGCGTCATCGCCACGGTCGGCACCACGGGTGGCATCAACCTGAGCAGCACGACCACCGGACAGACAATCACTGCGGTTTACACCCCGGGTACTGGGACAGAAGGCATTGCGTCGTTCGGACTGGCCGCGACCGGCACCACCGGAACGGCTGCCAGCTACCTGTCGACCGCCGATGTGAGCACGGTTGATGACTCGAACCTGGTGCTGACGCAGATCGATGCGGCCCTGCAGCAGGTAGCGGCAACCGGTGCCCAGCTGGGTGCCTATCAGAACCGCTTCCAGGCCGCGATCACGGGCCTGAACACCGACTCGACCAACCTCAGCGCGGCCCGCAGCGCGATTCAGGATACGGATTACGCCTCGGCCACGTCGGCCCTGTCGAAGGCCCAGATCCTGCAGCAGGCGAGCACCGCGATGGTGGCGCAGGCCAACACGGTTCCGCAGAACGTGCTGACGCTGCTCCAGAAGCTGCCGTAGATCTTGAATGATTGACGGGTACCTAGTACTCGGACCTAACCAGGGCGGGCGCCGTGAGGCGCCCGCCCTGTATCGCTTTTCGGGATATTTACTTTCGCGCCGGCAGCACCGCTGCCGCGCCCAGTTTCCTAAAGGGGTAGTCTTCGCATGAGTACCAGCAGCACGACTACCACCCCAGTTTCAGTCGCCTCCAGCAGCAGTGCCGGCGCCGCAGGCGGCTCAGTCATCGACGTCAGCAGCCTCGTGTCCCAGCTGGTGCAGGCCACTGAGGCTCCGCAGCAGGCGCTTATCAACAGCCAGACCAGCTCGGTCACGACTGAGATTTCGGCAGTCGGCACGCTCAAGAGCTCGCTCTCGACCTTCCAGGATTCGCTCTCGGCGCTCAACTCGCCGGTGGCCTTCGATGCCGAGACTGCCAACAGTTCAGATCAGACTGTGTTTACCGCGACCGCCGGTTCCGGCGCGGTCAATGGTAGCTTTAGTGTCGGTGTGACGAGTCTGGCTTCAGCGCAGCAGATCCTGTCCAAGGCCTTCACGGGCGGCAGCTCGGCGACGGTCGGCACCGGCACGCTCTCGCTGTCGCTCGGCGGTACCAGTTTCAGTCTGGCAGTAAACAGCACCAATAACACGGTCGCGGGTATAGCCGCGGCCATCAACAGCGCCTCGAATAACCCTGGTATCAGCGCTGCGGTCATCCAGGGTACCGACGGTGCGCACTTGCTGCTCACCTCGAACCTGACCGGGCAGGCGAATACGATTCAGGTGACCGAAACCGACGGCGGCACGGGTCTCTCAGCGCTGACCTATGGCACTGGAAATCTTGGCAACTACTCGTTGAACTCGAGTGCCGCAGACGCTGTGTTCAGCGTGGCGGGCGTCGACTACACGAGTGCCAGCAACACCGTAACTGACGCGTTGAGTGGCGTGACGCTTGACCTGCTTGGCACGACCCCGGCAGACACCCCCGCTACTCTCACCGTGGCCAGCGACACTTCCACCATTGTTGGCAATGTCCAGACCTTCGTTACGGCATATAACACGCTCCAGACCTCGCTGCAGAGCCTGGGCAGCTACGACGCCTCATCGGGTACCGCCGATCCGCTGATGGACAATCCACTGCTGACCGGTATCCAGAGCCAGATTCAGAGTGCTGTCTATAGCCTCGTGGGCAGTTCCAACTACAACTCCTTGGCGAGCGTTGGCATTACCTCGAACGCCGATGGTTCACTATCGCTCAACAGCACGACCCTGACCAACGCGCTGACCAGCAACTTCAGTGCTGTCAGCAACCTGTTCAGCAGCGCCAATGGCGTGGCTACACAGCTCAATACGCAGATAGCATCTAACCTATCGAGCGGTGGCAGCATCGATACGGCGAGCAACTCGCTGGTCACGCAGGAAAACAATCTCACCACGCAGACCAACCAGCTCAATACGCAGATGGCGGCCCTCTCGGCCAGCCTGACCGAGCAGTATTCGGCCCTGAACGCCTTGCTTTCATCGCTGCAGAGCACTTCCTCCTACCTGTCGCAGGCCTTTGCAAGCTTGCCGACGGTACAGGGCACCGCCAACGCCTGAGCGCAGGCGCTCAAGTCGCCTGAGATTTCGCCGATAAAGACTCCAGAGAGAGTCACAGGAGCAGCGAGCGGTGAATGCCTACGCCTTAAGAAACAAGCTTGCCGCTTACCAGAGCGTTTCAGTCCACGGTGGCGTCGCCACCGAAGATCCGCACCGCCTGGTCCTGATGCTGATGGACGGCGCACTCGAGCGCATCGCCGAGGCCCGCGGTTGCATCGAACATGGCGACATCGTGCGCAAGGCCAAGCTGCTGAGCCAGGCCGTACACATCCTCACCGAGCTGCGCAGCTCCCTCGATCTGGCCAAGGGCGGGGATCTGGCGCGGAATCTCGACAGCCTCTACGACTACATGACCCGCCAGCTGGCGCGCGGCAACGCCGAGAGCAAGATCAATTATCTTGATGAAGTCACGAGTCTGATGAGCCAGATCCGCAGTGCCTGGGTGGCGGTACCGATGGCGCTGCGAGCTGCGACGCCAGGACAGCGCTGAGGTAGAATCGCGCGGCCACCGGCATTTGGCGGGAGAGCGAGGACATCATGTACGAAGGCGTTGATACAGTCGTACTTCACAATGAGCTGGCCTGCAGCGATGTGCTGCCGGTGGAGTGGCAGACGCTCACGCAGCCGCTGAACTCCTACAACCTCGTGTCGATGGAAGAAGCCAACATCCTGCTGCTGCAGGCGTGCGTGGCGGTCGAGGAAAATCCGGTCCGCGACAAGAACGAGGATCTGGGTCCGGTCGCCAACGAACTCGCGCGCCTGGATTTCAAACTCAATCTGGTCCTGCAGCTGCTCGGTACGCTGGTCAAGAAGCACCTGCCTACAGAGCCTGTCAGCGTTCAATTCAACGCTCTGGGCGCCACCTGGGAGCCGCGCGGGGTTGCGCCGATGATGGAAGCGCAAGGTGTCTTGCGCATCCAGCTGCGTGGCTCACTGCCGCAGACGCTGGATCTTCCGGCCGAAGTCAGCGAGGTCGATGATCGCAGCGTCAGCGTGCGCTTCACGCACCTGAGCGAGACCACTCGCGACCTGATCCAGAAATTCTGCTTTCTCCGGCACCGCAAACACATTGCCGATTCACGAAAATCCCGCGAAGAAGACTAAAAGTGTGACTTTTGCACGAGCGCGCAGTGAGCCGGTTCGCGCTCTGGGCAAAGTTGCACTCAAGTTGGCGCGGATGGCGCCGATAAAATTGACAGAGACGCTCAGCGGAAGTCCTTAACTGGTTAACTAAAGTGCGACTGGCGCACGAAAGCCGTGTGACCAGATGCCGGTTCTTTCCATAATGCGAGCTCTAGCCTCTCACCCATGGACAGCAAGTCAGGTGAGGGGTTCGGTCGATGAGCAGCACAGCCGCGGTGGAAGTCATTGCCACTGCCTCCTCCACCCCAATCCTCTCGCGCTCCTCTGCGACCCGCGCCGAATCGGCCAATGCAGCGCTCGTGCACCTGCCCTCGGGCACCTCGGCACCTATTCGCGCCGTAAATCATCTGATCCGCCAGGTCTCGGCCTTTGACAGCACGGTGCTGATTCTTGGCGAATCCGGCACCGGCAAGGAAGTTGCGGCCCGCGCAATCCATGATTCCTCCACTCGCCGCGAGCGGCCGTTCATTCCCGTCAATTGCGGCGCGATCCCGAGCGAGTTGCTGGAAAGTGAGCTGTTCGGGCATGAGAAGGGCGCCTTCACCGGTGCTCTGGCCGCGCGCAAGGGACGCTTCGAGCTTGCCGAGGGCGGCACGCTGTTTCTCGATGAGATTGGTGATATGAACCCCACGATGCAGGTCAAGCTGCTGCGCGTGCTGCAGGAGCGCACCTTTGAGCGCGTGGGCAGCTGTCACTCGCAGCGTTGCGATGTGCGCATTGTCGCCGCGACCCACCGTAATCTCGAAGAATCCATCGCCAAGGGCACCTTTCGCGAAGATCTTTACTATCGGCTCAATGTGGTACCGATCGAAATGCCGCCACTGCGCGAACGTAGCGCCGATCTGCCGATACTGATCAAGGCGCTGGGCGAGCGCATCACCGCCAGCCAGCGCCATCTGGTGCGCTTCAGTCCCGCCGCCGTTGCGGCCCTGCAGCTGTATCGCTGGCCGGGCAATGTGCGTGAGCTCGGTAATCTGATCGAACGGCTCACGATCCAGTGCTCCGGGCAGGAGATCGGCGTGGATGATCTGCCCGCGCGCTACCGACCGGCAGACTGGGTGGCATCGGCCCCCGAGGCAGCGGCACCCGAGCACAGCCTGGGCGACACTGGCAGCGCGCTGATCAGTGGCATCAGTAGTGGCGAGACCCCGGAGCTGCCGCGCACTTTAAGCCCCGACGCGACCAGCAACGAAGCCGGCGCCGCTCTGGCCCCGGAGCTCACCGACCTGCTCTTCGAGCTGCCTGCCGGTGGCATGGATCTTAGAAACCACCTCGAGACCCTCGAGCGACGGCTCATCGCACGTGCGCTTGAAGCCGCCGAAGGCACCGTGGCGCAGGCCGCGCGGCTGTTGGGGCTGCGGCGCACGACGCTGGTCGAGAAGCTGCGCAAGTACGGTCTTTCGACCCCGGATCTGGCGGCGTCGGGTTCTTGACGGGTGAGGCGGCTCGCGGCCTAAGAAGCGCGACCCGCGTCACAGTTCCCGGGGCGGCACGCAAATTGCTTTGTCTACCCGCAGTCACTCCAACATCAGGCCCAGGTAAGGTTCATGGACTCGTCTGAACAGACCGAGAGCTCAACAGGGCAGTCTGCCGCGCGTACGGCCGGCACCGTCGATCCGGTGGCCTGCGCGTCGGTATCGACGCAGCTCAATAGTCTCGCGCGCCGCGTCGCCAAGAGCGACTGCACGGTGCTGGTGTCCGGAGAGTCCGGCACCGGCAAGGAAATTCTCGCGCGCTACATTCACCAGCATTCCGGGCGCCGCACGCAGCCTTTCGTTGCCATCAATTGCGCCGCCATTCCCGACAACATGCTCGAGAGCCTGCTCTTTGGCTGGGAGCGCGGCTCCTTCACCGGAGCGCACGCCGCACATTCGGGAAAATTCGAACAGGCCCAGAGCGGCACCTTGCTGCTCGATGAGGTCTCGGAAATGCCGCTGCCGCTGCAGGCCAAGCTCCTGCGCGTACTGCAGGAGCATGAAGTCGAGCGCCTTGGTGGACGACAGCCCATCGCCCTTGATGTGCGCGTCATCGCCACGACCAACCGACGCCTGCGTGAGGAAGTGCTGCACAAGCGCTTTCGCGAAGATCTCTACTACCGACTCAACGTATTTCCCCTCGAGATTTTGCCGCTTCGCGCCCGGCGCGAGGATGTGATTCCGCTCGCGATGCGGGTGCTCGCCAATCATTGTCGGCGGCGCGGGCGCGTGCCGGCGCTGCATGCCGAGGCCGCCCAGCGCCTGCTGGTGCACGAGTGGCCCGGCAATGTCCGTGAGCTGGAAAACGTCATGCAGCGCGCGCTGGTGCTGTGCGATGGCGATGTCATCATGGCCGAGCACCTGAGCTTCGAGACCGCCAGCGAAGCGGTGTTGGTTGCCAAGCTGGCCGCGCCGCTCACCAAGATTCTAAATACCCCGCTGCAGCAGCCCGTGCCCAGCAAGACAGAGCTGGCGGTGTCGCTGGCGGTGGCCGAGCAGCAGATCATCCTTGAGGCGTTGCGCAACGGGCAGGGCGGCCGCGAGCGGCTGGCAGAGCGGCTGGGCATCAGCCCGCGCACGCTGCGCTACAAACTGGCACGCATGCGCGCCGCCGGCATTGATGTCAATTGCGCGGCAAGGAGTGTGGCATGAGCCAGATGCAGATCGATCAGGTGCTCGCGCAGATTCGCGCGATCTCCTCGCAGACCTCGGCCCTAAGCAAGCCGTCGATCCAGGCACCTACCAGTGGTCCTGGGTTTGGCGATCTGCTCAAGAAGGGCATCGCCGAGGTTGATTCGAGCCAGAAAACCGCCGCGACCGCGGCGGACGCCTATGAACGCGGCGTCAAGGGCGTCGATCTTGCGCAGGTCATGCTTGAAACGCAAAAGGCCAGCGTGTCCTTTCGCGCACTGACGGAGGTACGCAACCGCATGGTCAGTGCGTATCAGGACGTCATGAACATGTCGATTTAGAACAGGTGTAGTGCATGGCTACTGAGCAATTGACGATGTCCCGACCCGGCGGCTTGAATCTGCGGCCGCTGCTGATGCTGATCGGCATTGCGGGTGCAGTGGCTGCCGGTGTCGCCGTAATGCTGTGGTGGCAGGGTCCTAACTGGAGCCTGCTGTACGGCAATCTCTCCTCTTCGGATGCGAGTCAGGTAACTCAATCTCTGCAGACGGCGGGAATCAAGTACAAATTTGGCGAATCCGAGGGCTCAATCATGGTGCCGGCGGAGAACGTGCACGATGCGCGGCTGAAGCTCGCCGCGCAGGGCCTGCCCGAATCGAGCGCCTCGGGCCTTGATCTGATCAACAAGGACAACGGTATCGGCGTCAGCCAGTTCATGGAAAGTGCGCGTTACCAATACGCGCTCGAAACCGAACTCGGGCGTACGATCTCGGCATTGAAAAGCGTGCAGGCCGCTCGCGTACACCTGGCGATGTCGGAGCAGTCCGCCTTCGTGCGCGATCGTCGTCCGGCCAGCGCCTCGGTGCTGGTGCAGCTGCGCCAGGGCGGTCGCCTGGAAGCCGAGCAGGTGCAGGCGATCGTGCACCTTGTGGCTTCCAGCATTCCCGAATTGCAACCCGAGCAGGTCACGGTCGTCGATCAGCAGGGACACCTGCTCTCATCGGCCGGCTCATCCCAGGCCACTGCGACCGCCGAGCACTTTGAGGCCGCTCACCGTATCGAAGACACCTATGTCGAGCGCATCGAGCAGTTGCTGGTGCCGCTGGTGGGCGCCGGGCGCGTGCGCGCTCAGGTGACCGTCGATCTGGACCCGGGCGACAGCGAGGAGTCGCACGAGCAGTACAAGCCCGAGGGTGCCGTCGTGCGCAGCGAACAGACTTCCGAGGAAACCAACCGCGGCGGCAGTGCGCAGTCCGGCGGCGTACCCGGTGCGCTCACCAATCAGCCGCCCGCGGGCGGGGTCGCTCAGCCTGCGCCGGTGGCTGCAGCCAAGCCGGCTGTGCCTGCGGCCGGGGCCACTCCCGGTGCCGCGAGCCCGAGCGTGGCGAAGAATGGCGCCACGCCGGCAGCGGTGGCTACGCCCGCGGAGCCTGAGAGCATCAGCAAACAGGAAACCCGCAACTACGAAATTGACCGCACGCTCAGTTACGAGCGTCATCCGGGTGGCCGCATCAAGCGCCTGACCGCCGCCGTGCTGCTCGATAACGTCCACAAGGCCGGGACCGGCGGCAAAGAGACTTCCGAGCCGATCACTGCCGCACAGATCGATGACATCACCCGACTGGTCAAGAACGTCGTGGGCTATGACGAGTCCCGGGGCGACAGCGTCAATGTGGTCAACGAGGCCTTCCACGAGGAAGCCCAGACCCTGACTCCCGAAGCCGTGCCGCTCTGGCAGCGCCCGGGACTGCAGGAAGGTGTACGCCTCGGCCTGGGCGCGCTGATCCTGCTGGCCATTGGTCTCGGCGTACTGCGCCCGATGATCAAAAATCTGACCACGCCGCCGCCGCAGCTGGTCGATGCCCGTCAGAGCGAGGATACCGATGCTCGCCAGCACGGCTCCTCGAACACGGCCAACTCCGGGCAGGTGGCAAGCGGTCAGGCGCTCGCCTTTGAGCAGCAAATCGTACAGGCCAAGGGTCTGGTCGCGCAGGATCCCAAGCGCGTGGCCCAGGTCGTCAAGAACTGGGTGGGCGAGCAGTGAACGAAGGCACGATGTCCCGCTCCGGCGTCGAGAAGGCAGCCATCCTGCTGCTGACCCTCGGCGAACAGGATGCTGCCCAGGTGCTCAAGCATCTGGGCGCTAAAGATGTGCAGCGCGTGGGCTCGGCCATGGCGCAGCTCTCCGGCATCTCGCGCGAAGAAGTCGTTACGGTGCTCAGCAGCTTTTCCACGGAGCTCGAGCAGCAGACCTCGGTCGGCATCGACGCCGATGCCTATGTACGCAAGGTGTTGATGGAGGCTCTGGGCTCCGACAAGGCCAACAGCATCATCGATCGCATCCTGCGCGGACGCAACGGACGCGGGCTTGAGTCGCTCAAATGGATGGAGCCGCGTGCGATTGCTGACATGATGCGCACCGAGCACCCGCAGATCACCGCGATCGTGCTCTCTTACCTCGATTCGGACCAGGCGGCCCTGGTGCTCGCCGCGATGCCCGAGAACATGCGTGCCGACATCGTGACGCGTATCGCGACGCTCGATGGCGTGCACCCCTCGGCGCTCAACGAGCTCGACGATGTGCTTGAAAAGCAGTTTGCCGGCAATTCCTCCACCAAGTCCTCTGGATTCGGCGGTCCGAAGGTTGCCGCAGAAATCCTCAACTTCGTCGGCACCGCGGTCGAATCCAAGGTCCTGGAAGAGATCAAGAGTTCCGATGAGCATCTTAGCCAGCAGCTGCAGGATCTGATGTTTGTATTCGAGGATCTGATTGGCATCGACGATCGCGGGATGCAGGAGCTCCTGCGCGAAATTCCAGGCGACAAACTGATCATCGCTCTGAAGGGCACCGACGAGGAGATGAAGCAGAAATTCTTCAAGAACATGTCGGAGCGCGCCGCCCAGATGCTCAAGGACGATCTGGAGGCCAAGGGTCCGGTGAAGCTGAGCGACGTAGAATCTTCCCAGAAGGAGATCCTGCTGACCGCGCGCCGGCTCTCCGAGGAAGGGCGCGTACAGATCGGCGGCAAGGGAGGCGAGGAGTATGTCTGAGCCGGGCGCCAAGATCCTCTCCTGGGTACCCCCGGAGGTCAACGGACCGGTTATCGGTTCGCGCCGCAAGCTTGAGGAGCTCTCAGCAATTGAACGCGAGGCCTGGGAGCGCGGCTTTGCCCTCGGCCGCGAGGCGGGCATTGCAGCCGTGCAGCAGGAGCAGCAGCGGCTGCTCGGTGAGCTCACGCAGCGCGTGAAAAGACTCGACACCATTCTCGAGTGCATGAGCAAGCCGCTGCAGGAAATGGATGTTGCCGTCGAAGAGCAACTGGCGGCGCTGGCTGGCGCCATTGCACGGGCGCTGATCCGGCGCGAACTAAAGACTCAGCCGGGTCAGATCGTGGCGGTAATCCGCGACACCGTCGCGCTGCTGCCGGTCTCGGCCCGCGAGGTGCGCGTGCACCTGCATCCGGAGGACGCGGCGCTGGTGCGCGAGTCGCTGGCTGAAACCACGATGGATCGTGCCTGGGCAATCGCCGAGGATCCGGTCCTCTCGCGCGGTGGCTGTCGAGTGACCAGTGACAACTCCACGATCGATGCCCGGGTCGAGGCACGACTGGGCGCCGCAATTGCCGCAGCCCTGGGCGATGAGCGTCATAGTGCTGCTGGATCGAATTCATGAATTCAGCGCGCTCTGAATCCCAGCAGCGCTGGGCGCAGTCGCTCTCGCTCAGCCAGCAGCGCGTGGCGGCCCTGCCGCCACCGAGCGTGGCTGGCCGCCTGACCCGCATGGTCGGACTCACGCTTGAGGCCTCAGGCTGTCTGGCCGCCGTGGGCGATCGGTGCGAGATCGTCGGCGCTGACAACAAACACATTGAAGCCGAGGTGGTTGGTTTCTCCGGCGAGCGTCTGTTCCTGATGCCGACCGGCGATATCCACGGCCTCAAGCCCGACGCTCGCGTGCTGCCCATCGACCGGGCCGGCACCGTGGCCGTCGGCCCGAAATTGCTGGGCCGAATTGTCGACGGCGCCTGCAAGCCGCTGGATGGCCTGGGTCCGATCCCGACCGTGACCAACGTGCGATTGACCGGTACACCGATCAACCCGCTGGCACGAAAGCCCATTTCACAGCCTCTGGATGTGGGCGTGCGCGCGATCAACGGTCTGCTTACCGTGGGCCGTGGCCAGCGCATTGGCTTGTTCTCTGGCAGCGGCGTTGGCAAGAGCGTGCTGCTCGGCATGATGGCGCGTTACACCGCGGCCGATGTCATCGTTGTCGGGCTGATCGGCGAGCGCGGCCGCGAGGTCAAGGAGTTTGTGCAGAGAATCCTTGGCCCCGTGGGCCTGGCACGCGCGGTCGTGGTGGCTTCGCCGGCCGATTATCCGCCGCTGATGCGCCTGCATGGGGCGTGGCTCGCCACGGCGATTGCCGAGTATTTTCGCGACCAGGGGCGCAACGTCCTGCTGATCATGGATTCGCTGACGCGCTTTGCCCAGGCGCAGCGGGAAATCGGCCTGGCGATCGGCGAAGCGCCGGCGACCAAAGGCTACCCGCCCTCAGTGTTCGCGCGTCTGCCGCAGCTGGTGGAGCGGGCAGGCAACGGCGATACCGGGGAAGGCTCAATTACCGCCTTTTACACGGTCCTGGCTGAAGGTGATGATCAGAATGATCCGATTGCCGATGCGGCCAGGGCGATTCTTGATGGCCATATCGTCTTATCGCGGCGCATTGCCGACGGCGGTCGTTATCCGGCCATCGACGTCGAGTCATCCGTGAGCCGCGTCATGCACGAGGTGGTGCCGGCCCCGCAGCTCGCGCTGGCGCGACGGCTGCGCCAGAGCTCGGCGCTCTATGAACACAACCGCGATCTGATCGCAATCGGTGCCTACCAGCGGGGCGCCGATCCGCGCATCGATGCGGCGATCAATCGCTGGCCGCAGATCGAGACCTACCTGCGCCAGGACATGAACGAGCGCGTGACCTTCAACGAGAGCGTCGCGCAGCTCAATGCCGTCATGCATGAATCAGAAACGATCAAATCCAAAGAGAATAAATAATGGTACGAGCCCAACGCCTCAAACCGGTACACCAGGCTGCCGAGGACACAGAACGACGCAGTGCCGCGCGCGTAGTCTCGGCTCAGAGCCGGCTTAACGAGGCCGAGCGCCGCTGCCAGGATCTGGAGCAGTACCTGGCTGAATACCAGAACACCTTCCGCGCGAAGGCCTCGGTGGGTCTCGATGCGCGGGCCCTGCGTGCTTACCAGATATTCATTGCCAAGCTCACTGAGGCCATTGCCACGCAGCGCGGGCTCATTGCGCAGCTGCTTCTGGAAGTCGAGAAGGAGCAGCAGCAGTGGCGTGAGGCGGCGACCCGAACCAAGGCGGTCGGCAAAGTGATTGAGCAAGCCAATGCCGAGAGCAACAAGCTCGAAGAACGCAAGATGCAGCGCGAAACCGATGAACACGCCCAACGTCAACGAGGCATTCAATGAGTATGGCAACAGCGGCGCCCCCCAGTTCTGCTTCTAATCCTCTGGCAGCACTCGGCGGCAGTGCCCGCATGCCGGACGATGGCAGCTCCGGAGTCGGTTCCAGCGATACGGGCCCACCTTCATTCAATTCGGCCCTGGCCGCGGCGCAGTCCAGCCAGCCGAGCCAGGGCAATTCAGGCAACGCGACTCAGGCAACCAACAGTTCAGCCGGCGCGCCGCCTGGCAGCCCGGATGCATCCAATGCCGGTGCTTCTGAGGCCTCGACTCCGGCAACGGTCGCGACGAATAGCGGCTCAACGGCCTGGGGCAAGGTCGCGCAAAAGGGCATCGCGGCGCGCGCGGCGAGCACTGCCGGCGCAGCCAAATCGAATTCCACCGCGCTACCCACCCTCACTCCAGCCGTGACTGAGCAAACTGCCGATTCGAGCGACTTGCAGGCGGCGAGCGATGCCCGGGACCCCGCGCTCGCACGCGATGATGCGTCCACCGACGATACCGTGACGGGCAAGAGTCTCGTGACGGATGCCTCGAGCTCGACGCCCGCGGGCGCCGCTGCGACCGTGTCCGACTCAGTCGCGCAGGCGCTTGCCGGCCTCGTGCACCAGTTGCTGGCCAAAGATACCCGCACCGCGGCGCCCGTGGCCGATGCCACTGGCAGTGCCGATGCCGCCACTACCGCGCTGGCCACGATCGCCGGCGCTAATACGAGTGCAGCCCGCACGGCTGTCGCTGCGGCCAGCCTCGCCCAGCTGGTGCTGGCCAAGTCGAGTCTGGAGGAAGATTCGAGTACCGATTCCGACGCTGCCACGGGCGCCGTGGATTCCTCAGGGCAGGGCGCAGCCAGCGCCGCCGCACTGGCAGTCGCCGCAGGGACCCAGCCGCCGGCGGCCGCAGCGATTCCCGAGCGCACGATCAGCGTGCCGGTGCAGAGCAGCCAGTGGCCTCAGGCGCTGGGCACCGAGATCCGCTGGCTGACCAGCCAGAACATCCAGTCGGCCGTGCTGCGGCTCTCACCCGACCATCTGGGGCCGGTCCAGGTCAACATCAGCGTCAACGCCAGCCATGTCAGCGTGAGCTTCGGCGCAGCGCATCCTGATACGCGTGCCGCGCTGGAGCAGGCGATGCCGCGGCTGCGGGACATGCTTTCGGGCGCCGGCCTGACCCTGGGCGAGGCCACGGTGCAGCAGCAATCGAGACAGGCGTCACAAAATCCGAACCCCGCAGCACGGAGTTTGCTCGGTGGCGCCGATACAGATGCACAGCCAGCTTCCGCGTTAACGTGGAAATCGGGCCTTGTGGATGAATATGCATGACGCCGCGCACCAGCTGCCAGAAAACCGTCTGGCACGTCGCTTGCTCTGTCTAGCGCAGCGTCTTCGTGAACGAACTTAGTGGAACCGAATCATGGCGAAAGAAACCAAACCCGCAGCTATTGAAGTAGGCGCCAGTGTCAAACCGGCCAAGAAGGGCGGCAAGCTGCTGTGGGTCATCATTGGTATCGTCGTGCTGGGCGGTGGTGGTGCCGCAGCCTTCCTGCTGACGAGCCACAAGGCCGCCGCGACTCCGGTCGCCGATGCCGCCGAGGATCCCTCGGCCACCCCGGCAGCGGCACCGCACGCGCCACCGATTTATTACAAGTTTGACCCGGCCTTTGTCGTCAACTTTGGCACCGAGGGCAACACCCGCTACCTGCAGATCACCGTCGAGACAATGAGCCGCGATGCCGCGGTAGTCGAAGAGATCAAGACCAACGAGCCGGCCATCCGCAACGATCTGGTGCTGCTCTTCTCCGGCCAGCAGTACGAGTCGCTGGTGACGCCGGAAGGCAAGGACAAGCTGCGCCAGGCGACGCTTGAGACCATACGCAAGACCGTGAGCTCTGAAGGCGCCAAGGGCGAACTCGTCGAAGGCGTGTATTTCACCAGCTTTGTGATCCAGTAAGCATGGGCGCGGAAATTCTCAATCAGGACGAGATCGACGCGCTGCTCAAGGGCGTCGACACCGGTGTCGTTCCGGCGCCTGCCGATCTGCTGCCTGCGGGCGAGGCGCGCAATTTTGACCTGGCCACGCAGGTGCGCATCGTGCGCGGCCGCATGCCGACGCTTGAGATGATCAACGACCGTCTTGGCCGGCTGCTGCGTATTGGCATCTTCAACATGATCCGCCGCACGCCTGAGATCACCGCAGTGCCGGTGCAGGTCATGAAATTCAGCGAATACGTCCAGACACTGCCGATGCCCTCGAGCCTGAACATGGTGAAGATCAATCCCTGGCGTGGTACGGCATTGTTCGTACTTGATCCGAAGCTGGTGTTTGCCGTGGTCGACAACTTCTTCGGTGGCAAGGGACGGCACACCAAGATCGAGGGCCGGGATTTCACGCGCACCGAGAGCCGCATCATCCAGATGGTGCTGCAGCAGGCCTTTGCGGACTTTCACGAAGCCTGGGGCCCGGTCGCCAACGTGAACGTCGAGTACCTGAGCTCCGAGATCAACCCGCACTTTGCCAATATCGTGAGCCCCTCTGAGATCGTCGTGGTCACATCGCTGAAGATTGAACTGGAAGGCGCCGGGGGCCTGCTGCAGGTCACGATGCCGTACTCGATGATTGAGCCAATCCGCGACATCCTGGATTCTGGCATGCAGAGCGATCGCGCTGAGCGCGACGAGAACTGGATTCAGACACTGCGCGAGGAACTCGAGGATGCCGACGTGGAGTTCGTGCCGCTGATCGGCCACGCGCAGCTGACAGTGGGCAAGCTCCTCGATCTGAAGCCCGGGGATGTTATTCCCTGTGACTTCGATGGACACCTGACAATTATTGCTGAAGGTGTGCCGGTCTTGCGCGGCAGCTACGGCAGCTCGCGCGGTCAGCAGGCCATCAAGATTTCCGAGCGCCTGGCCAGGCGCCGGCCCCCCGTATTGCAGAACCTCATGGCAGGAAAGATATGAACGCACAGATACAGCCCGCACCGCTGGAGAATCTGCAGGCCGAAGGGCCGCCAGATGGCGCTACCGGTGACATCAATCTGGATGTCGTACTTGATATTCCGGTCACACTGTCTATGGAAGTGGGTCGCAGTCGCATCAGCATCCGTAACCTGCTGCAGCTCAATCAGGGCTCGGTGGTCGAGCTTGATCGGGCCACCGGTGAACCCTTTGATGTCTACGTCAACGGCACGCTGGTCGCGCACGGCGAGGTGGTGGTGGTCAATGAGAAATTCGGAATCCGGCTCACGGATGTGATCAGCCCCGCTGAACGCATTCGCAAACTGAAGTAGGCTGCCTGCCAGGTATCCAACGGCAGTCTTGATGCGCCGCACGCTTGTAATTCGAGCGGCGCGGCGAGGTTTGTGAGGAGTTGATCTTGTCTGCAACTATGGCGACGAACTCGGCGGGTAAAGACGATTCAGGCTTCAGCATCGTGCAGCAGCTTGCGAAGGAGCTGTCGTCCGGGCGCGTTGATCTGCCATCCTTTCCGGACGCTGCCGCACGTGTGCAGCAGGCCGTTTCGGATCCTAATTCCACCAGCGAGCGCGTCGCGCGCGTTGTCAGTTCCGATGCTGGACTGGCCAGCCGTATCATCACGATGGCCAACTCAGCGCTCTTGCATCGCGGTGACGATAAGGTCACTGATCTGAAAATGGCCATCACGCGCATCGGCTATCAGCATGTACGTACTGCGGCGCTGGCCTATGCTTCGGCCCAACTGCGCCGCGCGCCGGAGCTCGCGCACCTGAGGCCTGACTTGGAAAAGTGCTGGAAAGAGAGCATCCGCGTGGCGGCGCTGACGAACGCGATTGCCCGCGAGACCCAGCGCGTACGGAGCGATGAGGCGATGCTCGCCGGCCTGATGCACAACATCGGCAAGGTCTACATAATTGCGCGTGTTCCGGCTGATTCTGCGGTCATGCGTGACCCGGAGCGCAAGGAAGAGCTGGTGATGGAGTGGTATCCCAGCATCGGCCAGGCGCTGATCGAGAACTGGAAGCTACCCGAAGAGATCGCGGTAGCAGTAGGCGGCCAGCGTGATCTGGAGCGCTCCCACATCGGGCCGCCGGACATGCAGGATCTGCTCGTGGTCGCGGTCGCGCTGGTTGCCCAGATGAGCGCCGGCCACAGCAGCGAGGACAATGCGATCTCGGACCTGCACGCCGCCAAGGTGCTCGGCCTTGATGACTCGGCGATGGTGCGGGTCATGCTCGAATCGCAGACTGATCTTGAGATGCTCAACGCCGCACTCGGCTAAAGCGATCACTCGATGAGCGGCGCCAATAATCCGGCGCCCTGAATTCCAAGACGGCTGCCCCAAGGTGTCACGAAACTCGTGACACCTTCAAAAACATCAACTTAGACTCGAGCAGACGCCGATGGCATGGCTGTTGCTTTGTAGTGCTGGTCTGAACAGCAACTGCAGGTAGCGGCGGCGTGAATATTTCAATTGGCATGACTCCTGGCGGCCTGCGTGGCCGCTTGAATTTTTTCGCTGCGAGCCTGACGGGCCTCGCATTGTCAGCGGCAGCGCGGGCCGCAGACCATCCCTTCGCCGCGCCGACACCGGCCGCGATGCCGGCCTCACCGGCAGGTCTGCTGCGTGTGGTGCTCGGTCTGGCACTCGTGCTGGCACTGGTCTTTGCGGCCGCATGGCTGATGCGTCGCCTGCGTGCGATCCAGGGCGCCGGGACCGATGGCATTACCGTGCTGGCTCAGACCTCACTCGGGGCACGCGAGCGCGTGATTCTGGTACAGGTCGGCGGCCAGAAGCTGCTGCTGGGCGCTGGGCCCGGCAACGTGCGCACGCTGCTGGTGCTCGCTGCGGATGCGCCGGCGACCAGTGCGGCCACGCCGCTGGCCGAGCGCGCCACTGCGGCTGCGCTCTCGACGACGGCGCCCGCCCGCCCGACCTTCACGGAACTTCTGAAGCGGAGTCTGGGCAAATGATGCGTCGCGCATGGCTGATATTGCTTTGCTTTTCCCCGCTGCTGGCCTCGGCTGCGGGCCCCGGCCTGCCGGCGCTGACGGTACAGAACGCGGCTGGCGGCCAGACCTACACGCTGACCATCCAGTTGCTGGCGCTGATGACCGCCATCACGCTGCTGCCGGCGGCACTGCTGATGATGACGGCCTTTACGCGCATCATTATCGTGCTCTCGATCCTGCGCCAGGCGATCGGTGCGGGCCAGTCGCCACCCAATCAGGTGCTGATCGGGCTGGCGCTGTTCCTGACGATGTTCGTAATGTCGCCGGTGATCGACAAGATCCGCACCGATGCGGTCAATCCCTATATGGCCGGCACGATCGAGGCCTCGGTGGCACTCGATCGGGGCATCGAACCACTCAAGACCTTCATGATGCAGCAGACGCGCGAGTCGGACATCGCCTCATTCGTGCGCATCTCGGGCGGCAAGGGCTATGACAAGCCCGAAGATGTGCCGCTGACGATACTGGCTCCGGCCTTCCTCACCAGCGAATTGAAGACCTCATTCCAGATCGGATTTCTGCTGTTCATTCCTTTCGTGATCATCGATCTGGTGGTCGCCAGCACGCTGATGTCGATGGGCATGATGATGCTCTCGCCGGTGCTGATTTCGCTGCCGTTCAAAATCATGCTGTTCGTGCTGGTCGATGGCTGGACCCTGGTGATGGGTTCGCTGGCGGCGAGCTTCTATCGCTAATTCAATTGCCCACCAAAGCCTTTCCCAGGAGCCCCTCTAGATGACACCGGAAACCGTAATGACCATCGGGCAGCGCGCGCTCGAACTGACCATTTTGCTGGCGGCGCCGATGTTGCTGGTGGCGCTGGCCGTGGGTCTGATCGTCGGTATTTTTCAGGCCGCGACGCAGATCAATGAAATGACGCTCTCGTTCATCCCGAAGCTCCTCGGCCTGGCCGCGGTGCTGCTGGTGGCGGGCCCCTGGATGCTCTCGGAGCTGGTCGGCTACACCAAGCAACTGATCGAGAGCATTCCCTCGCTGATTGGCTGACCCTTGCTGGCCTTCTCCGTACTGCAGCTGGAGCATTGGCTGGGCGTGGCGCTCTGGCCGTTCCTGCGCATTGCCGGCTGCCTGATGGTCGCACCGGTATTTGGCGCAAGCTACGTGCCCGCGCGTATCAAGATCCTGCTGGCCGGGACTGCAACGCTCGCGGCACTGCCGCAGCTGCCAGCGCTCCCCCCGGTCGCCTTCCTCTCCGGCGATGGCGTGATGATCACGATCCAGCAGGTGATCATCGGCGTTGCACTGGGCTATGCCCTGCAACTGGTGTTCGATACCCTGACGCTCGCTGGCCAGCTACTCGCCAATGGCATGGGTCTTGGCTTTGCCTTCAACGTCGATCCGCTGCGTGGTGTCTCCACCCCTGCGATGGGACAGTTCTACGTGGTGCTCGGCACGCTGGTATTCCTGTCGCTCAACGGGCACCTGGCGTTTCTTGAACTGGTGATCGACAGCTTCCGTGGGCTGCCAGTCGGCACCGCAGGCTTCGAGCCGCAGCAGTATCTGGCGCTCGCCAACCTTGGCAGCCAGATGTTTGCCGGGGCATTGCGCATTGCGCTGCCGGGGATCACTGCGCTGCTGGTCATCAATATGGCCTTTGGCGTAGCCAGCCGCGCCGCACCTTCTCTGAATCTGTTTGCGGTCGGATTCCCGGTCACGCTGATCTTCGGCCTGTTCATCGTGCTGTTCGGACTGCCCACGGTAGGCAGCGGCGTCGTGGATCTGCTCACCAGCCAGTTCGCCTTCATGCGCCAACTGGTTAATGGCAGCTGACCATGGCCGAGAATGACGATACCGAACGCACTGAAAGCCCTACACAACGGCGCCTTGATAAGGCGCGCGAGGAAGGCCAGGTCCCGCGCTCGCGCGACCTGAGCGCCGCGGCCGTGACGCTCGCCGGTGGCATCGGGCTGTATCTGGTGGGGCACGCGATGACCGGGCACCTGCTCGGCGTGCTGCGTGATTCACTGAACTTCACGCGTGCCGATGCGCTTGATCCAGCGCGGATGTTCATCATTCTTGGACGGGCTGCAACCGGGGCAGGCCTCGCCATGGCGCCGCTCTTTGGCATCTTGCTGACTGCCGCGATCCTCGCGCCGCTGGCCATCGGCGGCTGGACTTTCAGCCCCGCGGCCCTGGCGCCCAAGTGGGAGCGACTCGATCCGATCAGTGGCATCGGGCGCGTGTTCTCGATCCGCGGCGCGCTCGAGCTGCTGAAGTCACTGGCGCGATTCTCGGTCATCGCCGTCATTGCCATCGTGCTGCTGCGGCACCAGATACATGAATTCGACTCCCTGGCCAGACAGCCGATCAACGCCGGGATCGTGCACGCCTTCGCGCTGTGCGGATTCGCGCTGATCGCCCTGGGCGGTGGCCTGGTGGTGATCGCCGCGGTTGATGTCCCGCTGACCTTGTGGCAGCACAACCGCCAATTGCGCATGAGCCGCGAGGAGATCCGCGAGGAATCCAAGGATACCGAGGGTAATCCGGAAATCCGCGGTCGGGTCCGGCGGGTGCAGCAGGCGATGGCGCGCCGTCGGATGATGCAGGAGGTCAAGAAGGCCGATGTCATCGTGACCAACCCGACCCACTATGCCGTGGCACTGCGCTACGATGAGAAGCGCATGCGGGCCCCGGTGGTGGTGGCCAAGGGCGCGGATCTGATCGCCCTCAGGATCCGCGAGATCGGCCTCGAGCACGGCGTCCCGACCGTTGAGGCACCGCCGGTCGCCAGGGCGCTGTTTGCCCACTGCGAGCTTGGTGACGAGATTCCGGCGCAACTGTATTCGGCGGTCGCGCAGGTACTGACCTACGTCTACCAGCTGCGCACGGCGCGTCGTTACAACGCCACGCCGCCCCCGCCGCCCGATATCAAAGTCCCGGAGGCCTGAAATCTGTGACGTGCTGCGCAGTTTAGGCGCAGCGCGAGCGCCGGTAGTCCGTCGCTTCGGGCACGGCACGGGAATTGCTCCTGTAGTCCCTGGGAACGAGTTTTGATCGACTTTCGAAGGCAAACAAATCGACTATGGCCGAGAACGCAACCACACCCGCCCAGCCCTTCAGGCTTGCGCAGCTGCTGACCCACCGGGGTCTGGGCACGCCGGTGATGCTGCTGGGCGTGCTCGCCATGGTGATCCTGCCGCTGCCGCCGCTGGCGCTGGACATCCTGTTCACGTTCAACATCGCCCTCTCGGTCCTGATCGTCATGGCGGTGATCAACGTCTCCCGCCCGCTCGATTTCGCCATCTTCCCGACCGTGCTGCTGCTGGCCACCTTGCTGCGCCTGGCGCTGAACGTCGCCTCGACCCGCGTGGTACTGCTGCACGGCCATGAAGGCGCCAGTGCCGCGGGCCACGTCATCCAGGCCTTTGGCGAGTTCGTCATTGGCGGCAACTACGCCGTTGGTATCGTGGTGTTCGGGATCCTGACGATCATCAACTTCGTGGTGGTGACCAAGGGTGCCGGCCGTATTTCAGAAGTCACCGCCCGCTTTACCTTGGATTCGATGCCGGGCAAGCAGATGGCGATCGACGCCGACCTGAACGCCGGCCTGATCAACCAGGATGAAGCGCGGCTTCGACGTGCCGAGGTCCGCTCCGAGGCCGACTTCTACGGCTCGATGGACGGTGCCAGCAAGTTCGTACGTGGCGATGCCACGGCCGGCATCATGATCCTGGTCATCAACATCGTCGGCGGTCTGGCCATTGGCACGCTCAGCCACGGCATGGGCTTTGGCGATGCCGCCAAGGTGTACACGCTGCTGACTATCGGCGATGGTCTGGTGGCGCAGATTCCGGCGCTGCTGCTCTCAACGGCAGTGGCCGTCATCGTGACCCGCATGTCCAAGTCCCAGAACCTGGGCAAGGAACTGAACCGGCAGCTGTTCCTGCAGCCGCGCGGCCTTGCGGTCGCAGCGGGCGTGCTCGGCATCATGGGCCTGATCCCTGGCATGCCGAATGTGGCCTTCCTGCTCTTCGCCGCCGGGCTCGGCACAGCCGCTTACATGCTCCGCCAGCGCGCAGATGCGGCGGCCGCCAAGGCGGCACTGCCGCCCCCGCCGGTCGTGCCCCAGACTCCGGAGTCGCGCGAGCTCTCCTGGGATGATGTGCGCCCGGCTGACTTGATCGGCCTGGAGCTTGGCTTTCGCCTCGTGACTCTGGTCGACAAGAACAACGGCGGGGAGCTGCTGGCACGAATCCGCGGCGTGCGCCGCAAACTTTCCCAGGAACTGGGCTTCCTGGTCCAGACCGTACACATTCGCGACAACCTTGAGCTCGCTCCCAATGCCTATCGCATCAGTATGGCGGGCGTCGCAGTGGCCGATGGCGTCATCTATCCGGATCGCGAACTGGCCATCAACCCGGGTCGCGTGTTCGGCAAGCCGCCTGGCATTGAGACCAAGGATCCGGCATTTGGCATGGAGGCCATCTGGATCGAGCCGGCCAAGCGCGAGCACGCGCAGACGCTCGGTTACACCGTGGTCGATGCCAGCACCGTCATCGCCACGCACTTGAGCCACATCATCCAGACTCATGCCCACGAGCTGCTCGGCCACGAGGAAGTGCAGCAGTTGCTTAACGGACTGGGCAAGACCGCGCCGCGCCTGATCGAAGATCTGGTGCCCAAGCAGCTGGCACTTGGCGTTGTCGTGCGCGTATTGCAGGGCCTGCTGGCCGAGCGGGTGCCGATCAGGAACCTGCGCACGATCATGGAGACGCTGGCCGAGCACGCTGCCAAGACCCAGGATCCCACCGTGTTGCAGGCCCAGGTGCGCATCGCGCTCTCGCGCCAGATCGTGCAGGACATCGCCGGATCCGGTAATGAGCTCCCGGTCGTTACGCTCGAGCCGGATCTTGAGCAGCTCCTGCAGACCTCTCTCAATGGCCCCGGCGCCAACGGCGCCGCACTGGAGCCAGGACTGGCCGAACGGCTGCAAACGCGCCTGAGCGAATCGGTTCGTCGTCAGGAAGCTGCCGGTGAGCCTGCGGTGCTGATGGTGGCGCCGGCTCTGCGCGCGGCGCTGGCACGCTTCTCACGAGCCGGCATACCCGGCCTACATGTCCTTGCCTGGAATGAGATTCCCGACAATCGCCGCATCCGTCTCGTGGCCGCGGTTGGACGCTGAAATCTTAAGTTACCCATGAACCCAAAGACACCCAACCCGTCATGAACATGAAGCGATACCAGGCGCGCGATATGCGCAGCGCCATGCGCCAGATCCGCGACGAACAGGGTCCGGAGGCAATCATCATCAGCTCGCGTCGCACCGCCGAAGGCGTGGAAGTCGTGGCGGTGCTGGATGTCGATGTGGTCACCCAGCAGCAGGCCGAGGAATTGGCCAGTCTTGCCAACGATGCGCCGCTGATCACCGATACGCCGCCGGCTGCGCCGCCCGCCGTCGCCGCCGAGAGCGCCAGTGATGCGGTCACCCTGGAACTGCGTAGCCTGCGTTTGCTGCTCGAGAAGCAGGTGGCGGCACTGTCATGGAATGAATTCTCCCGCCGCGAGCCCCTGCGGGTGCGGGTACTCAAGGATCTAACCGAGCTTGGCGTCAGCCGCGATATCGCCATCAGCATCCTGAATGAACTGCCGGCGGTGCTGAGCCCCGAGCAGGCGCAGCGTCTGCCACTGGGGCTGCTGGCGCGCCGGATTTTCACCTGTCCCTATCCGGTGGAGGCGGGTGGCTTCGTGATGCTGGTCGGCCCCTCCGGCTGCGGCAAGACGACGCTGCTTGGCAAGCTTGCGGCCAGCTGGACGCTCGAGCACGACCCGACGGATGTGGCCATTGTCTCTGCTGACGAGGATCGCCTTGGCGCCCACGAGCAGATCCGCACCGTGGGGCGGCTGCTGGGCATCAAAGTGTGGGAAACCTCGAGCAGCCGCGAGTTGATCGCACGACTCGAAGCACTTGCGCACAAACGTCTGGTGCTGATCGATACCTCGGGCGCCGCATCGCGCGGCGGTGAACCGCTGGCGATGCTCAAGGCGGTGCGCGAGGCCTTCCCCTCGATGCGCTGCGTAGCGGTGTTGCCTGCGAGCGCGCAGATCGGGGTCCTGGAAGCCAGTCTGGAGAATTTCAAGGAGCTCGCTGCGCAGTGCTGTGCTCTCACGCGCCTGGACGAAGTGGCCTGCCTTGGTGGCACGCTCTCGCTGCTGGCGCGCACCGGCCTGCCGCTCTCTTGCACCAGCGACGGACCGCGCATCCCCGAGGATCTGCGCCCGGCGCGCTCTCACCACCTGGTCGTGCAGGCCACCGAACTGGCACGCCGCTCGCAATCGAGCGTCGACGAAGAATTACTCGCTCATCGTTACGGAGGCAGTGTCAATGCCGCAGCTTAGTGCTCTCCCCATAGGTATGGGCCGTCCAGTCCAGGTGATCGCAGTCACCGGAGGCAAAGGTGGCGTCGGCAAAACCTCGGTATCAGTCAATCTGGCCATCGCACTTGCCCAGGCAGGGCGCGAGGTGCTGCTGCTCGATGGCGATCTGGGACTGGCCAATGTCGATGTGCTGCTGGGGCTGACTCCAAAGGGCACGCTCGAGCAGGTCATCAAGGGCGAAGTGCAGCTGCGCGATGTCATTGTACCGACCCGTCACGGCGTCAGCGTCGTGCCGGCAGCCTCCGGAATCTCACGCATGGCAGAGCTCAGCAGCGTCGAGCACGCGGCCCTGATTCGTGAGTTCAACCAGCTGCCCGACAACTATGACGTGCTGGTGGTCGATACCGCGGCCGGGATCGCATCTTCCGTGCGCAGCTTCACGCAGGCCGCGCAGCATGTGCTGGTCGTGGTCCGCAACGAGCCGGCCTCACTCACCGATGCCTACGCGCTGATTAAGGTGCTGCACCGTGAGCACCACATCAATTCCTTCAAGGTTCTGGTCAACATGACACAAGACAATGCTGAGGCTGAGGGCCTGTTCCGGCGACTCCAGTCAGTCACCGACCGCTATCTGAATGTGCAGCTGAGCTACGCGGGGGAGATCCCTGATGATCAGTACCTGCAAAAAGCCGTGCGCACGCAACGCTCGGTCATGGAAGCGTTCCCGGGCTCGCGCGCCTCACTCGCTTTCAAGCGCCTTGCAAAGGCTGCGAGTGGCTGGCCGGTACCGGCTGGCCCCAGTGGTCGACTGGAGTTCTTCTTTGAGCGCTTGCTGGCACGTCCGCCAGCGCGCCTGCAGGTGGCAAAATGAACGGCGCAAGAGCCTACGAAAGCGCAGCGGTTCCAGCTCGCGAAATGGATGAGCTGGTGCGCCGTCACGCCGATCTGGTCAAACGGATCGCCTATCACCTGGCCGGGCGCCTGCCCCCGCAGGTCGAGGTCGAGGATCTGATCCAGTCGGGCATGATGGGCCTGCTCGAAGCCGCGCAGCACTACACGACCGGGCGTGGCGCCAGCTTTGAAACCTATGCCGGCATTCGCATCCGCGGCGCCATGCTCGATGCGCTGCGTAAGCTCGACTGGGCCCCACGCTCGGTGCATCGCAAGGCGCGGGCTGCGGCCGCGGCGCTGCGTGAGGTCGAGGCCCGGCGCGGTGGCGAGGCCTCGGACGGCGATGTCGCCGCGGCGATGGGCGTTCCGCTCGAGGAGTACCACCGCATCGTCCAGGATGCCCTGGGCTGTCAGCTGCTACGCCTGAACGAGGGCAAGGAAGGCGAGGAAACGCAGCTCGATCGACTCGCGGATGACTCGGAGAACCCGCTCGGTGAACTGCTCGATGACACGCTGCGCCAGGCGGTTATCGATGCCATCGAAAAGCTTCCCAAGCGCGAGCAGCTGGTGCTCTCGCTCTACTACGAGCAGGAACTGAATCTGAAGGAGATCGGCGCGGTCCTGAAAGTCACCGAATCGCGCGTCTGCCAGCTGCACGGCCAGGCGCTGCTGCGTCTGAAGACCGCGCTGTTTGAGTGGCGTCAGTAACAGGTAGCCAAGAGCCGTGGATATTCTGAGCATCATCGGCCTGCTGCTGGCGTTCTTCGCCATCATCGTGGGCGCAGTCCTCAAGGGCGCAGGCATTCATGCGCTGCTCTCCTCGGCTGCCTTCATGATCGTGATCGTCGGCACGGTCGCTGCGATCTGCGTGCAGACGCCGGTGAGCGTCATGCGGCGCGCAATGGTCATGCTGCCGTGGGTTTTCAAGCCGCCCACCTACATTCCGGAGCTCCAGATCCGCAAGATCTGCGAGTGGAGCAATATCTCGCGCAAGCAAGGACTGCTCGGACTCGAGCCACAGCTGGCGCGGGAACCGGATATTTTCCTGCGCAAGGGGTTGCAGCTGGTGGTCGATGGCTCAGAGCCGGATGTCATCCGCGCAACCCTGGAGGTCGACATGCACGCGCGCGAAGCAGCCGATCTGCGGGCCGCGAAGGTCTTTGAAGGCATGGGCATCTATTCGCCGACCCTTGGCATCATCGGTGCGGTGCTGGGACTGATGGCGGTCATGCAGAATCTTGCAGATCCTTCCAAGCTCGGCCACGGGATCGCAGCGGCATTTACCGCCACGGTCTACGGCATCGGGCTCGCGAACCTGCTGTTTCTGCCGATGGCCAACAAGCTCAAGGTGGTCGTGCAGCGGCGCGCGCACCTCTCCGAGATGCTCATCGAGGGCCTGATCGCCATTGCACAGGGCGAGAATCCGCGCAGTATCGACGGCCGCCTGCGCGGCTACCTGCACTAGCACGGTAACGCCATGGCGCGGCGGCACAATCACGAAGAGCACGAGAATCACGAGGCCTGGGCGATCCCCTACGGCGATCTGGTGACGCTGCTGCTGGCTTTCTTCGTGGTGATGTACGCGATGTCCTCGGTCAACGCCGGCAAGTACCGCGTGCTCTCGGATGCCTTGTCCTCGGCCTTCAAGGGCACACCGATGACCACGCACGCGGTCGGGGATGGGACGCCGCCGCCCAGCATCACCGAGACGCTGCCAGCCACGGTCGTGAGCCGGATGGTGGTGGCCGGCCTGCCCGCCAACCGCCCGATGCCGATTTCGCAGGCGCGCGGCAGCGTGCGCCAGGGGGTGACAAGTGCGGGCTCAGTCGATCCGCGTCACGCGCCGACGAACATTCCGATTGTGCCCGAGCCACCGCCCAGTCCGGAGCTGGCGCGCGTGCAGTCGGACATCGCGGCGGCGCTCGCGCCGCTGATCCGCAGCAACCTGGTGCGCGTGACGCGCAAGGGCAGCGTGCTCGAGGTGCAGATGAGCACCGATATTCTCTTTAACAGCGGTGTCGCCGAGCTCTCGCCGGCCGCCAACAAAGTGCTGGAGCAGCTGGCCGCGGCGCTCAAGCCCTGGCCTAACTCAGTGCGGGTCGAAGGGCACACGGATGATCGCCCGATCAGCTCCGCGATCTTTCATTCCAACTGGGAACTGTCTGCTGCCCGGGCAGCGAGCGTCGTGCGCCTGTTCATCGCCCACGGCCTGAGCCCGGCCCGACTGGCCGTGATCGGTTACGGGCAGTTTCGACCGGTCGATTCGAACCTGACCGATGCCGGGCGCAATGCCAATCGGCGCATCGAGATCATCATCGTAGGCTCCGGCAGCACCTCGCCCGAAACTTGAGCTAGTTCTCACTTTGCGCGGCCCTGATGGCACGCTTTCTGCTCCTTCCTGCTCAAGGGGCTGCTGATTTCGGATCCAACTGACGGATTACCGACACTGCAGCCTGAAACTGAATGACTGACGGCAAGGAGCCTTCGAATGTTGATGCACTGGTTGGTAACCCATGATTGGACCCAGATCGCGCTCGCAAGCTCGGTACTGGCCCTGGGCCTGGTGGTGGCGCTGGAAGTACAGGCCTTCGCACGCCTGCGCCGTGAAGTGACCCGGGATCTGGCGCGGATCTTCGAGCAGCTCGATCTGGTCCGCTTCGAGACCCAGCAGCTGCGTGAATCCCAGGCGCCGCCGGTGCGCCCGGTGAGCGCCCCCGTCGCCTCTTTGCGCCCCGTGGAGCGCTCGCAACGCGCCCCGGGTGAGCGCGGCATTCTGGCGCCGGCGCCGGCGGTGAGTCCGCCCGCACGTGATAATTATTCCGATGCCGCGCGCATGGCCGCTGATGGCGCCGAGGCGCGCGAGATCGCGGAGAAGTGCGGCCTGGCCAGTGGCGAGGCACGCATCCTGGTGGGATTGCAGGCGGCCCGCAGCCGTCGCATTAATTCCTGAACTCCCTTACAAGGCGCAATCTGATGGCATCCTCAAGTCCAACCCCTGCAGCGCTGAAGCTGGCTGTGCCGGCGGCCGAGGCCTACGTACAGCAGCTGCTGGCGGAGATCTCGGGCGGACATGCGGAGCTGCCTTCCTGGTCCAACCAGACCGAGCAGGTGCGCACCGCCCTTGATTCGGAGACCGTGGGCATCGAGGAGATCGCACGGCTGCTGGCCAGCGATGCGGGCTTGGCGGTGCGGGTACTGGCGATGGCTAATTCAGCGTTGTTCGCCCGCACCACGCGGCCGCTGATGGACCTGCGCCTCGCGGTTCTGCGCCTCGGCCTGGAAAATGTTCGCGGCGCGGTTTACGCGCACGCACTGGCGCAACTGCGCCGCTCGCCCAAACTCGCGCCACTGCGTATACAGCTGGCACAGCTGGCCGAGGAAAGTGCCAGCGTGGCGGCGCTGACACGCCTGATCGCGCAACAGGTCCATGATGATGAAGTGGATCCGGCCCAGGCGTTGCTCGCCGGCCTGCTGCACAACATTGGCAAGCTCTATTTGCTGATCCGCATGAACGAGGGTCCGCCGCCCGGTGATCGCAGCATCCGCGATGCGATCTTGAATGAGCGTCAGGCATCCATTGGACAGGCCCTGGCGGCCAGCTGGAACCTGCCGGCACCCTTATGCCAGGCCATTGCCGAACAGCGCTGCGCGGCCGACACGGAAGTGGCGGGACGCACCGGCTTGAGCCGGGTGCTTTCGGTTGCCATCACGGTCAGCCAGGACAGCGATACGCCGGAGCAGACCGCAGAATTCCTGGCCGACACCGGCACTTTTCATGTTGATGTCAGCTGCTGGCTGGATCTGTTGAACCGCGCCCGCGAACAGCGCGCGGGACTGAGCGCGACTTTCGGGGATTGAGTCAGAGGCTGCCCAGACAAAGTAACTACTGCGGAGCATTTACCCACCGGGCCAAATGCTGTTTTGGAAGGATTAGACGCGGTCGGCCGAGTCACCAGGACGGGCGTTCCGGCCACTATCAGCGTTTGCTGTTCCGGATGTGACGCTCTTCCGCACTCAGAGACATGAGGCCAATTATTCTGGAAGGAGGTCTATGGCCTTCGAGGACTGTATGGCACGGACGCCTATTCGATTTATGGCCCTGTGGCTGGGGCTACTGGTTGTGACGGGGCTTGCGGCAATTCGGGTCAGCCTTGCAGATGCTGCCCCAGATGCACCCTCTCAGAAGGAGATGCTCGCCTGGTTGCGCACAGGTGATTTTGACCAGCTGGATCAGCGCTATAACAGCATCCAGCAGGCCTATGATTCGGAACTCATCTCCGATGAGGACTTAAGAGCGCCCTTCCGGGTGTTCTATCTCACCGACCCGGCGCTCAAGGGCTCGTTTGCTGCCTGGGTCAAGCACTCACCGATGTCGTATGCGGCTCACCTGGCGCGGGGCATCTACTTCGAAAACCTCGGCAAGGAGCGGCGCGGTGGTGATGCCATCGAGGACACCAGCGCCGAACAGCTCCAAGGGGCGCAGAAAGCGTTCGGTATAGCGCTCGGCGAGCTCCAGCAATCCATGGCCCTGACGAAGCGGCCAATTCTGAGTTATCTCTACGCGATTGATGCCACCCGGAATGTGGGGACCCAGAAGCGGACGCGTCAACTGTTCGACCAGGCCATCGGCATCGACGCCCACAGCGTCGTGATCCGGGAAATGTACATGGTGGCCCTGCAGACCGCCTGGGGTGGCAGCCAGAAAGCCATGCGGGATCTGCTCGAGAATGCCCGCGCCGCTGGGCTGCCAGACTCCCGTCTCAGAATACTCGAATCGGTCATCGTCGCCGACCAGGCCTGGGTCTACAACTTCAATGATCACAACTACGATGCCGCGGCCAAGGCCTATCTCAAGTCATACGATCTGAATCCTGAGGCAAGTTGCCTGAAATGTGCCGCCGCCGCATTTCTTGACGCGCACGAACCTGATCGGGCCCGAGAGATCTTTAACAGACTGCTCGCCCTGAACCCATCGGATACCGAAGCGATGGTCCGTCGCGGGTGGGTCGACATCAACAATGGCCGGTCCCAGGATGGGCTCGCGGACATTCAGCACGCGGCCAATCTTAAAGACGCACTAGGCGAGTACTCCCTAGGCGAACTGTATCTGCAGGGACGGGTTGTCCCTTACGACAAGGACAAAGGGTTGGCGCTAGTCAAACTGGCCGCGGCCCAGAACTACCTGCCGGCGACATCCATGCTGGATGCGATCAGCAAAGGCCTCTGGCCTTCGCGCGTGAATCCGCCCCAATAGGCAGGTGGATCAGCACACTTAGATCGATAGCACCCCCGTAGGGTACCTTCGAGGCGACGGCAAAGATTTCCCAGATCATCTTCCCGACAACCAAAGCTTAGGCAGCGCATGACCGCGCATGCACGGGGCGGTGACCTGGAAGGTGACGCTGAGGGTGTTGCGCGCAGCGCTCCGATGGGAGCCCAGTCGGTGCCGCGCGCCGGAAAGGACCGCGACTCAGCGCAAGCCTACCCACTGGCGGATGGGCCACCAGCGGGAGGCATGCGCCGCTATTTCCGTCGATCAGTCATCCATCAGGAAACTGCGCAGCTGCTCGCTGCGGCTCGGGTGCCGGAGCTTACGCAGCGCCTTGGCCTCGATCTGGCGGATGCGCTCGCGCGTCACATCGAACTGCTTGCCGACTTCCTCGAGGGTGTGGTCGGTATTCATGTCGATGCCAAAGCGCATGCGCAGCACCTTGGCTTCGCGCGGGGTCAGCTGTGCCAGCACCGAGTGCGTGGTTTCCTTGAGCGATTCCATCGTCGCCTGATCGATCGGTGAAGACACCGAGGTGTCCTCGATGAAGTCCCCGAGGTGCGAATCCTCATCATCGCCAATCGGCGTCTCCATCGAGATCGGCTCTTTGGCAATCTTCAGCACCTTGCGGACCTTGTCCTCCGGCATCTCCATGCGCACGGCGAGCTCCTCAGGGGTCGGCTCGCGGCCCATCTCCTGCAGCATCTGGCGCGAGATGCGGTTGAGCTTGTTGATCGTCTCGATCATGTGCACCGGGATGCGGATGGTGCGGGCCTGATCGGCAATCGAGCGCGTGATCGCCTGGCGAATCCACCAGGTGGCGTAGGTGGAGAATTTGTAGCCACGGCGGTACTCGAACTTGTCCACGGCCTTCATCAATCCGATGTTGCCTTCCTGGATCAGATCGAGGAACTGCAGGCCACGGTTGGTGTATTTCTTGGCGATCGAGATCACGAGGCGCAGGTTCGCCTCGACCATCTCCTTCTTCGCGCGCCGTGCCTTGGCTTCGCCAATGGAGACCTCGCGATTGATTTCCTTGATGCTGTTGACGGTCAGGTGGTACTGGCCCTCGAGCTGCACCAGCTTCTTCTGGCGACGCTCGATCTCATCCTTAAGACGCGCCAGCGGTGCCGAGTACTTCTTGCCGGCCTTGATGTGCTTGGCAAGCCAGCGGGCGCTGGTCTCGTTCTTCGGGAAGGTGCTGATGAAATCCTTGCGCGGCATGCCCGCATCGCGCACCGCAATCACCATGATCTCTTTCTCAATCTGCCGGATCGAGCCGATGTGGGCGCGCAGCTGCGCCGTCAGGGCATCGAACATGCGCGGCGAGAGCTTGAGCTCCATGAACTCATCGGCCAGTTTCTTGCGCAGCTTCTGCAGGCGCGGGTCATCCAGTTCGCTCTTGGCGAGCGCTGCCAGCACCTGCTGCAGGAGTTTGTGGATCGAGCCCATGCGCCGGGCGACTTCGGCCGGATCCGGACCGGTATCGACGGCCTCTTCCTCTTCACCGTCGTCATCGCCTTCCTCTTCCTCGGCGTTCTCGTCGGCGGCCTCGATCTCAAGCTTGGTCGGATTCTGGGGCTGGGCGATCACATCCGGGGCGTTCGGGTCGATGAAGCCGACCACCAGATCGACCAGGCGGGCCTGCCCGGCCTTGACCAGCTCATAGGTATGAAGAATGTGCTCGTGGGTGGCCGGGTAGCTGGCCAGTGCCAGGCGCACGGCATCGAGGCCTTCCTCGATCCGCTTGGCAATGCGGATCTCGCCCTCGCGCGTGAGCAGCTCGACCGTGCCCATCTCGCGCATGTACATGCGCACCGGATCGGTCGTGCGGCCGAGCTCGGCATCGAGCGCCGCCAGTGCCGCGGCCGCCTCCTCGATGGCTTCCTCGTCAGCCGGCGAGGACGGATCGCTCGCCAGGATCGACTCGGCATCCGGTGCTTTCTCGTACACCGGAATGCCCATGTCATTAATCGTGTTGACGATGTCTTCGATCTGCTCCGGATCGACAATCTCGGAGGGCAGGTGGTCATTCACCTGGGCGTAGGTGAGATAGCCCTGTTCCTTGCCACGCGCGATCAGCAGCTTGAGCTGCGACTGGCGGTCCTCGGGAATGCGCTCGGGCAGACCCGAGAGCGGTGTCTTGCCTTTGGGTGCCGCCGCGTCGTTCTTGCCCTTGGGCGCAGCCGCCTTGATCGGCTCGATCGGCTTGGCCGCCGGCGCCTTGGGCGCAGCGGCTTTGGCCACAACGACGGGCGCGGCCTTGCGAGTGGCCGCGGGCGCCGCCTTCTTGGCGACAACTACGGGCTTCGCAGCCGGTTTACGGACAGGTGCGGGCGCTGGTTTCTGCTTGCGGGTCATCGGTGCTGCAACCCCTGAATTCGATCGAAAATAATAGAAAAAATTCCCGTCCCCACGCCGCTGAGTGTGGCGGGGGGCTAAAGGAGGCTAATTGATCGCGGAAAATCTCGGAATTATACCCATCTCCTGACTCGCCGGGCCAGTATCCGCATCGGCAGGCAAGCTCTTATCTTGAGCGCCCCAGGGCTTGTGTAAGTGCCTGAAGTTCAAGGGTTTCACCGGCATCGATACTGCGATCCCGGGCCTTGGCGATCAAGTCATCCAGGCGCTGGCGGCGGACTTGCTCGAGCAGGCGCCCCAAAGTCTCGGTCAGTTCCCGAGCGGCAGCCTCCATATCGGTTACGAGTACCTCGGCGGCGGCAAGTTCCGCCAGGCGCTTGTACTCACCGCGCTCCCGCCAGCGCTCGAGCAGCTGGGCGAGGCTCTGGCCCGGGGCTTCGGCCAGTTCGGCCAGCAGCTCACGCAGCACCGGCACTCCCGGCACATCGACTTGCTCCAGATCCTCACGCAGGCGCGCATCGACCCGCTGCGCACAGGCCGGGTAGTGCAGCAGCATCTGGATCGCGTGCGTGACCAGGCTGCGCCGAGCCCCAGCGATCGGCGTGCTCGCCGCGTTGCGTGCACGATCTGGCGCCGGGGCATTGTCCGCGGCCAGTTGCAGCAGCGGACCCAGACGCTCCCCGCTCAGGCCGATTTCGCTGCCAATGCGCTCGAGCAGCAGGGCGCGATAGACCCCGGCGGGAAGTTTCTCCAGCAGCGGACGGGCGAGTGCCGCGTAGCGCGCCCGGCCGTCGGCGTGCGAGAGATCGACCTGCTCGCGCAGGTGGGCAATCAGATATTCGGACAGGGGCAGCGCCGTGCCCAGGCGCTCTTCGAACCCCGCGCGGCCTTCGCGCCCCACGAGCGTGTCCGGATCCTCGCCCTCGGGCAGGAACAGGAAGCGGATCTCGCGGCCCTCGCGGATCTCGGGCAGCACGTTTTGCAGCGCCCGCCACGCGGCGGCGCGGCCGGCGCGATCACCGTCAAAGGCAAACACGATCTCACTGACCAGCCGGAAAGCGCGGTGCAGGTGTTCGGGCGTCGTGGCCGTGCCCAGCGTCGCCACGGCGTACGGCACGCCGGCCTGGTGCAGCCGCACGACATCCATGTAGCCCTCGACCACGACCAGGCGGCGCAGGGCGACCCGCGCCAGGCGGATTTCATGCAATCCATAGAGCTCGCGGCCCTTGTGGAACAGCTCGGTTTCCGGGGAGTTGAGGTACTTGGGCTCGCCCTTGTCGATCACGCGGCCGCCGAACCCGAGCACGCGCCCGCGCGGATCACGGATCGGGAACATGATCCGGTCGCGGAACCGGTCATACCAGGGCTCGCTGCCAGGCCGTGGCTGCTCGCGCTCGATGATCAAGCCGCCCGCCAGCAGCGCCGCCTGCGAGGACTCGGTGGCGCCGAAGCGGCGCAGCACATCGTTCCAACTCTCGATGGCATAGCCGATCTGGAAGCGCTCGATCGTGGCCGCTTCGATGCCGCGGGCCGCAAGGTACTGGCGCGCGCGCTCATTGCCGGCCAGGGTCTCGTGGTAGTAACCGGCCACGCGTCCGAGCAGCTCGGTTAAGCCCTCGGTCTGATTCTGCGGCTGGCCGCCGCCCCCTTCACGCGGCACATCGAGGCCCAACCTTCCGGCCAGCTCTTCGACCGCGTCGGTAAAGGAGAGCGTGTCGTACTGCATCAGGAAGCCGAGCGCCGTGCCATGCGCGCCGCAGCCAAAGCAGTGGAAGAACTGCTTGTCGGGGCTGACCCAGAAGGAGGGGGTTTTCTCGTCGTGGAACGGGCAGCAGGCCTTGTACTCGCGCCCGGCCTTCTTCAGCGGCACGCGGCTGGCGATCAGCTCGACGATGTCCGAGCGCGAGATCAGCTCATCGATGAAGCTTTGTGGAATCCGGCCGCTCATGATTCCTTAAGAGTCTAGCGCCCCGGAGGCGCGGGCACCGAGGCTAAAATCTGCTGCAAATGCGCCGCTATGGCGCTGGAGCGGAATCCTTAAGACAGCTTGGCCTTGATGCGCGCGCCGACCGCACCCATGTCGGCGCGGCCCTGCGCCTTGGACTTGATCAGGCCCATGACTTTGCCCATGTCCTTGATCGAGCTGGCACCCGTGCTCGCGATGGCTTCGCCAATCAGCGCATCGAGCTCGGCCTCCGAGAGCTGTGAGGGCAGGTAGCCACTGAGCAGTTTGAGTTCTTCGGTCTCTTTGGCCACCAGGTCCTGGCGGCCGCCGGCCTCGAACTGTGTGATCGACTCGCGCCGCTGTTTGACCATCTTGTCGATGACCGAGAGGATCTGGCCATCATCGAGCTCGATGCGTTCATCGACCTCGCGCTGCTTGATCGCCGCCATCAGCATGCGGATCGTGCCGAGGCGCTCCTTGGCAGCGGCGCGCATGGCACTCTTCATATCTTCCTGGATGCGGCTCTTGAGGCTCATGGTTCAGCCCCGGTTCCCGAAGCGGGAACGGAGAATTGCGGGCCTAGCGCGCAGTGCGCACGAAATCGCGGGAAACGCGCTTAATATGGCGCTTGACCGCTGCCGCCTTCTTGCGTTTTCTTTCCTGGGTCGGCTTTTCGTAGAATTCGCGCCGGCGCAATTCAGCGAGAACGCCGGCCTTTTCGCAGGCACGCTTGAAGCGCCGCAGGGCGGCATCAAAGTACTCGTTCTCGCGGACACGGACGCTCGGCATCGAAACCTCAACCCATTGATTTATAACGACTTAGGCTTTCCTGCCCCTGAGGCAAGGGCCGCGATTCTAATCAGGTGCACGAGAAAAGGCAAAATGGAGCGCGTAACAGGCATGAATCGGCTGGATTTCAGCCCCAGGCGCGCGCGCGTAAGCACGGCGCGTGATCGCTGCCGCTGATGCGCGTCCTTGCGATCGAATCCTCCTGCGATGAGAGCGCGGTGGCCGTCCTGGACCGCCAGCGCGGGCTGCTGGCACATGAGATCTTCAGCCAGATCGAGCTGCACAGGGCCTATGGCGGCGTGGTCCCGGAACTGGCCTCGCGCGATCACGTGCGCCGGCTGCTGCCGCTGGTGCAGCGGGCGCTGGCGGCCGCCGACAGCCGGCCAGCGGATCTCACGGGCGTGGCCTACACCGCAGGACCGGGATTGATCGGCGCGCTGCTGAGCGGTGCGGCCCTGGCGCGCTCGCTCGCCTTTGGCTGGCAGCTGCCGGCCATTGGCATCCACCATCTGGAGGGGCACCTGCTGGCGCCGCTCCTTGAGCCGGATGCGCCCCCGTTCCCGCACGTGGCGCTGCTGGTGTCGGGCGGCCACACGATGCTGATCGATGTGGGGGGCATCGGCCGCTACCGGATGCTGGGCGAGACCCGCGACGATGCGGCCGGCGAAGCCTTCGATAAAAGTGCCAAGCTGCTTGGATTGCCCTATCCAGGCGGCCCGCAACTGGCGGCGCTCGCCGAGCGCGGAACGCGCGGTGCGCTCAAGCTGCCGCGACCGATGCTGGATCAGCCGGGTTTCGAATTCAGCTTCTCGGGCCTGAAGACCGCGGTGCAGCTGGCGGCGCGCGCTGAGCCCTTGAGTGATGCACGCCGCGCTGATATCGCGCGCGCCGTGCAGGATGCGATCGTCGAGACCTTGTGCGTCAAGGCGCTGCGCGCCGTGGATGCGCTCGGTCATCGCACGCTGGTGGTCGCGGGCGGCGTCGGCGCGAATCTCGAGCTGCGCTCGCGGCTCAGTGCCGGCGCAGCGGCTTCGGGCGTGCGGGTCTATTATCCGCGCCTGGAGTTCTGCACCGACAATGCAGCCATGATCGCGGTCGCGGGGCTCGAGCGGCTCGCGGCCGGTGAACGCGAACCGCACCGGATCAGCGTGCGCGCCCGCTGGCCGCTTACCGAGCTGCGCCCACCGGGCGTTGCACACAGCCATCTGGTTACTGGAGCGACATGAGTACATCGGTTTCCACGACGGGTGATCGGATCTTCCTGCGCGCGCTTGAGACCGAATGCATCATCGGATTTATCGATTGGGAGCGGCAGGTCAAGCAGAGCGTGGTCCTTGATCTGGAGCTGCCCTGCGACTGCGCGCGCGCCGCGCGTACCGATAATGTCGAGAGCACGGTGGATTACAAGAAAGTTTCCAAGCGGGTGCTGGCCTTCGTCGGTGCCTCGGAGTTCAAGCTGCTCGAGACGCTCGCGCACACGCTCGCCTTGCTGCTGATCCGCGAATTCGATCTGGCGTGGGTGCGCCTCTCGATCAACAAACCCGGCGCGATCCGCCACTCGCGCGATGTCGGTGTGACGATCGAGCGCTTCCGCGCCGATCTGCCTGCTGCCGGCTCCTGATAGCAGCACGTGGCACGGGTCTACATTGCCGCCGGCAGCAGCATCGAGCCGGAGGAGCGCATGCGCCGTGCGGC
>Ga0302326_10002783_pt1 | contig 42082 bp, 32 predicted proteins | sample Palsa_T0_3_FD_202264 | JGI IMG/M metagenome (GOLD analysis project Ga0302326, IMG submission 202264) | Peat permafrost microbial communities from Stordalen Mire near Abisko, Sweden - Palsa_T0_3 | ecosystem: Environmental > Terrestrial > Soil > Palsa > Peat permafrost | place: Sweden: Abisko...
CCACGCTCCCGGTCAGGGGGGGTCAACAACCCCGAGCAGAATTCTTCGGTGAGTGCAACTTCCCGCGGTGCGAATCCGCGGAGCCTATACATGTTATCGGACCAGATGATGGCGCCGGTTTCCAGATTCCATTCCCAACTTCCCAGATTGGCAAGCTGTTCTGCCTGCGCCAGCAGGACTTCGCTTTTGCGAATCTTCTGCTCACCGAGCTCACGATGCGTAATTTTCTGGGAACTTCCGACATGGCGTAGGGGCATAGGCACTGTGGGAATAACGGCGTTCCGCTTGCGGCTCTTTGGGGGTGGTTTTCGTGTAGCCTTACTTGGGGTCGACATCATTACCTCCGTTAAGCGGACGGAAAATGATCTTTCCCCGCAGCAAAATGTTGCAGATCATAGCACCGCTTGCTGATATCGCAAGGGTCTTCCACTCGAAAAAAAACTGAGCAATGGGGATAGCTGTCCTTCGCCAAAACTCTATCCGCACAGACAATCGCGCAGTTCCCTATCCCTGCATCTCTCGCAGTAGCCACGACCTTGCGTTCGATGTTGTATGGCTTGAGCTCCAGCGCCCCTCTGACAATCCTTGTCGCGCTCGTCGGCATCGCCATGGTCACATTGGCGGCCGCATTTTTTCCGGCCCACCGAGCTGCGTCCATAGATCCCGCGCGCCTTGCGCACGGAGTGAGTCCGCGTAGTCTCGCGATTTGGCTTTTCGCCTACTAACGAACAAATCGCGCCGTGTGGTAAGCGTGATAGTGGATCGGGTCTCCTAAGATGTTAACCGAGGGTGAGGGGTTCTAGTGCCGGATGTTCGCCATGCAGGCGATTACCACACAATCTTGCTCGATTTTGATTCTGACGGGTTGACAGGGCTGAAGATGTTTGGCTTGTTCTTCGGTGAGGTAGACGTTGCAGCAGTAGTAGCGGTCGGCGACGAGAATCTCCGGCGAGGTTTCTCTTCTCAGCGAGACTTGAATTCTGCACTCGCAATCTTTGCCCAAGCTTCGGGTTTTGAGTTTTTCACTCAGTTTGCCGGTCAACTCTACGGCGGTTCTCGGCTGGCGAACAACCGGGCGAATCTTTGATCTTCATGACCGATGGAATTGTCGAAGTGAAGGACCCAAACAGCGTTGGCGTCGAACATCTGGTGGAGCACTGCAGAGGACACGCCACGAGCTCGCCTGCATATCTATTGGATTCCATTTATAATTCGGTGGAGAAATCGTTGGACGGCGACGACCAGCGTGACGATATGGCTGCGGCGGTATTTCATTTCGCGGAGTGATGCGGGTGATTTGGGCTGTATGCGGCAAGAAGAAGCCGAGGGTGACCTACGGCGGCACTTGGGAAGAATGGAACGAAGAAGTTGAAGCCGCCGTCCTAGAGTTTTACAACTCCCGCGATTAATACACCAGTTTCACCATAATCCTCGACGCCACGGTGATCTCGTGTTTTCAGCGGGAACGAAAAATAATCGAATCGGGGCCGAGTCAAATTCCACTCCAGTGAAGGAATGCCTGCCCGCTAGGCATGGCAGTAATAACTACAGAATTTTGTTACTTGTTGTCTGGGAATTCGAGTTCGAAGATGCACGTCCCAATCAGGCGTAGTTCTTAACCCCCTTCGCCTGACCCAACCCGGCATTTTTGATCGATTCAGGAGGGAAAATGGAATCAGCATTCGCCAAAAAACCGCGCACGCAAAGGTAGGCGCGGAACCGGTCATCCACCTCGGGAATTAGACCTGTCCAGGTGCCAATCTCGGGATTGAACACTGCATAAAAAATCTCTTTCGGTGTGGGTAAGTTTGTAAGCATCACACCGGCCATGTACAAGCCATTGTTCTGTCCGCAGACACGAAAACCCGCCCATTTCCGTGCCGCAGAGTTGCGGCCATCGGCGGCAATTATGAGACGCGCTGAGATCTGCTCGTGGCTGTGTCCATTCACAATCACCGTAGGCTCGGTGCCGCACTCGATGTGCTCAACGCTGACTCCCCGGCGCACTTCCGCTCCGGCGTTTTCCGCAGCGGCCAGCAGCGTTTCCTGCATCACCTGGTGGGGGAAAGAAAAAAGAGGCAATTGCTGCGGCGTTGTCGCTCGAAGGTCTCGCAAACCGGCACCGGTACCTCCCTCGACTTGAGGCACCTCGTGGGCGCATTTTTTCTTGAGCAGGTCACAAATCCCGAGTTCATTCGCTTCGGCCACGCCCCAAGGTACAAGGCCCTCTCCGCGCACGCGGTCTTTAAATTGTTTTTCCCGCTCCAACACCAGCACCTTAGCGCCGCGCCCGGCCATCGCTATGGCCAATGAGGACGCGGCAATCCCGCCGCCTACCGTAATAATGTCGTAGCCTGGTGCGGCCATTGCCAACTCCTTCTGAAGTGTCTGCCGGACTTACAATGTGGAATCGAACATCGGCATCTTAGTGAAGCTGTCCGTGAGGAGTCAAACGATCCATGAATGGGACAACAGCCTGATTAACGGTGCTAACCGGAAGTTGAGACGGATGGGCATGGTGGAGCTAGAATGATCTCGCCTGGCGAAACGGAAGCGGGCTCTGCGGGGACGCAACCATGCTGAGGGATAGGCTGGTGTTCGTATCGATGCCTTGATAATTCCGCCCGAAGGGTGGAATTCTCACTGACGGAGAGCGCCCTCTTTCCATTTCAGGCTGAACCAACACAACGCGACATTCAGCGATCTGACGGAACTCGATTAACGGTCCCGCACTCTGAGTTGAAGACGAAACCGGATGCGGACAAGAGAGCGAAAAAGCGCAAGACTGGCCAGTCTGCGTTCAAGTATCCCTTAGTTTTTCCGGTGACCATTGCTATTGATACAAGCTATGTCTTTCTCACACGAATGTATTGCAGGCTCATCAGCTGGTTACGACGGGGACTTTAGCATCTGAACGGCGATTCATACTAGGAACCACCTTTTCAATCACGGAGAACAGTTCTTCTAAGTTGATCGATTTCGTAACGTAGCCGTCCATACCGCAAACCAAACAACGCTCTTCGTCGCCTTGCATAGCGTGGGCGGTCAACGCGATGATTGGTAGATGAGTGCCACTCGCTTCTTCTTTTTCGCGTATCAGCTTCGTCGCTTCAAAGCCATCCATCTCCGGCATCTGCACATCCATCAGGACAATATCGAAGGGCTGTTTGCCCAACGCTTCCAGTGCTTCACGCCCGTTCTGTGCCAACACCACACTGTGGCCCCTGCTCTCCAGAAGTCGGGCGATCAGCGTCCGGTTCACAGCATTGTCTTCCGCCACAAGAAAAGAGAGAGATCGCCGTTGTTCCTGGAGGGTATGTCGAGTGACCAAAGCTCTTTTTCCCGGCTTAGCAAGGTCCCCGGCCAGAACGTGAAGCAATACATCACGCAACTCCAATCTGTCGAATGGTTTGCTTAGGTACGCAGCGACACCAAGTTCCTGGCATCGGGCCGCGTCTCCACGCTCGCCGCCCGACGTGAGAATCACAATCCTAACGTTTGCCAGCAGTGGATCCTGTCGAATTTTTTCAATGAGACCGAATCCGTCCATGTCCGGCATGTGGGCATCGGTCAGGACCAAAGGAAGCTGGGCTCCCGACGCAAGCGCATGCTGTAGGGTTTGAATAGCCGCAGCAGCGCCTGCGACAACCGTTGGTATCATTTTCCAACGGATGACCGAGTCCTCAAGAATGCGCCGATTCGTCGTATTGTCATCCACCACCAAGACAGGCACGCCAGCGAGTTGGGATACATCTGGCGATTCAGTCGGCAACGCGGCGACTCCGGAGCCAACTTGAACGGTGAAATAAAAAGTTGAGCCCTTTCCGGCTTCACTCTCGACCCACAGTTTCCCGCCCATCAGACCCACGAGTTGGCCTACGATTGTTAGACCCAGCCCGGTGCCGCCGTATTTGCGTGTGGTCGAAGAATCTGCTTGGGAGAACGCTTCGAAAATCTTTTTCTGTTTCTCCACAGGGATTCCTATACCGGTATCTCGGACGCTGACGCGTAAAACTGCTCCCTCAGCGCTTTGCGCTTCAGTCTGCACTTTGATCTCTATTTCACCTCTTTCAGTGAACTTGATTGAGTTACCGACCAGATTCACTAGGACTTGGCGGATGCGGGCGGGATCCCCAACGACGTTCGTTGGCACTTCCGAAGCCACATCAAAAATGAACTCTAAGCCCTTCTGCTGGGCCCTTATCGCAAGTGTTTTAACCACTTCTCCCAAACTCTTCCGCAAGTCAAAGCTCAGATAGTCCATCTCTAACTTGCCCGCCTCAATCTTGGAAAAATCCAGAATGTCATTAAGGAGGGTTAAGAGCGCTTCTGCAGATTCCTTAACCATATTGAGGTATTCGGCCTGTTCGGAATTCAGCTCAGTGTCCAGCACCAGATCGGTCATGCCAATGATGCCATTCATTGGCGTCCGGATTTCGTGGCTCATGTTGGCCAGGAATTCACTTTTTGAGCGATTCGCGGCTTCCGCCCCTTGCTTCGCTTGCACCAACTGAGCTTCGACTCGCCTTCGTTCTGTGATGTCCCGGCAGATGGTGGCCATCGCGATTGGCCGGCCGGTGCTTTCTTCGGTAATCTGAAAGATCGATTGCCACATCGGAATCGGCGTGGCCGTTTTCCAGTGTCTAAATTCCGTTTCCCCATCCCATCGGCCCTTCTCCAGGATGGTTCGCACGGCGTCATTGCGGAAGCGCTCCTGTTCCCCAACCGACACGAAATCCAAGATGGTGCCTGGAAGCGGCCCAGTCTCGTCCAGACCTACCATCCTTCTTCCCGCGGGATTGACGAAGGTGACCTTACCCTCCATGGTTGCAGTACCGATAAAGTCACTAGAGCTCTCCACTACGGATACGAGCTTGCGCAGTTCGTCTTCCATGTGCCTACGGTCGGTGATGTCTTGAACATGGGTGATGAACTGTGCGGGTTCGCCGCGGCGGTCCCGAACCACCGAGACCCTCATGTGGACCCATATTACGTTCCCTTGTTTGTGGATGTAACGCTTTTCAAACTCCGCCGAGGCAGCTCGACCGCTGCGCACCTCGTCAGCAGCACGACGCAAGGGCTCCAGATCGTCGGAGTGACCTTCCGCCAACAACTCTTTCTTCGAATATCCCAGCAACTGACACAAGGCTTGGTTTACCCGCAAGAGCTGGTTGTCAAGGCTGGATAGGCACATGCCGAACGGCGCATCTTCAAAGGCGGCCCTGAATTCCTCCGCACTCTTGCGTTGCGCTTCTTCCGCGCGCTTGCGCTCGGTGGTGTCGCGGACAGTACCCAGCAGGGCTGGCTGGCCATGCAGCTTCAGAGCCGTCAGGCAGACCTCAGCCGGAAAAACCTCGCCGTTCTTGCGACGGTGCAACCATTCGACACAATTCTTGCCATTGAGAAACGCGGTGGCAATGTTCCGCTCGCTCGCCACCCGCGAAGGCGTGCCATCGGATTGGTTCGGGGGTGACAAATCGGCGGGTTGCAGCGCCGCGAATTCGGCCACCGTTGCGTATCCGAACATTTTCAGCGCAGCCAAATTGCAATCCGAGAAGCCGTGTTCGCCCATCAGCAAGGTCGCATCCGCTGCGTCCTCGAACAACACCCGATGCTTGCTTTCACTGTCTTTCAGCAACGCATCGGCGCGTTTGCGTTCGGTGACGTCGATCCCCAGGCCGACCAGGCAGGGTTTGCGTTCAAAAACGAGCCGTTTTCCAGAAAACAGGTACGGAGTCTCGGTCTGATCCTTGGCGACGAATGAAGCTTCGACTACGGCCTCACCCGTCGAAAAGGCCTGCTGCATGCGCTCGGCGACTAAGCTTTTATCCGGTTCCTTAAATAGATCAAGAACGGACATGCGGGAGAGTTCTTCTGCAGAGTAGCCAGACAAATCTCTGAAAGATTGGTTCCAACTCACCAATTGTCCGCGTTCGTTGATGAGGTAGAAAATACCCGGTAGCCCTTCGACGATGCTTTTGCTGAAATCCTTCTGAGCCGAGTACCGCCGATCAAACAGAGACGCCAGCACTGCGAGCCCGAGCACCAGCAGCGTCACTATGACGATGCCTGCCATTCCCAGTATTGAAACGTTCACCGCATGCGATAGATCTGGCGCTTCGCCCGACGGCACGAAACTGGCCGCAGCCATCCACGTGTAGTGCATCATCGGAATGGCTGCCCCCATCACGAGAGGGCTCGCAATTTTACGCCAGCCACTTCCCCTTCTCTCCACCCTGGCATGGAACGCTAGGCGAAGAGCTAGGAACGAAATGACGATCCCAAGCACAACTGACAGAGCCACAAGGGCAATATCAAAATGGCATTTCGCAGCCAAACGCATGGCATCCATGCCGATGTAGTGCATCGCGGCAATGCCAACTCCCATAAGGATGCTTCCTACCACTGCCCTCCATGCGCCCATGAATTCTCGACTCACGACATACAAGGCCACGGCGGAGGCCAACATGGCCACCAAGAGTGATAAAAGGACCGTAGGCCAGTTATAGAGCACCGGCATGGGCAAAATAAACGCCAGCATCCCAATGTAGTGCATGGACCAGATGCCGAGCCCCATCGCTGACGCTCCGCCCAGCAACCAAATCGATCGAACACGACCTCGCGCCGCTGTCACTCGACCTGCCAAATCGAGAGCTGCATAAGATGCAAAAATGGCGATCACAACAGACAGAGCTACGAGTCGATAGTTGTACGCACCGACAAGCGCTGTAGGATCTGAAAGCATAAGAGAGCACATTGGTATGGACGGAAATATTCCGCGTCACCCAGAACATGTTGGCGGCTAACCGAATCCACTAGTTGCTGGGCTTGGTATAGTTTCGGCCGGCTTGGCGGTGTGGGACTGTGCAAGACAACACACGAAGCAATCCGGTGTCGGGTTGGATAACCACACGTCTTCTCAACCTGAGAGGGTTGATTTAGTCCCGCGAGGGTGAGAGAAAATCACTCTAAAGGAGAGCTGGAGGCGCCGATGAGGAGCCACAAATCGGAGTAGATCGTGACGCTGCTGCGGAAAGTAGAAGCAGAAATCGCGAATGCTAAGACCACGCCGCAAGCCTGCAGGGACGCCGAGATCACACAACCGAGCTACTACCGCTGGAGAAAAGAATTCGGCGGTCTAAAGCTGGATTAAGCGAAACGGATGAAGGAGCTAGAGCGAGAGAACGTCAAGCTGAAGAGTTTGGTGCGGAGCTGTCCTTGGAGAAGCAAGTTCTCAAGGATGACGGAAACTTCTAAGCCCTAATCGGCGTTGCACGGCGGTGGGGCATGCGCGGAAGAAATGTGAATTCTCCGAGCGACACGCTTGCCGGTTGGTGAAGCAGCGGCGTGGAACGCAGCGCTGCCTGCCGAAAAACTGAATTTTGCGCTTGAATACGGCGAGCCATATCAATGATGTATGACCAGCGAATTGGAACTTGAACTCTCGCTGTCCGATAAACATGTGTTTGTGGGCAGAGAAATCTGCATATTTCAGGTGCGCCAAATAAATAATTTACGGGCCGAATCGAAACTGGGTATTTGGGCAATTGGCCTGGCGGACGGCGTGCGTTAGCTCTGGGGCTGCCGTGAGCTGGTTCGAATGTTCCGTGAAACCGCCACAGATGAAAAGAGGTACTACCCCTCAGTGGACAGCAGTTTCTATCATTCCCCTCTGAAGTAAACAGGCGAATTCGGTAGCGACCAGAGGCCGGCAGAATAGGTAGCCTTGTCCCTGCGCGCACTTCTGGGCTTGAAGGTATAACTGCTGTTCTCGCGTTTCTATGCCTTCGGCCACCACCAGTTGCCCGAGGCTCTTGCCGATATTAATTATGGCACCCACAATCGTGGAGTCATGGCGATCGGCGGTAATCTGTTGGACAAAGGATTGGTCAATTTTCAGGATGTCAATGGGAAACTGCCGAAGATAGCTCAGGCTGGAATAGCCGGTCCCAAAGTCATCTACCGCAAGAAGCACTCCCATCATTTTAAGCTCTTGAAGTATAGAGGCCGTGGATTTGGCGTCCTTCATAAGGGCGTTTTCCTTGAGCTCAAGTTCGAGACGTTGCGCTTCCAAGCCCGTTTCCGAGATTATGGTTTGGAGGCTTTCGATAAAACTCTTATCGCGAAACTCGCAGGCAGAAATGTTTACGGCAATGGGCAATGGCGGCAGTCCTGCGTCCTGCCAGGCGCGCGCTTGCCTGGAGGATTCGCGCAGTACCCAACGGCCGATATCGCGAATTAGACCGCACTCCTCGGCGACGGGCACGAATTCGGCGGGAGGAACGAGTCCCCTGTCAGGATGCTGCCAGCGAATCAACGCCTCGACTCCCGTGATCTCGCCGGTTTCAAGACAAACCTTGGGCTGGTAATGCAATAAGAACTCTTCGCGCTCGATGGCACGGCGCAGACTGCTTTCGAGAGATTGCCGCTCGACGGCCTGCAGATTCATTTCCGCCTTGAAGAACTTGAAATTGTGGCGCGCGCTTTCCTTCGCATGGTACATGGCCATATCCGCATTTTGGATGAGCGTTTCGGGATCTTCTCCGTCTTCCGGATAGACGCTGATACCGAGGCTGACATCGATATTCTGATCCTTGCCTCCGATGGAATGGGGAAGGGCGAGCGCACTAAGAATTTTGTTCGCGCTAGTGGCCGCGTCTTCAGCACGGGTGATCTCCGAAAGCAGGACGACGAATTCATCTCCGCCCTGACGGCTAACTGTGTCGGAACGCCGCACGTTAGCCACCAGCCGCTTTGAAACGGACCGAAGCAGGTCGTCGCCCGCGGCATGTCCCAGCGAATCGTTGATGGCTTTGAAATGATCCAAATCCAGAAACATAACGGCAATCGGCCTGTGCTGGCGGCGAGCCAACGCAATGGCCTGAGAGATGCGGTCGTTGAGCAATACGCGGTTGGGCAACTTGGTGAGAATATCGTGCTGAGCGGCGTGCGCCATTTCGAGCGACATGGCCCGCGCCGCGCCCACATCATGGAATACAATCACCGCTCCGATGACACGTCCGGCCCGGTCGTGGATCGGTGCGGCGGAGTCTTCGATGGCGATTTCAATTCCGTCCCGGGGGATCAGGATGCAATTCACGGTCAATCCCACCGTCCTGTTTTCCTCGACGGCCATCTCCATGGGGTCTCTAGCCGTTTTGCGCGTGGTGCCGTCGATAATTGGGAAGACCGTGGCGAGAGGTTGGCCGATGGCGTCTTCGCGGCGCCAACCAGTCATGGACTCCGCAACGAAATTGAGATAGCTGACGTTGCCGGAAATGTCGGTGCAAAGAACGGCGTCGCCAATCGAGTTGAGAGTGACTAGGGCGCGCTCTTTCTCTACGTGCAATGCATCCTCGACGGCCTTACGTTCGATCGCGTTGCGCAGCGCGCGTGAAAGCGAATAGCTATCGAGGTGAGTCGGCAGGAGATAGTCTTGCGCACCGCGGGCTACGGCTCGTTGCGCTAAGGCTTCGTCACCGTCTCCGCCGAGGATCAGAATCGGGATTTGTGGCGCGGCGGCGTGCAATTTGTCAAACGACTCGAAACCTTGACTATCTGGCAAGGACAACCCGAGCAAGACGGCGTCAATATCCTTCTTAGCCAAGCGCTCAAGACCCAGAGAAAGTTGGCTAACCCATTGGACGTCGAACTGGCCTATAGGCGAGTCAGCAAGGACAGCTCGAATCGCATTGGCGGCGGCCGGGACAATTTCAACCAACAGTATTTTTGAGTTTGTAGCATCTCTGGTCACGGCTAGACGCGCTTTCTGAAGGGGGTACAGCGAAGAATAATAACAATTCAAAGTGTTACAGTTGATTTCGCACCTGTCAATGGGTCATCGCTGCAAATTTCTCGTTGATTACCTCGTTTGCGATAGTGACATTCGAGGCCGTCTGTATATGTGAGATTCGACGTGCTCATATTTCGCAAATTGCTCTGCCGACAAATAGATGAGGCTATTGAAACAGTCGGATGGGGAGCAGATCTATTTGCGGAGTGCGCAAAAGCAGGTCTTGTACTCGAGGTCCGTACCGGAGACTGTTCGTTCATTGGCAGGAACCAGCACGGCAGTCGGTGCATGCGCTGTCCGGAACGCCAGCCTACAAGCAATCCCTGGAGGCGGCTGCTCCTCAGAACTTGAAACGGATGGCGAGGCGCATCGTGTGTCGATACAAAACAACGAATACTAAGTCAACGCTGGGGTCGTCGTGGCGCATATTGATCCGGCGGCTCCTTCGAGAGTGTTTCAAAATGAGTGGTACTGCATGTTTGTGGCCATAAATAAAACCCACTATCAGATTTCCATTCTCTTGTCCGATATAGATATAGAGTCAACCCGCCCAATGAGGGTAGATCGCACAGCTATCAACTCGCAAGGGGCCGAACCGTGGAAATTGACGAAAGGAAATACAAGAAACTCATTATTGAAATAATCGCGGCATTCCAAAAACTCGATACAGAACTTCTTGCGCACAAGATGGTATTTGACGCCCTGATAAAACCTCAATGCTCCGAAGCGGAACGTTCTCTAGAGATCGCTAGAAACAACCCCAGAATTCAAAAGATAATGCGTGAGAAGTACGAACTGCCTCTGGAAAGACTCCTAAAGCAAGTTGACGAATCAGTTCGGAAGAATAGTCTTCTGAAATGGGTCGAACAATGGAAGCCGTCGGGACCAGTGAACTAGATTGTATTCAATGAAGTCTGTCGTGGATTGTACTCTTCGAACCAACGACCGATCGACGCTCGCCCTTCATCCACACTGCGATACATCCCTCACGGGCCACCGAATTGGAACTGTGCGATGCCGAAATCCACAGAGCAAGAATAATTTGGCCCGCCTACGTAGTTTTACGAGTAGACATGCAAGCTGCTACGCCTTATCGTCGCGCGCCTTCTCAATTAAGGACACGATGACAGACCACGCGACCCCAGCTCGCGCGCCGTCAGACAGACAAGTCTATTTCGACACGCTGATCGGGGAATCTGCTTCGATGCTGCGTCTCTTCGATCTGATCGAAAAGATTAGCCAGTGCAGTTCTCCGGTTCTCATAACGGGCGAAACTGGGACGGGAAAAGAGCTGGTCGCGCGTGCGATTCACTTCAGCGGGAAGTATTGCAAGAAAGCGTTCGTCCCCATTGATTGCTCCGCGCTAACTCCTTCTCTAATTGAGTCCGAGCTATTTGGACACGTCAAAGGTGCCTTTACAGGCGCGGATCAATCCAGAACGGGCCTTCTCCAGAGCGCTAACGAGGGAACGATCTTTCTGGATGAGATTGGGGAACTTCCAATCAACATGCAGGCCAAGTTGCTACGAGCCCTACAGGAAAAAGAGATAAGACCCGTGGGTTCCTCGGATCGAATTCCGATTCAAGTGCGGATCATAGCCGCTACAAATCGGGACCTTGAATCAGAAGTCCGAGCGGGAACGTTTCGTATGGACCTGTTTTTTCGATTGAATGTCTTGCAAACCACACTGCCCACGCTGCGTGAGCGAAAGGAGGATATCCCGCTTCTGGTTAACCATTTTCTAAAGAAATTCTCAGACCCTTTGGAGCAGCAGCGTTCGATCTCAGAGGACGGGTTGCGCCGGTTGAATGGCTACGACTGGCCGGGGAATGTCCGCGAATTGGAAAATGTCATCGAATGTGCGCTGGCTTTAAGCTCTGGCAATATCCTGACGGCAGATGACCTGGCCACTCAGCCCTATTACGTATCGGCGCCGGACGCCAACGCGTGCGTCACTCTGGCGGAGCTTCAGCACCGCGCGATCCTTTACGCCCTGTGGAAAACTGATGGGAATCGGTTGGCTGCAGCGCGACTCTTGGGCATGGGTAAGACCACTCTCTACCGCAAGCTCATAGAGTATGCGAAAGTTCCGCAGACTTCTCTCGGTGCGGCGAGAGAAGAGATCACACTTTGAAGAAATGATTCACCGCAGTTCGATAGGGTTCGCGCTGAATCGATTTAGTCGTCCTTGTATCTCCGGAAGCTTCGCCATTTCAGCTTCCACGAAGCCAAATACGTCGAGTCCGTGCATAACCTTTGCGATCTTCTGGTTGTCCTCAGCCTCACACACCAACGTCATCGGGTACCGGCGGGATGCTGGCTGAAAATGGGTCAGTTTGCAGTCATAGGCTTTGACAATTTCGCGTGCTAGTTCACGCGAATTGTTGATCCCAAGAAGCGTATGGGCACCAAATCGTCCGGGACGTACTCGCACAATGTATAGGGACAATGTCGTAACCTCGTCCGAACAGGCTACGCGCTCGCGCGGCAAATTCAATCCGTATAAATACGGTAATGGGACTGGCTGCCGTAGCAGGCTAGATGGTGCTTCGGGTCGAGCTGAAGTCCAGTCCCGTTACGCGCTTTACTTCCAAGCGCTCAACCAAAAAGATCGCGGTCGTCAGTGGGGAAAAATGCCCGTCCGGTTCGCGTAGCGTACCAAGTCGCTTAAGGATGTAATCTGAAGCTTGCGCGCGACATTGCTGCGGTGGGATTCGACGGTGCGCCTGCTGATGGCAAACTGTGCCGCGATCTGTATGCTTGTCATTCCTTCGCAGACCATTTGTACGATCTCGACCTCGCGCGGCGTGAGGTGTGCAAGCGGGGCGACTCCGTCAGGGCCGCGCGGCGCACCTGGATTGGACAGACGCGATCCCGTAATTGTATCGACTTTGTGGGAGATCCGCCGTGTGAGGTAGGGCCGATCATCACGAACGGCACGCAGTGCGTCCAGCAACTGGTCGTCGTCATCGGATTTCAAGACGTAAGCACGCGCGCCCGCTTGCAGACATTGACGCTCGATTTCGTCGCCGAAATGCATCGTGAAAATGACGACTTTCACCTTGGGAGCTTCCCGGCGAAGCTGGCGCGCTACGTCGAGACCGTTTCGATCCGTCAAAGAAATATCTAGCAGGACAATCTCAGGAGTCAACGCTTCGACGAGGCGCAAGGTTTCTGCGCCGTCCGAAGCCTCGCCCACGACGCTGAATCCGGGCTCCGCTTGGAGTAGCGCGCGCATGCCACGCCGCACCACTGGATGGTCATCAGCAAGCAGGATCTTCACTGGCTCGTTCGCTAGGCTCTTCGTCAAACCAGGAATTTCTGAGAGTGCTTCGGCAGCCGCGTTAGCAGAAAATTCTCGAGAATCGGATTCATCTGGCGGAACTACAGCTTGGCGAGTTTTGTGCCAGGACCGCTTACGCGTGCCACGAGCGAACTCATCGATAGAGGAACGTGGAGCGCTAGAGGCGCACACTCCAGACATAGGACAACCTCATTCGCAAAACCAACGTGGTGATTCCTGGCCCGTTTGCCTAACACAGTCTCAATGCCGGGTACGGGAAAATAATTGCAATACTCCTTGTCTCCAGGAGTACTTTAGCTTGTATGTCGTCAACATAAATAGTACACATAGTATGTATCTCCGCGCAATATCGTTTACCGAACTGTGATCAGCACCGGATTGATAAAATCTCGGGCCCGACCAAATTAGTCTGCGAATCCACGAAGCGCACGTTACGCGATAGCCCAGGGCGGAAGGAGAATCTGTATGAGCCAAGGCAAGCGATCGCGCGATGAGCTTGAATTGAGAATCGCTGAACTAATTCGGGCAAATGAGGAACTGAAAATTGAGATTTCCGAGCGCATGCGAGCCGAAGATCGCATCCGGCTCGTCCTGGATACAACTCCAGCGCTAATACTCAGCTGTCGTCCTGACGGATACGTCGATTATCTCAATCAATCTTGGCTTAGGTACTTGGGCCGCTCTTTAGAGGATCAGCAGGGCTGGAAATGGACGGGCGCGATTCATCCTGAAGACGTCGGAGAAACCACGGACGCTTGGCGCGCGTCGTTAGCCGAAGGGAAACCCTTACTACATGAAGCGCGCGTTCGTCGAGCGGATGGGCAATATCGCTGGCTGTTGAACCGCGTAGTGCCGCTGCGCGATGAGCATGGGAACATCGTCAAATGGTTTGGATCGAGTATCGATATTGAGGACCGCAAGCAGGCGGAAACGCAGTTGAAGACGCTGATTGATGCGATCCCGCAGCAAATCTGGAGTTGCACGCCTGACGGCATGGTTGACAATTGCAACGCCCGGTGGCGCTCTTACACGGGTCTAGAGCTGGAAGGCCTGCGAGGCTTTGACTGGCTGACTATAATTCATCCCGACGATCGAGATGGGGCGATTAAGGCTTGGCAAGAGTCAGTGGCAAATGGAACGCCTCACGAACACGAAGCCCGTCACCGGGCGTCCGACGGGACGTACCGATGGTTCTTGGGACTTGGCGTCCCGCTTCGCGATGCGGAAGGATGCATCGTAAGGTGGTACGGGACGAACACCGATATTGAAGATCGAAAGCGGGCGGAGGATGCCCGGCGGCAGAGCGAGGAATCGCTTAGCCTATTCAGAACGTTGATTGACCTATCGAGTGACTCAATTAAGGTGGTTGATCCAGACACGCTTCACGTTCTCGACGCGAATCAACAGGCATGTGCAGAACATGGCTTCACCCGCGAAGAACTTCTGTCTCGTACTGTTTTCGATCTCGATCCAACGCTGGATCATGACGAGTATCTCAGGCGCAGCAAGAAGTTGCGCGAATCTGGGTCCTTAATCGCGGAGGCTGTCCACGTCAGGAAGGATGGCTCGACTTTCCCCGTAGAGATTAGTATTAGCTTCATCCAACTGGAGACGAGAGAATACATCGTTGCGGTGTCTCGCGACATCACCGAGCGCAAGTGGGTTGAGAATCAACTGCGGCGCCTCTCGGGGCAACTTTTGCGTTTGCAGGACGAGGAGCGACGGAGGATCGCGCGGGACTTGCACGACTCGACAGGCCAGAATCTCGCTGCGCTGAAGTTGGTTCTCGGCCAACTCTCGCGCTCAATTCCCCAATCTAGCAAGGCGGCGCGTCAGTACCTCTCGGAGTCTCAGGCGTTGGCGGCACAATCCATCCGTGAACTCCGCACTCTTTCCTATTTATTGCACCCGCCGATGCTGGATGAGGCCGGGCTAGAAGTTGCGATTCGTCTCCACGCGGAAGGCTTCGCAAAACGCAGCGGAATTCGAGTCGATATTGAAGTGTCTGCGAGTTTCGGGCGCATGAAACGGGATGTCGAGTTGGTTCTATTTCGGGTTATTCAAGAGAGCCTGACCAACATCCCCCAGCATTCGCGAAGTACTCACGCTACGATACGACTGGGCCGCAACGCGGGCGAGGTCGTCATCGAAATCAGCGACACTGGTAACTCGAAGCCTGGCGAGAGCGGCCCGTTCACACCTGGCGTTGGCATTTCCAGTATGCAGGAGCGAGTGAGACAAATTGGCGGCCAGCTGGCGATGGAATCCGGCAGTCGCGGGACCACGGTGCGCGTGACGCTACCGGCCGGGTTTATCACGCACGAAGAATCCTCGAATCCAGAGCAACATCCGGCGGGTCCTTCGCGCGAGAAAATCTAAGGCAGCAACTGGTTCCTCAAGTAATTCAGATTAAACGACAGACTGATGCTCTCTCACACACGGTCTCTACCCGAGATTAGTGAAGCTGTGTTGCTGGGATCTCAGGTTCCTGCGGTGAGGTTGGAGGCTGCGTTCGCGAAGGCCGCGCTTATCGTACTTCCGAGCATCTTTATCGTGGTAATCGCAACCAAGGCAACGAGAACCAGCAACAGTGCATATTCCGTAAGGTCCTGGCCAGCCTCCTCGCGATATAGCCTGAGCACAGTTTCTATCATGTCCTTATTGCTCCTTCAAGTTTCTAAACTCGGACCAACCAACTTCGCGCGCCAGTTCGCATGAAACTCTTAGCTCCTAGCAGTGTGTCGCCGCGTCGTCCGGAAGCACGCGCACAGCGTATTCCGACATGTCGTGACCTCGTCGGAACAGTGTACGCGCTGGCTCGGCGAATTCAATCCGTATGAATACGGGTAATAGAACTAAACGTCCGAGATCTCTGAGTGTCAAATGGTTGCGGAAGGCGACGAAAAATCGAACTTGGTTGTTACGCGCGGCAGAATTTTGTATCATATTCGCAGGTTCATTTGAATTATAGGCGGCGTTCGAAAGCAGTCCCCACCTCGAACGCGGTTTATTTCTACGCCTGTGACAATTCACCAAAGACTTGTCTTTAAAGGGCGTATGGCGGACAAAAATGCAAAAACGATTACATGCGTGCCCTCAGTGCGGCAGCGAGAAGGTGCGACGTGCGGTGCGAAAGGGCATTATTGAAAATGTTTTACTCCGGTTAGTTGCAATCAGTCCTTATCGATGCTCAGTCTGCGACAAGAGGTTTATCGACCTGGTCACCGGCGGGGCTACATCGCCCCTCCGTAACTATTGAAGGCCAGGCGGCATGGCTAAGACCGAGAAGAACTGTTGTTATGGCCGACTACAGGATCGAACCGGGCGGCCTCGTTGTGAGTTAAGTCAGCGAGTGAGTAACGCGGCGGGGATTGGGGCCGAAGCCGAAGACAGGAGCTTGCCCGGGGTTCAGGAAAAGTTCCGAAATGGCGGAATTTCTCAGGGCAGGCGAAGCCGCAGGCGTCATGTTCGAGGGGAGAGGATTTCTTGCGGACAAATCGTAGAATAAAGCTATGAGCCAATCAGAAGGGCGAACCGCCGAATTCTTCCCTCTTGAAAAGGCATATCACTCCCGGCTCTCTCGCGCCGCATTTAATCGAATACGTCCGCGGAAGTCTGTCGTTCGCTGCCGGTAACCAATGACAGAGTGAACGGCATCAAAACATGCACTCGCGCACCCAGCCGTCCGGCATCTGTTAAGAAAAAATCGGGCAACAAAAAAGAACCGGGGGGCAACTTCGCCTCCCGGCTCCGGTTCATCGCACGCTTCGCAAATTCCGCCTCGAATTAGTGGGGGTGCTGTTCTTTGCCGTTGGCCTTGTCATGGTGAATCTCTTTACTTGTCTTGTTCTGCTCCTTATTCACCTGTTTCTTTTCCGCGGGAGTCAGCTTGCCACCGTTGGCCTCGCGATCCGCGTGAACTTGCTGATTAATATGATTCTCATTCTTTTCGACCCTGGCCGTTTCGCCCGGCGTCATTTTGCCGTTGGCAACGCCATTGGCGATCCGCTTCTGTTGGTTTTCCGCGCGTTCTCCGACTTTGCTCATCGCAGGATTGGCGGGCCGTCCGTGATTCACTGATGCGAAATTGGATTTGTCCATGCTGGCCGCGTGTTCATGCGACATCTGTTCGGACGTTGGTGCGACGTGCGGCTCATTGTCGGCCGCTCGTTCTGCTGCCGTCGGTATTGCAGTAGTTCCGCCGGGGCCGCCGTTAAAGCTCGTGTGGTTGTTCACCGTGGTGTTGTTTACCACGGTGTTGTTGACGTAAGTATTATGGATCACGGTGGTGTTGACGTTCGTCACGGCCGTGTTATACGCGAAGTGTCCCCCCTGCCATGCTCCGCCAGCGAATCCCACGCCTCCATAACCGAAGCCGTAATTCACGCCACCATAGAAACCCACGTGCGGTCCCCAGTAGCCGGCATGAAAAGCATAAACTCCTCCGCCCCAGCCCCAGTACCCTGGGGTCCACAGGACGCCGACTCGCGGCGGGCTAATCCAGACACCCGGCACCCAGTAATAACCCCCGCTGTAGGCCCAATAACCCGGCGTCCAGATATAGCCTTCGATCGGGCAAGCAGGCTGAACGTAAACTGGCAATGCGGGTGGCCCCACGTGGACCGAGATGCCCACTGAGATTTGCGCAGAAGCAGGAGACGCCAGCGAAAAAAGCCCTAATGCTAAGAAGATTGCAGAAACAAGTGCTCGAATGAATGTCAACTTATACATTACAAATTCCTCCCCCTAATCGGATGTATAAAACTTTCAACTCTTAGTCCGCGCACTCGATATTGAAGCGCGTTAGGTCGCTACTGTATCTAACACCGGAATCCGAAAAATGTTCTTGGTGTCTTCCGTCGATTCTAGGTTCGGTTAACCCCTGATCTAACAATTGACGATCGAGGGACGAAGCCGAAAGAGTTTCCCGAGGATGTACTTCGAGGCGGTTAATGTGTTCGAAACCATCCATGAGGGGGGCTCGGCTACGTTGTGTTTGCGATGGCTGCCCAGAAACCCTCTTCCGACACCGTCTGTAGTATCGGATTTGACGTGCCCTATTTCTGCGAATTACTTTGGCCAGAAACAGATAAGGCAGTTGAAAAACTGACGCGCAAAGATGATTCATAGGCATTTTGATGGGGTAGATTTGATTTCTCGCGCTCGCTCTTTCGGCCCCGGTTCTGCCTTACTTCTCAGGCTATATTGGGTTCTGGACCATTGCGCTGAGCGAGGAAGCGCACCATCCGTTTCAAGTTCTGGGCGGTAACCGCCAGCAGGAATTGCTCGGTGACATTCCACGTGCGCCGCAATCGCACGCGGTGCGAGCGCATCTGCTGTTTCAGCTCGGCGAACAGAGCTTCGATCTTGTAGCGCGCTCGCTGCGACTGCTTGTCAGCTGTCGTCTCTTGCCGAAAACGCGCCGGCGTGGCTTCCACTGCTAGGATCACTCGACTGTCACTGTCGATCAAATAGTTGTCGTAGTGGGCTAATGTTGCCGGTCCGCCCTCGATGGCCCGAGCTGCATGCAGACGGGCAGATTCTGCGGATAGCGGCGGAAGAGTCGTTTCAGCCAATTCTTCTTGGGTAAACTCGAAGATAAAAGTCCTACCGAAATATTTGCCACGGTGTCGCCGGGCAAATCGCGCCGCTCGCCAACGCTAAGGGACTCGACAGTGTCAGCCGTGCCGGCGGGGTGCTCTCGCGCTATTTGCTGGCTCCCACAGCGACCCAAGCAGTGTGATCCCAGTCACTCCCAGCATACTTCCCGCGAAAATGGCTAAGGAGCTTCTTGCTGTCGAATCCGTCAGGCCAGAATGCACCAACAGAATCCCGACAACGAGAAAGCCTTTAGCTAAAAGGCTACCCGCGCTCCGGAAATCATGCCACATCATGTCATCCAACCTTCTATCCGCTTTAGTCTGAGGTCGTGTAAATGGGCTCACAGCCGCATTCCGGATTCATACAGATCCAGCGCTCCCCAACTCTCGTGTACATGGCGGATAATATCCAAGCAAGGTCATCGTGGACGTTTCGGGGGATTCAAGTCTCAGTGCCATTGTCCAGGACGCTTCTCGCCGCGTCGATACGTCTCCTCCCCACAAAATTATTTGAATAACAGAAGTCGATCAGTCCACTTTGTTACACGTTCCTATGAGTAATCACAGCAGCTCTCGACACAAATACGGAGGTAGTTCCCATTGACGACGGAATTGGCGAGAGTATCGTTGGCCCAGCGCCCGAACGCGTCCACGACCCTCAAACCCATCGCCCTGCGGACAACGCCGGGGATTGTTTCGCACGCTGAATGGCAATCCTCAGTCGCATTGACAGATTTACGCCGCCATCCCGCACATATGGAAGCGCGAGCATGGATCGCTCGTTAGATCGAAGAGCACAATCACGACGGGTTGGAAACCGTACTCCGCGCGAGGCCTTATCGGCTTTCGCAGCTGTACTAAAAAACGAGGCCCTGACTGTCTAAATTAGTGGGGAGCACTACAGAACTCTCTTTTGCGTTCGTCGATATCCACGGACTGATCGTCAACACTCAGTGGCGTGCGGAGTTGCCGCCAGGGCCGTTCCCCGTAGCTGACAATACCCTAATTGTGGTCGGATCATTACGGACGAATGGAGTTACGGGATTCGTTATTCTCGAAGATAAAGTCGATCGAGAAAGTCATGACTCGGCGAACGGCGAGGAGCTATTTCGATCGTGCCTCAGGCTTGTTTGCCGCGGAACTGGATTACGACGAGGGTGATGTCGTCGGATTGGGGCGCGCCGCCGGTGAAATTCTGCACGCCGGCGCGGATAGCTTCGGAGAGTTCCTGGACGGTCTGGCCGCTGAATTCCTGAAGGAGCTTCCGCAATCCGGCATCCTCGAGCAGCTCGCCGGCAACATTGGTGGCTTCCGTGACGCCATCCGTGTAGATGACCATGAAATCGCCAGGAAACATTTGAGCGACCGCGCCGGTGAACTCGGTGTCGGGAAAGAGACCGGCGGGAAGATTCACGGATTCGAGCGCTTCGAGCGAGCGATCTTTGCGCCGGATCAGCGGCGGAACGTGCCCGGCGTTCACGTACTTGATTTTGCCGCCCATGTCCAAGACGCCGTAGAAGAGCGTGGCGTAGCGCTCCTCGGCGCTGCGCTCGGTAAAAAACTGATTCACGCGCGCCACAAGGTCGGCCGGCGACACGTCGAGCGCGGCAGTGGTGTAAATGACGCCCTGAAGCACGCTCGCCAGCAGCGACGCCGAAATTCCCTTCCCTGAAATATCGCCGACGAAGAATCCGTGCCGGCCGCCCGTCAACTCGACGAAATCGTAACAATCGCCGCCGACGGAATGGCAGGCGAGCGTGAAACCGTCCACTTCGAACTCAGGCTTTGACGGAAATCCTTTGGGCAGAAGCTGGCGCTGAATCTGGCTGGCGATTTCGACTTCGTGGTCGAGCCTGGCCTTATCGCGCGAGGCGGAAAAGAGGCGTGCATTTTCGATGACGTTGGCCGCTTCACGCGCGAGCGTGCGGAGAACTTCGCGATCGAGCTCGGAGAAGGCGCTCGAGGCGACGTGGCTATCGAGATAGAGCACGCCAAGAAGCTCGCCCTGACGCGCGGAAACCGTGGCGTCGAGCGCTTCGATGAGCGGCAGCTTCTCAACCGGAATGCAGACGACGGTGTGCAGTTCGAGGCGCGCGACGCTCTCCTGCTGGCCCATCGCCGTGTCGTCGCCGGTATCGCTGACGATCAACTCGCGGCGGCTGTTCACCACACGCTTCAATACGCCGGATGAAATTTGCACGAGATTGTGCGGGATGGAATTGTGCTGATTGTCGCGCGCGACCGTTGTGGTCAATTCGCCTTTGGGGTCGGCGAGGAGAAGCACGCCTCGCTGCGTGCGTGTGAGTTCGATCGCGGCGTCCACGACGGTCGTCAGCACGTCTTCGAGCGATAAGCCGGTACCGAGCGTTCGCGCCACTTCGAGAAGAACGCCGAGATGATGGAGCTCGCGTGAGCCCGATTGCGTGGGCGCGGGCGCGTCGACTTTATCGATGAGCTCCTCGAGCGTGGCCGCATCGCCGACGTATATGAAGCGGTAAGAATCCGTCATTCCGAAATCGACGTTGTCTTTGGGTCGAAGCTCGTGGCGGAGAACTTTTTCGCTGTTGACGTAGGTGCCGTGGCGGCTGCCCATGTCTTCGAGGACGTACTCGCCATCCGCCGCGACGATGCGCGCCTGCTGGCGGCTGATGCGGCTGTCGCGAAGGGTCAGCTCGTTGCCGGCCTGCCGCCCGATGCGGAAGGGCATAGTGATAATTTCCACTTCGCGGCGAGCACCGCCGGGTTCTATCAGAATAATTCTAGGTGCGCGGGCCATGGGTGATTTCGCTGCCCTGGTCACGCAGAGCTGACCGCTCGCGCGCCCAAGGGGCGAATGCAACGCTCATGGTAGGTAAAGACGCGCTCGATGTAAATAGCTTCAGCCGAGCCGGCGTGCTTGGCGCGGAAACACCAGGGGTATGCTTGCGCGGTTATCGGTCCTCATGTAAGGTTTCAGCACTTGTTCCGGGGTCAGCTTGGCGAATCATTTTGCGCTTGCCCGCAATCATCGCAGAGAACGGATTGCGGCCGGTGCGAGCGCGCGTGACGGAGTTCACTCCAACACATTTTCTTCGGATAGATGGAGGAGGCGATCGTGAAAGGGTTCAAGCAGTTTCTCTTGCGCGGCAATGTTGTCGATCTGGCGGTCGGCGTGGTGATCGGAGCGGCGTTCGGCTCGGTGGTGACAGCCATGGTGAAAGATTTGCTCACGCCGCTGATTGCCGCGGTGGTCAAGGCGCCCGATTTCTCAGGACTTTACTTCACACTGAATGGCAGCAAGTTCCTCTATGGCGAATTCGTCAACGCCGCGATTGCATTCGTCATCGTTGCCACAGCCGTGTATTTCTTTGTCGTATTGCCGATCAACGCGCTCATCGCGCGCGCCAAGCGCGAACCACCGGCGGATCCTACGACGAAGAAATGTCCGGAATGCCAGAGCGAAATTCCGATCGCGGCGCGCCGCTGCGCGTTCTGCACCTCCGTGATATCCAGCTAGGAACTTCGGTCCGGCAGAAACTTCTGCAAGGAATTGCGGTTCAAGCGGATCGCGCTTCGGTTTGTTCCCGCTCCCACGCGTTGCTGAGACGGCGCGTGGTCTCGCGCAATCTTACGGCGAGATCGAAGACAGTCTCGACGCGCTGCAGCAGGTTTGGGGCGAGCTTATCGCGGGAATGCTCGAGAAGAAGTTCGGCGTTTCCGAGAATCCCCGTCAGAGGATTGTTGAACTCGTGGCGCAGGATGGACGCAAAGTCCGGGGGCAGCTCGCCCCACGGCAAGCTTACCGGTGAATCCGCAAGCTCGGCCCATCGAAGCCGGCGCGCGATGAACGGGGCCACCAGTGAAACAAATTCACCTACATTAGGAACGAACTCAACGTCGCCTTGGGCGATCCAATGCGCGAGCTCGGCTTGACGCCGGGGGGCCGCGAGCACGATGACGGGCGATGATTCGGTAAGCTGAAGCAACGTCTCGCCGAGAGTCGCCGCGTCCAGTATGGATTCATCGAGAAGCGCGACTGCCGCAATCTCCCGCCGGAGACAATCGCGAAGGTCTCTCAAGTTGCCGCAAACGGTAAATCGAATGCGCTGAGGCCGATCTTGCGCGGCGGTCGTTATGGCCATTGCCACGGTCTGATCGCGAAGGCCGAGGACAACGTGGTGATCGGGAAAAGCGAGGCTTAGATTTGTGCGTTTCACTGCGTGTTCTCGACCTCCAAGTCGTTTGCGGCTACCTCGTGGGGGCGCGTGAATGGCCCGCCACCAGTTTCCGCAGCATCCTTTTCGAGGAGACGGTTCACGGCGATTTTGAGCTCCTCGAGGAGAAACGGCTTGTCGAGGTGGGGCAGATTAAGAGGGTCGAGAAAATCGCGCGTGCGCGGAGCGAGCGTATCGCCGGTGATGAACAGAATTTTGTCGCGCAGTGGACTTCCGGCACGCACGAGCGATTCGTAAAACGCTTGGCCATCGAGACGCGGCATGCGCAGGTCGCAAATAATGGCATTGTAGCGATTCCGCGAAAGCCGCGCGAGGCCTTCCTGGCTATCGAGCACGGCATCTACGTCGTGGCCTTCCTCGGTGAGGACGTCAGCGATGAGGTGCGCGACGGTTGGCTCATCTTCGACCACCAGAATGTAACCTTTGCTCGAGCCTCGGCGCGGCGCTGCCTCTGGAACCACTTCCTTGGTTGGCTCAATCGCAGTCACCGCGGCAATCGGCAACTCCACGAGAAATCGCGCGCCGCCGCCGGTGCGATTTTCAAAGGAGATTTCGCCGCCATGCTGGTGGACGATGCCGTAAACGATCGAAAGGCCGAGGCCCGTGCCTACGCCGGATGGTTTCGTGGAGAAGAACGGGTCGAATATTCGAGAACTGATCTCGGGAGGAATTCCAGGTCCGTCGTCCGCGACTTCCATCGAGACTCGTTGCGCCGCGGAACAGAACGTACGGATGCGAACGTGGCCCGAGCCGCGGCTCTCCAAGAGCGCTTGCTCGGCATTGACAAGCAAATTCAAAAGGACCTGCTGCAACTGGAATGGATCAGCCATTGTCGGGGGCAGATCCCGCGCGAGAGAGGTCTCGACGATGATGTTTTCGATTTTCAGTTCGTAGCTCCGCAGCGCGAGGGTGCGTTCGACAATTTCATTCAAGTTCGCGCGGGAGCGCTCGGGCTTATTCTCGCGCGCGAAGAATAGGAGATTCTTCACGATCCGGCGCGCCCGTTCGGCTTCCTGATAAATGTGCTTCGTTTCGGTGAGGTGGACGGGCAGCAGGCCGCGGCCTAGAAGAAGCTGAGCGTAACCCATGATCGCCGTAAGCGGATTATTCAGCTCGTGGGCGATGCCGGAGACAAGCTGGCCGAGCGCCGCCATTTTTTCCGTCTGCAGGAGATTCGATTGGAAATTACGCCGGCTGGTAATGTCCTGATAGATTTCGAGCCAGGCCACCACACGACCGAGAATATCTTCGACCGGCCGGCAAGAACGCTCGATCACGCGACAAGTCGGCTTCAACAGCTCCAACTCGTCGACGGCCGGTTTATGATCGCCGTCCCGGCTCGCACGCGAGCGAAATGAGAGTGATTTCACGGTGCGCAAACGATCCCCGAGAAGCAGCTCCAAATTCTCGATTTTGCCTGACCGGCGCGCTTGCTTCCACTCGAGTCCGAAAAGTTGCGCAAATGCAGGATTCAGAAATCGAATTCGCCCCGCCAGGTCGAGCAGCAGCACCCCCGCCGGAACCGCGTCGAGAACGACACGAAGCTCCGCTTCGAGCTGCCTTGACATCGGAGAATCTTCGACACCCATCTTGGGTGGGAGTGATCCCGGCGCGCGATTACTGGATTCCACTGTCTCTCGCATCGACGGAGCTACCAGCGGGCGTTGACGATCCCATAACTGCAAAGCAAAGCGATGGAGATGGTGATGGCATACTCGATGACACGACGGGCTGTATTGCGGATAGCACGCGAGTTGTATTTCATACATCCCCCACGCGTATTACTGCAAAGTTCTGACCAAGTTTACGGGGAAGTTAAGCCGCTTGTAATCAGGTCAATGGGATGAGGAGAGTACGGACGCCTCGGCGCGCATTCCTGTTTTGAAACCCGTCCGTCCCTAAATAGGAACGGCCAATACAAAACGAAATGTTTCGCTCGGAGGTTCGGACCGTCCGCGTCGGCAGAGACAGCTGGTTTTGTTAGCTGGCTTTGTTAGTGGGGCGCGCTCAGGTTCTCGGGGAGCGACTGCGCCCCGTATTCCTTGAGCTTGCGATACAGAGTGGTTTTGCCGATGCCGAGCATGCGCGCGGCGGCAAGTTTGTCGCCGCCGGACTCGCGAAGCGCGCGAAGAATGGCTCGGCGCTCGAGTTCCTCAAGCGGCATCATTTCGTCCTTTTCCGGAAAGCGATCAGAAGAACCGAACTGAAGGCTCGACGGCAGGTCCGCGATTTGCAGAATGGGGCCGGAACTGAGGGCGACCGCGCGCTCGATGGCATTTTCCAGCTCACGGACGTTGCCCGGCCAATCATAAGCGATCAGGCGCGCCATGGCGTCGCTCGAAATGGTATTAATCCGCGTTCCGGTCTGGGTGAATTTCTCGAGAAACGCGTTCACGAGAAGAGGAATATCCGTATTTCGCTCGCGCAACGGCGGCAACTTGATTTGTACAACGTTCAAGCGGAAAAAAAGGTCCTGGCGAAACGAACCGCTGCGGACGGCGCCTTCGAGGTCGCGATTCGTCGCCGCGATAACGCGCGCGGATATCGTGACGCGTTCGGTAGAGCCGACGGGCTTGATTTCGCGCTCCTGCAGGGCGCGCAAAAGTTTGGCCTGCAAGTCGATCGGTAAATCGCCGATTTCGTCGAGAAAGATCGAGCCGCTGTCGGCCGCTTCGAGCAAACCCTGTTTGTTCTGCACGGCGCCGGTAAACGCGCCCTTCACATAGCCGAAGAGCTCCGATTCGATCAGCGTGGGCGTGAGCGCCGAGCAATCCACCGGAACGAACGGCTTGTTCTGGCGCGAGCCCATATAGTGTATGGAACGCGCGACAAGTTCCTTGCCGGTACCGCTCTCGCCCAGAACCAGAACCGGATAGTTGTGTTTGCTGACCTTTTCGATCAGTTTGTAGACGCGCTGCATCTTCTGGGAAAATCCGATCAGCCCGCCGAAATCCCGGCGCGTGCGCAATTGTTCGCGCAGGACGCGATTTTCGTTGTCCATCTCGAGCGAACGCACGAGCCGGTTGAGCTTGCTGCGCAAGTCATCGATCCGGAAAGGTTTGGTGACGTAGTCCGCGGCGCCGAGGCGCGTGGCTTCCACCGCGGTGTCAATCGTGCCGTACTGCGTCAGCACGATCACCGCCGTCTCCGCATAATGCTCGCGAATACGTTTCAGGAGCTCGATCCCGCCGAGTTGAGGGACGCGCAGGTCGGTGAGGACGATGTCCACCGGCTCCTCGTCGAGGATTTCGAGGGCGGCCTCGGTTGTCGGGACGGCCGACGCCCTATATCCGGCTTCGGTGGCCACGTCGCAGCAAAGGCGCCGCGTGGCGTCTTCGTCATCAACAACCAGGATTTCAATCGTAGCTCGGCGGTCGGCCAACGCAACTGTGTCAGTGCTCGCGCTCAATTCGGCACCCCTTTGCGTATATCCCGTGGATTACCAATTCGAGTGCAAGCGGCGAACCAAATCAGGAAATCGCCGCAGTTGGCGTGTTGTGAAAGACTTAGCGTGATTCTTGTCGCTTTCGCCGGAGGGGAATGTATTCCCAATTCGACATTCGGAACAATCAGGATTTCTACGGACTCTTCGGAAGAATCTGATTCGAAGCAAGATGCCGATTTGGTACGGTGCAGAAAACCAATGCGGGAAAGTTGTGCCAACCTCGAAATGTATTTCGGTGAACGAAATGAATTTCAGGTTGGTGCTAGCGATTCGAGCTCGAAACAGATGCTGTCGTCTTTCGTCCGCCTGATGTGAACGCGTGTGTCACGCAATGACCCTCGTCCCCCCTGGAATCTCTGGAGTGACACGACGGCGATATGCTGCATCTGATTTGTTGCCGGCATCCCACCGGCGTGGAACCGGAATACAGAACAGTTGAAATTCGTCGCCCGCGAGGGCGCATGTCATGGAGGAAATATGCGAAACGCAGCTTACTGGATGCTGACGTTCCTACTTTGCGCGGCCAGCCAGCCCGCTGGGCTTCGCGCACAGCAGCAGTCCGCGACTTCATCGGTCACACAATCAAACGGCACCGGAGCGTCCATCGGCCAATCGAGTGGCCAGCCGAACGAATCGCCATCGGAGATTCCCACGGGGACGCGATTTCTCGTCGCGTTGCAAAAAGATATGAGCACGAAAAACGCGAAGGCGGGCGAGCGTTTCGTCACTCGATCGCTCGATCCGCTCACCGCGCCGGATGGCACATTTATTCTAAAAGGCGCGGAAGTACGCGGCCACGTGAGCCGCGTTGAGCCGGGAGGGACAACCGGCCGCGCGCGCATCTGGCTGAGCTTCGATGATATTCAAGCGCCGGGCCGACGGCTCCCCATCGTCGCGGAAGTGACGCAAGTGCCGGGCGAGCATTCCGTCAAGCCCGGCGAGAACAAAGAAGGCGAAATCGAAGCGCGAACCAGCGCGGGCACCCGGGAATTTCAAGCGGCCGCAGCCGGAGCAGCGATTGGCGCTTCCGCTGGAGCCGTGAAGGGCGGGCCGAAAGGCGCGGCGATGGCTGCCGCAGTCGGGGGCGTCGCGGGATTTCTCGCGGCTTCCGGCATCGGCCAGGAACTCGACTTGATCGAAGGCACGAAACTCGAGCTTGAGCTGCTTCGTCCGCTCGCCCTCGGACGGCGTTAAGGCCGAATCGCGGTCCAGACAATCGAAAATTGCTGCGCACCGGCTGCTGGAGACCTCTCCCTGCGGAAAGTTGGGGCGCGTTCGGCTTGGCTTTCCCGCCCCCTGCTGATACATTCGAGAATTGACCATGCCAGAGAATATATCCCCTCTACGTATCCTCATTGTCGAGGATGAAGAAAACGCGCGGAAAGGCTACGAAGCGCTGCTACACCGCTGGAATTACGACGTTCTCGGCGTTGGAAGCGGTGAAGACGCTCTCGCGCGAATGGGAGAATTCCAGCCCGGCGTAATTCTCGCGGACGTCGAGCTGCCGGGAATGAACGGAATCGAGCTTCTCGAGCGCCTTAGCCAGGAAAAAGACGGGGTTCCGGTGATCATCATCACGGGCCGCGGCAGCGATGAGCGCGTGGTGCAAGCGATCGAATCCGGCGCGTTTTGGTATATCGAAAAGCCGCTGAAGCCACCGGTGCTGAAGTCGCTGCTCGATCGCCTGGTGGCGATGCTGCGCGACCAACGCGCCGTCGCGTCACTCACGCGGGAGCTGCGCGACGCCGGAAAATTGGGAAGTCTCGTCGGGGCATCGAAGCCGATGCAGGAAGTGATGCACCAGATCGAGATGGCCGCGCCCTCGACGGCTTCGGTGCTCATCACCGGCGAGACGGGATCCGGGAAAGAAATGGCGGCGCGGACGATTCACCAACTCTCTCCACGCGCCGAACGGCCGTTCGTCGCTATCAATTGCTCGGCGATCCCCGAATCGCTGATGGAGAGCGAGATTTTCGGACACGAGCGCGGAGCGTTCACCGGCGCAGCTGAGCGGCGGCTCGGCTGCTTCGAATTGGCGGACGGCGGCACACTGCTTCTCGATGAAATCGGCGAGATGCCTGCTCCCACGCAGGCGAAACTTTTACGCGTGCTGGAAGACCACAAAGTCCGGCGCCTGGGGAGCAAATCGGAGACGCCGATTGACGTGCGAGTGCTCGCCGCAACGAACAAGGACCCGCAGCAGGCGGTTTCCAAGGGCCAGTTGCGCCAGGATCTTTATTTCCGGCTGAATGTTTTCCACATTCATTTGCCGCCCCTGCGCGATCACAAGGAAGATTTGCCCGGGCTCGTGGAATATCTTTTGAAAGAGGTCAACGCAAAACACGGGCGGCAGGTGGCCAGCATCGGGGCCGAAGTGATGGATCTATTCAAGTCGTATCCGTGGCCCGGAAACGTGCGCGAACTTCGCAATGTGATCGAGCGCGCCGCGATTGCGTGCGACCGGGGCACGATTGGCCGGCAGCACTTGCCGGCCGACTTCGGCCACGCGGCGGTGACGGAATCTTCCGAGCTTTCGGGCCTGCGCTTCCCGGTGGGAACAACGGTGGACGCCGCGGAGCGCGAACTCATTCTTCAAACGCTGGCAGCCACGAACCAAAACAAGACCCGAGCGGCCGAATTGCTCGGGATCAGCCTCAAAACCCTGCACAACAAACTGAAAGAGTACGAAGTGCTGCACAAGAATGCCACTGAGTCTTAAGACCAAGTTCACGCTGACGACTTCGCTGGTCGTGCTCGTGGTCGTCGCGCTCGTGTCGTGGCTGTACTTGGCGCGTCTGACGAACATCGTCATCCGGCAGGCCAACGAACGCGCCGGATTCGTCGCGCAGCAGGTCTTCGACGGTTGCCGTCAGGCGCTCGCGGATTCGGCCGAGCACGGTGAAGCACCCAATTCAGACAGCGCCGCGGACCTGCGCCTCTACGTTCAGAATTCACTCGACAACAGCAGCGCGCTCAACACCCTGCTCGAATCCGCGGTGGGATACTCGCCGACGATTTACGAAATCACAATCAGCGACCAGAAGGGAAAGATTCTGGTATCGAGCGACGCGACGATGCGCGGCGACGACGTCGTCAAGCGGCCCAACGTCTCCTTGCTCGTCCACGCTAACTTTCTGGAGCAATTGCAAATTTTGTACGGTCCCCCGCGCGTCTACGAAGTTTCGATTCCATTTGAACTTGGCTCCATTCCGTTTGGCGACGTCCGCGTGAGTCTCTCCTCGATTCTTCTCCGCGAGCAGATTTTTCCGGGGCTCGAAAACGCAGGTCTGGTGGCCCTCGGCGCCGTGTTGATCTCGACGCTGCTCGCCGCGGTCCTAAGCCGCATCGGCCTGGCGCCCCTGGAGCAGATTACGGCTCAGCTCGACCAAATTTCGGCCGGCAAATTCGATCTCGCGCCGGTGGCGCGCGGCGACGAATTGGGCCTGGTCAGCACGAAGATCAGCAACATCGGAAAGCAACTGCGTGACGTCCGCGAAGTCTTCAGCACTCTCCGCGAAAATCTGGATCAGGTGATGTCGGGACTGGAAGACGGACTCCTGCTCTTCAATGCGGACGGGCGATGCGTGTTGGGAAGTCCATCGCTCGAAAAATTTCTCGGCGTGATGCCCGGCACGATTCTTGGCCGGCGCGTGGGCGAGATTTTTGGCCACGGCCATCCGATGCGCGACGCGCTTCGCTTGCAGGGAGACCGCATCGAGCCGGTGGAATCCGCCGAGGTGCGGCTCGACAGCCCCAATGGCCCGCGGCGCATCGCAATTAGTGCGCAGGAGATTGCCGAAAAAGGGGAGCAAATGGGGACGCTGGTCACGTTGCGCGACCTCGAATCTTACGAGCGGTTGGGCTCGCAGCTCCAGGTTTCCGAGCGGCTGGCCGCGATTGGGCGCGTTACCGCCGGCGTTGCGCACGAAGTGAAGAACCCGCTGAATTCAATGCGCGTATGGCTCGAGGTGCTCAAGGGAAGTATTTCCGGCGACGCGGAGCCGCAGCAGGCCGTGAACATGCTCGACAACGAAATCGATCGCCTGGATCGTGCCGTGAAAACTTTTCTCGATTTCACGCGGCCCGTGGAGATTGAACTGGAAGAAACGGATGTGGCTGGCCTGTTGAACGATGTCGTTGAAGGCGCGCGCCCTTCCATCGCTCGCGCGGGTGTGGTTCTCGTGAAAGAGATACCCAGCGCATTTCCCACCGTGCGGATGGACCGCCATCTCATTCACCAGGGCCTGCTCAACCTCATCTTGAACGCCTGCGACGCCATGACACCCGGGGGACAACTCACTGTGAGCCTCCGGCAAGATGGCGAGATGGCCGCGATTCGCATCGCGGATACCGGCAAAGGAATCAGCGCGGAAGACCGCGGCAAGATTTTTCAGCTGTTTTACACCACTCGGCCGGGGGGCACCGGAATCGGCTTGGCAAACACATTTCGGTTTGTACAACTGCATAATGGTTCGATAGAATTCGTATCCGAGGTCGGCCGAGGCACGACTTTCACCATCGAGTTGCCGCTCGGCCGCTCCGTCGAGACTCCAGTTCCGAAACTGCGCGATTACACGAAGCCGTTCGCGCAAGGGAAAATGTAAGTGCCCAGCCATTTCCCATTCGGCTACGGTCTCGCGGTTCCGGCGCGTTGGTGTGCGCCGCTACTGCTAGCCGTCGCATCGCTGCTATTTGCCGGTACATCCGGCTGCGGCCATAAGACCGTGCACGCGGCGGTCGCAAAGCCGGTCCCTCCTCGACGCCAGCCAATCGCGCTCCCGTCCCCGCCGGACGTGCGGCAAGCCGAGCCAGGAGATCTCGAACTAGCGTTCGTTACGGCTTCACAGCCCGCACCGCCCCCTGACCGCAGTTCTCACACGGCCGCCCCAGCACACCGAGCGCCGGCCGAGCCGGCTTCACGCCCGGCGCCACCACAGATTTCGCCGCAAATTTCCCAAGCGGATCAGGCCGCGTACGAACATCGGACGAAGGACAGCATCAACGAGGCCGAGAAAAATCTGCAGCAGGCTAGCGTCCACCAATTGAGCTCGACGCAGCAAGAAATGGTGGAAAAGATCCGAGGATTCATCGCACAGGCGCGCGAAGCTCTGCAAGCCTCCGACTACACTCGCGCGCAGAATCTGGCTCAGAAGGCGCAATTGGTCTCCGTCGAACTGGTCAAAACTTTCTAGCGATACACCCCGTTTTTGCTCCGGCTTCCGATCGATTTGTTGTTGTTGTGGCGCGACGCGCTGACCGCGGTCCAGTTTGAAATCCTGATAAGATGAATTTGTGAAGACGTTCGACGCCATCATCGTGGGCGGGGGAATTATTGGCGGGTCGCTGGCATTCGAGCTCGCAACTCGCAAGCTCAGTGTTCTGATCATCGATCGCCAGATCCCCGGGAAAGAGGCTTCGTGGGCCGCTGCCGGGATGCTCGCGCCGGAACCGGAATCCGCGGACGATATTCACGTGCTTCCGCTGGCCAGAATGAGCCTCGCAAGTTACCCGCGATTCGTGGAAGCGATCGAAGAGGCTTCGGGCTTAACGGCACAATTTCGCAGCGATGGCACACTGAGGCTCTATTTCGGGCTTGATGGGGAGAGTGAACGTGACCGCGCGGCGGCGAGTCATCGACAGGCCGGCCTCTCCACGGAATCGGTTTCGATCGCGCAAGCTCGCGAGATTGAACCCAGTATTGCAACGAGCGCGACGGCCGCCACATGGCTTCCATACGAATGTTCCATCGATCCGCGCGCTTTGACGCATGCGGTTCTTACAGCTGCTGAACACAAAGGCGTCGAACTCAGACACGGAACGGCCGTGAATGAAATTCTGATTGGCGACGGACGATGTGATGGCGTTGTGGCTGGCGGCGAAACGTTCCGTTCCAGGCATGTGATTATTGCCGCGGGATGCTTCTCTGCCGGAGTTGACGGGATGTCCCGTTACGCGCCGACGTGTCCCGTGCGCGGGCAGATCGTCGCCCTGCAGCCTTCCAAATATTCCCCGAAGCGCGTCCTGCGAGCGCATAACGGCTACGTGGTACCACGGAACGACGGCCGCGTCATTGCCGGAAGCACCAGCGAAAATGCCGGGTTCGAAAAGCAGGTAACGGCAGAGGGGATTGAACAAATCCTTCGCGCGGCGACAGAGCTGGCGCCTAGCCTCGCAAGCGCCGTGATTGTTGATGCGTGGTCAGGCTTGCGGCCTGACACTCCGGATCATTTGCCGATCTTGGGTCCGACGGACATCGAAGGTTTGTGGATTGCTACCGGCCACTATCGCAATGGAATCCTGCTCGCGCCAGGAACCGCACGTGTAATGCGAGAGTGGATCGTGGGTGGAAAGCCGTCGCTGGCGCTCGAGAGATTCTCGCCGCTCCGCTTCAGCGCCGAACAGCGAAAGGCCGCGCGATAGATTAGTTAGTGGCGCTATGTCAAAGCAGCTGCTTTCACAGCCGATGTTCTAAAATGGATTCAGTTTGACGGGCTGAGGCTCGCGGTTCGCAGGTCCCGAAAGCGTTGAAGCTTGTCCCGGTCCGGTGAAGGTGATCTTGTCGGCGTCAAACGACAGCGGGCGGTCGAGCACAGCATCGAGCGTCGTTCCGCGCGGCAGTTCAGCCTCGGGCCCGCGCGTCATCAGAACGGCGGCCAGGCCGGCCGCCAACCCCGCCGCTGCGCCAATCCCTATCCCCGCGCCAGGCCTTCCCGATGCCGCGCCGGCGATTCCGCCGATCCCCGCACCCGCGGCGGTTGTCTTGGCGATTGTGCCGATGTCAGAACCTTTATCACTGGCGCCGATTACCTTGCCCTCGGCGTCCGTCGTTTCGTTGCCGCCGGTGCTAGCGCCGCTTGGAGAACCAGCGAAGTTGACCATGTAGGCGTTAGGCAGAATCAGCGTCCTGAGACTCAGCATGATCTCGGCCTTCCCTTTGACTCGTCCAGGCCGCTTCGTTTCCGTTATTTCCCCGCTGACGTAGGAGCCTGCCGGGACTATGACCTTTCCATTCAGCATGACGGGGAACAACGTTTCAAAGTAGACCGGATCGCCAACCTTCGCCGTCCGAGTTGAAACACCATTATGCAGAACGAGCGGCAGGTGCGTACCGACTGGCAACTCGAGCTTTGTGGGGGTCGCTGTGGTGGCGGTTCCAGCAGCTGGTGCTGCGCTAGGTGCAGCCGGCGGAGCGGCTGGCATCGCATCAGGCTGAGGTGACGGTGGTGTCTGAGGAGCCGTTGTGGGCGCAGGCGTCGGCCCTTCCTCTTGAGCTTGCGCAGCGGTCGCCGACCCAAACGTCAAAACGAGGAGCGCCAACGCAAGGGGCAAGAGCCCCAACGAGTTGGAGGCGCGGAGCTTCATCGGATTCACCTCAATTACCGTAACTCTGGGATGCAGTTACGTCCCGGCCGGATGCCAACGGCCCTGGGCGGCCTTCGGCCACGAAGACCACGTCGAACCGCCCGTTACGCTTACTGTATACCACCTAAGCATGACCGGGGCGGAGCTAATGTACCGTGGATATAATGCGAGAATGGGCTCGCATGCGCCAAGTCCCGACCGGCCTATCCGCAGGTCGCGCCGCCGATCGCTTCGCCAGAGGACTCTCTGGTCTATTGGCATAACGATTTTCGTGCTGGTGTGCGGCCTCTATCTTGTCTCCCGCGCCGTTATTCTGAATGGGTTCAAAAACCTCGAAGGAGAAGACGCAGAACAAAACCTGGCTCGCGCCTTCAGCGGAATCCGCGACAGCGAGGCGGGCGTATCGAGGCAGGCGACCGACTTTTCTTCGTGGGACCAGATGTATGAATACATACGCAGCAGGAACCCCGCCTTCGTCAAATCTGAATTTCCCAACGAATCGCTTTCCACCCTAAGAATCAATTTTGTGGTAATCGCCGACGACTCGGCTCACATCGTATTCAAAAAGGGCTTCGACCTCCACAGCCAGCATGAGGTTCCAGTACCCTCGGATCTATCAGAGATTATTCGGCCTGGCACCATTTTGACGCGGTTTGCCGAGACGAGCAGCCGGACCGTCGGCCTCATCAATCTAAGGGACGGCCCGGCGATCATCTCGGCGCAACCCATTCTTACCAGCGACAATCGCGGCCCCATCGCAGGCACGTTCGTCGTCGGCCGCTGGCTCGACGGACAGGAACTCGACCATCTCGGCGAAGTCACGCACCTAGATCTCAACATCATTCCTCTCGGGTCATCGCAAGCTTCGACAGAAACCATCGAGGCCGCAACGCACCTGACTTCCACCTCGCGGGAATACATTCGCGCGATTGACGACGAAAACCTCGGCGCATACCGCCTTGTAGATGACATCTACGGAAAACCGACTCTGGTCCTAAAGCTCACCTTGCCGCGAACTTTTTATCACCAAGGGCGCGTGAGCTTGCTGCAGTTCATGTTCCTGCTTCTGGCGGCGGGCGCTGTTTTTACGGCGGTCACGCTGATGGTGATGGAGCGCCTGGTGCTCTCGCGCCTAGGGCGTCTTGGTTCGGACGTCTCGGCGGTAGGAGCGAGCGGAAATCTCGCGGCGCGAATCACGGTTCCGGGAGACGACGAGCTCGCCAATCTCGGCGGTTCGATCAATCGCATGCTTGCCGCGCTTGAAAAATCGCACGAAGACGGCGTCGCGCAAGGCGCTCGCGTGCGAATGTTGGTCGAGAGGATGCCTGCTGTTCTCTGGACCACCGACGTCAACTTGAATTTCGTCTCGACCATGGGGGCGGGATTGAAGGCGCTCCAGCAGCGGCCGAACGAAGTTTCCGGAATGAGCATCTTCGACTACTACGGGACGCGCGATTCCTCGCACGAGTCCATCGCGGCGCACCTTCGGGCAATCAACGGGCAGTCATCCACTTACGTAACGGTCTGGCAGGGGCGCACATTTGAATGCCACACGGAACCGCTCCATGACGCGAACAACAACGTCGTCGGCGCCCTCGGTATTGCGCTTGATAGCACAGATCGAGTGCAGGCTCAGGAAGCGCTGCGGAAATCCGAATCGAGTTACCGGTCGCTGATTGAAGAGGCGCCCTATGGCATTTGCCGTTGTAAGACGGACGGCGTGTTTACGCTTGTCAATCTCGCGCTCGTTCAGATGCTCGGTTGCGAAACCGAGCGGCAGCTTCTTGCCCTCAACCTCGGATCAGATGTGTTCGAAGTCCCGCAGGCCAATGCGAACTTTTTGGGCGAGCTAATCGAGCACGGAAGCGCGGAAGGCGTTGAAGCCCAGTGGAAACGTCGAGATGGAAAGTCGATCCAGGTTCACCTCGGCGGGCGCGCGGTGCGGGATGTCAGCGGCAAGATTGCGTATTTCGAAGTGATCGCCGAGGACGTCTCGGACCGGAAACATCTCGAGTTGCAATTGCGGCAGTCGCAAAAGATGCAGGCCATCGGGCAACTTGCCGGCGGCGTCGCGCACGATTTCAACAATCTTCTGATGGTCGTAAAAGGCCACCTCGAGCTGATTCTCTCGGGCATGAAGGCAAGCGATCCGCTATTCGCGCGGCTCGATCAGGTGCAGAAAGCCGCCAATCGGGCAAGCTCGCTGACGCGCCAGTTGCTGGCATTCAGCCGCCAACAAGTGCTCCAGCGGCAAGTGCTGGACCTAAATTCCGTCGTTTCCGGAATGATTCAAATGCTTTCCCGGCTCATCGGCGAAAATATCGAATTGATTTTCCGCCCTGGCAGCGTCCTCGGCCGCGTGAAAGCAGACGCCGGTCAAATCGAACAGATACTTCTAAACCTCGTCGTGAACGCGCGCGACGCCATGCCTACCCGCGGGCGCCTCACCATCGAAACGACAAACGTCGAGCTCGATGAATCCTACGCGCAGCGGCACACCGTGGTTAAGCCGGGGCCGTACGTCATGCTTGCCGTCAGCGATACGGGCGTTGGAATGGACGCGGCGACGCAGGCGCGAATCTTCGAGCCATTTTTCACCACGAAGGAAGCGGGCAAAGGCACGGGCCTCGGCCTCTCGACCGTGTACGGCGTGGTCAAGCAGAGCGAAGGCTACATCTGGGTTTACAGCGAAGTGGGACACGGCACTACATTCAAGATTTACTTGCCGCTCGCCACGGACGTGGCAGAGATGGCGAAACCGCAGGCATCAACGCCGGCGCCGGCTCCGGGTACGGAAACGATTCTTCTCGTCGAAGACGAAGAGAGTGTCCGCTCGCTCGTCTGCGATTTCCTGAAAGGCACGGGACACACGGTGCTCGAAGCACAGGATGGCCCCGACGCCATTCGCATCGCCGAATCCCATAGCGGCAGAATCGATCTGCTGGTTAGCGACGTTGTGATGCCGAAGATGAACGGCCGCGAGCTTTCCATCGAGCTGAAAAAGCAAATGCCGCATTTGAAAATTCTTTTTATTTCCGGGTATACCGACGACGCCGTTTTCCGCGCGGGCGTGCTCGAGGGCGACGTCGCGTTCCTGCAAAAACCATTCACTCTCCGTGGCCTCTCCTCCAAGATTCGCGACGTCCTCGATGCCGACGCGGACCGCGAATTCTCCACCCAAACACAAGAGAACTCCTAAGTCCTGCCGAAACGGGTATCATCCCATCGTAGGAATTTAACCGGAGAGACCTGATGGCAAAGTTGGCTTTGGTGTATGGAATGCGGCTGTTCCCTCTCGACGAACTCGATACCGTGAACGAAGCGACCGTGGCGTTGAAGAACGGCAATACGGGTAGAGTCACGATGCATCTCATTGAAGGAAGCCGCGAGGAAATCGAAAAAACGCTGCGGCAGTCCGTGGACGCATTCTTCGATTTGTATCCGGAGATCTAGGAAGCCGAAGTTATTGATCCTAGCTGTAGCGCCGGACCGAGTTTCGTCCGGCACCGGGTGGCACGACGCTGCTGAGAATGCCTGAAGGACCGAACTGCTCAGCTCAGATCAACACGACAGTCTGGCCGGTTAGATCGAAACGTTTGCGGCAACGAATGTTCCGGCAGGCGACCATGTCATCCACACGAACCATGTACGAGCGCGCTTTTTCGAAATGCGCGCGATCGTTTTCGTTGGCGCCGCGCGGAAGCTGCGCTTTCTTCGTGCGCGTCTTCCACCGAACGGGATACGAATTTTCCTGGCGGCAATGCGGGCAATTGAGAGGAATCTGCTTCGTCTCTTCTTTTTCGTCGTAGAAATTTCTCTCGTCCATGGCGCGCCCCCTCTCAGGACTTCGAATTCCAATCGTCAACCGTTACGAAACGCAGCCCCGAATCCTTCCACCTCGGCAGCCAGTATTCCATAGCTCGAACCGTATGGCGCCGGTCGCCCTCGGCCACGCGGTGATCGCCGTCATGCAGCAGGACAATATCGCCTCCGCGTACGCGCCGCAAGCGTTCAATCACGGGTTCGGCCGGCTGCACTTTCCAATCGCGCGCCCACTTCGACCACATCACGACGCCTGTGATGCCGTTTGCGATCGCAGTTCGACCCAGCGCCGGGCCGCGCCCACCAAATGGCGGACGCATCCACCGCGCTTCACGTCCTGTAGCGGATGAGATCGCTTCACGGCATCGCGAGATTTCATCGGCGACTCTCCGCTTGGAGTGGAAAGCCAGGTTGGGATGAGTGTCAGTGTGGTTTGCAACGGCGTGGCCGCGGGCGACCACATCCGCGGCGATCTTCGGGAACTCGCGAACGCGCTGGCCGATCATGAAGAATGTGGCGCGCGCGCCATGTTGGTCGAGGAGATCAAGCAACGCGGGTGTCGCCGCCGGATTCGGACCATCGTCAAACGTGAGCGCGATGGCGAGCGAATCGCCGGTTCGCCGCCGCGTAGGCCCGAATAACTGCGAGGACGGCACGAACGCGCCCCACGCGCCTATCGCCGCGAACGCCGCAGCCGTTCCCGCAACCGTCGCCGTTATTGCCGCCGGATCCATATTCCGAATTTTCGCACGCCGTGCGCCTCGGCGTCAGTCGAAGATTGTGGCACGAGATTCTGATAGGATTCGCGCACTGGTTCGCAACCAATGCCAGAACTCGCGCCACAATTTCATCCGCTTCCTGCATGGGCGCGGTGGGCCGCGCTTATTTGGCTTGCGATCTGGGTGCCAACGTATCTGTATTACTGGGGATCGAGCTCATTTCTCTTCCTGTGCGATCTGGCGGTGCTGCTCGCGTGCGCTGGAATTTGGACGAGCAACGCATTGCTTATTTCCAGTCAGGCCCTCAGTTCGCTCGTGGTCGATACCGCGTGGACGGCGGATGTTGTGTGGATGCTGCTTTTTGGCCGCCACCTGATCGGCGGGACTGAATACTTCTTCGATCCGCTTTATCCGCTCTTCGTGAGGCTCATGAGTACGTTCCATATCGTGTTGCCGATTGTTCTGCTGATGTCATTGCGACGCACCGGATACGATTCTCGCGCGCTGCGACTCCAGTCACTGATCGCCGTGGCCGCCTTGATTGCGTCGCGATTCGCCAACCCTCACAAGAATATTAATTTTGCGTTTACCGATCCATTCTTCGGCCGATCCTGGGGCCCCGCACCCGTTCACCTGGCCGTGATCCTGGCCCCATTGATTCTGCTCATTTACGTTCCCACACACATCGTATTGAAACGCTGCTTCCGGCAATTCAAGAACGAATCGACGTGAACTTGATTATCTGCCTCAGAGCCCCGAAGCACCTGCCTCAGGGTTCTGAAGATAATTGAGCGTGCAGTCCGGGAAGCGTGCGCTACTCGGAATTACGAATTGCGTGAACATCAATGCCCAGCTGCTGGCACTTTTTATAGAGGTGACTGCGTTCGAGGCCGAGGGCTTTCGCGGTGTTCGTCATATGATTTCCATGCCGCTTCAGTTCTTCAAGAATCGTCTCGCGCTCGAAATGCGCGGATCTCTCAGCAAGAGTCCCCGTTGCAGAGGCTGACGCTGCCGTTCCATCGCCCGTCCCGCCTGCCGGACGCGCCTGCGGCAAAGCGAGCCGGACATCGCCAGCCTGAATCGCGTCGCCGGTTGAGAGCAATAGCACCCGCTCGATCACGTTTCGGAGTTCTCGAACGTTGCCGGGCCATGCATAATTCTCAAGCTCCTCGAACGCCTCTGCGGAAAAAGTCTTCGTCTTCCAGCTATTCTGCTCGGCAACTTGCTGCGCGAAATGCGAGGCCAATACTGGAATGTCCTCGCGGCGCTCGCGCAGCGGCGGCAGCATCAGCGGAAAAACATAGACGCGATGGTACAAGTCCTCGCGAAACGATCCCTGCTTCACCTGATTCTCCAAATCGCGGTGGGTGGCAACAATCACGCGAACATCCACCGGAATTGGCTTGTCTCCGCCGACGCGCTCAATCTCGCTTTCCTCAAGGACTCGCAGCAACTTCGCCTGCATCGCGACCGGCATATCGCCAATCTCATCAAGAAAAAAAGTTCCGCGGTGGGCCTGCTCAAATTTCCCCACATGTCGCGAAGCGGCGCCCGTGAACGAGCCCTTCTCGTGGCCGAATAATTCGGACTCCATCAATTCAGCCGGAATCGCCGCACAGTTGAGCGTCACAAACGGCCCGGACCGCCGCGCGCTTTTCTCGTGGATCGTCCGCGCGACCAGCTCTTTGCCCGTTCCCGTCTCCCCCCGAATGCAGACGCGCGTTTCGCTCGCGGCCACGCGTTCGAGCTGCTCCATGAATTGCTTCATCGCCGCGCTTGCCCAGAGAATCTGATGTTTGCCGAGGCGCTCTCTCAGGTCGCGATTTTCCAGTTCGAGGCGCGCGATGCGCAGGCTGTTTTCGATGGTGAGCAGAAGCTTTTCGGTGGAGATCGGCTTTTCGAGAAAATCGGCAGCGCCGAGACGCGTGGCGCGTACTGCCATCTCAATGGTGGCTTGGCCGGACATCATGATCGCCGGAATCGAAATTCCGGCGGCCTTCATGTCTTCGAGGAACGCGATGCCGTCTTTCCCCGGCATCACGACGTCGGAAAGGATTACGTCAATCCGTTCAGCTTTGGCAATCTCGAGGGCCCGCGCCGCGTTGTCGCACACAGTAGCTTCATATCCGGCGAGTCGAAAGGCGCGCGCGAGAGAGGCGAGCGTGTTTGCATCATCATCAATAATTAGAACGTGGGCTTTTGCGGCGGGCACTGAAGATCACTTCTCCTCGACAGGAGCAGGCGTCCCAGCGCCGGTATCTTCAGTGGTGGATGAATGGTTATCCGAGTCAGTGCCAAACGTCGTGTCATCCATCCCGTTACCAGACGCGGCGTTATCCACCTTAGCCCTAGCGTCGTTTTCCGGCGCCGGCGGCGGAATAGGCTCGTGATGTTCGCGATGACTCACCGGAAGTTCAATTCGGAATGTCGTTCCAACTCCGGCTTCGCTATCGACCGAAATCGTTCCGCCGTGATCGCTGACCACGGATTGCACGATAGCGAGGCCGAGGCCCGTGCCGTGCTGCTTGGTGGTGTAATACGGCGTGAATAGCCGATGGCACTCTTCGGCGGTCAGGCCGGCGCCCGAATCCGAAACCTCCAGCCGCACCGACGCATCGCGATGCGACGTGGTCAATGCCAGCATTCCGCCGCCAGGCATCGCGTCCATGGCATTCAGAACGAGGTTTTCGATGGCGCGCTGCAGCAGGACAGGATCGGCTTGAATGACGGGCAACGCTTCATCGAGATGCAATTCGGTAGTAATTGGCGGCCTGCCAACACCGCTGAATTGCGCTTCGTAGAGCTTCATCACGTTGCGAACCACGTCGTTCAGGTGCACCGGGCTCAATACCGGCGGAGGCATTTTGGCGAAATCGCTGAACCGGCCAACGATGGCCTTCATATTTTCTATTTCAAACAGCAGCGTCGAGGTCGATTCGCGGAAAACCTCGTCGAATTGTTCGGGATTGTGTTCTCGCGCGCGACGCAGGTTTTCGACGGTGATTTGCAGCGGGAACAGCGGGTTTTTCAGCTCATGCGCCAGCCGGCGCGCCAATTCGCGCCACGCAGCCACGCGCTCGGATTGAACGATTCGGTCGCGCTGCGCGACAAGCTGTTCGCTCATTTGATTGAACGCCAGAGCCAACTGTCCGATCTCATCCCTCGATGTGACGGCAACCCATGTATTCAGGTTCCCGGCCGCAATTTGCTTGGCGCCCTCGACAAGCTTCCTCACCGGCTGAGTGACTCGCGTCGCGCCCCACCAACTCAACAGCGCTCCGAGAAGTATGCCCAGGACTGTCACGCCGACCGACAAAAGAATGATTCGCCGCTCGACGCCAACGCGCTCGCGCTGCGAACTGCCGACCAGCAGCACGCCAAGCAACTCGCCATTCCGTCCCTTGAGCGGCAGCACATGGAAAGATTCCGCGCTGGCGGGATCCGCGCTCCAATTAATCCGCATGGTCTGCTCGACCGGGTGTTGCCGCTCCTTCTCGACGAGCGGCGCCAGCCTTTCGGCCTGTTCGAACGGCCCATTCGAATCAATCAAATCCACGGCCGCAAAATTCGGATCGAGATTGCGATAGAGAACGGCGCGCATTCCCTCCGGAAGCGCCAGAGTGCCGAGAAATTCCTTTCCGAGTTTCTCGCCGCCGACCACGTAAAGATTTTTATCGCCCACGCGCAACGTCGCGACGGCGAGCAGCGCGAGCGCGGGCCCCGCTTCCGTATCCACGCGCGTCAGAAACGCGCCGCGAGACGCCCAGTCTTCGGGCTGAGCCACCCATTCCAGCTTGTATCCGAACCGTGACGGCCAATCGGC